>Ga0105856_1000900_pt1 | contig 13951 bp, 9 predicted proteins | sample OrgsoiDNA_201060_FD_89681 | JGI IMG/M metagenome (GOLD analysis project Ga0105856, IMG submission 89681) | Permafrost soil microbial communities from the Arctic, to analyse light accelerated degradation of dissolved organic matter (DOM) -... | ecosystem: Environmental > Terrestrial > Soil >...
GCACTGCAATAATAATTCGCCCTGCGATGATACTAAATTACTCATAACGTAAAGCCTCTGCGGGTTGGGCGGCAGCTGCGCGCCACGAAGGGTAAAGCGTAGATAATAAAGCGATCGCCATAGCGATCAGCGCAATAATCACTACCTGTGTGGCTTCGATATCCACCGGCAGCGACGCGCCATCAAGCATCAGGCCAATGGCAGGCATGATGTTATTCAACTGGGTAGCCAGTATTACACCGAGCACGGCCCCGAGCAGTGCACCAATAATACCGGCACTCGCTCCCTGCACCATAAACAGCGCCATGATCTGACGGCGGGTAAGCCCCTGGGTTTGCAGAATGGCAACTTCGCCCTGCTTCTCCATCACCAGCAAACCGAGAGACGTAATGATGTTAAAGGCGGCGACGGCAACAATCAGGCTCAGCAGCAGGCCCATCATATTTTTTTCCATGCGCACGGCCTGGAACAGCTCGCCGCGACGTTCACGCCAGTCTTTCCACTCGGAGCCTTTCGGCAGGGTTTGCGCACTCAGGCTGTCAACATCCAGCGGCTTGTCGAGGAACAGGCGCCAGCCGGTGACATTACCTTTCGGGTAGAGCATCAGACGTGAGGCATCCTGCTGGTTAACCAGCATCTGGTAGCCATCCACTTCACTGTTAGCGGCAAAAGTGCCTGCGACAGTAAACAGGCGCTGACTCGGAATACGGCCCATCGGGGTGAACTGGCTGACGCTGGTGACCATCAGACGCAGCTGGTCGCCGCGTTTAACTTTCAGCTGTTGCGCCAGCTGGTCGCCGAGAATGACGTTGTACTGGCCCGGTTGCAGCACCTGCTGATTCACCGCCACCATATAATTAGACAGCGGGTCTGCTTCATCAGGATTTACGCCCAGCATCACGCCGACCGCCACACTGCCGGGGCTTTGCAGCACCACGTCGCCTGTCGTCAGCGGTACCGCGCGGGTAACGCCCTTGAGCGCAGCAACGTCAGCATGGGTAATTTTTTGAGGGTCCAGCGAACCCTGTGCCGTCGTCACCAACGCCTGAGGCATCAGACCCAGAATGTTACTTTCCAGATCCTTCTCAAAACCGTTCATGACCGATAACACAGTCACCAATGCCATCACCCCGAGGGTGATACCAATAGTAGAAAGCCAGGAGACAAACCGCCCAAAGCGGTCTGAAGCACGCCCGCGCATATAGCGCAGGCCTATAAATAACGCGACAGGTTGATACATGACATCCGTTTTACGTGCTTGGCCGTGTTAAGTGCATGGCGCAGACTAAAGTGATCAAGGATAATAAAGGCTAGCCCCGTTTTATGGAACCACTAACGGCCTCACTCCCCGGCTTTATTATCCTTTTTGTCTCTCATCACTTTTTAACTTTGTATACCCAAAATAATTCGAGCTGCATTGAGGCGGTAAGGGAAGGAGCCCGGGGAGCTTAGTAAACTAAGTGATTCGGGTGAGTGAACGCAGCCAACAAAAATGCAGCTTGAAGTATGACGGGTATATAATAAGGGGATCCGGGTTGACCCCGAATAGCGCCCCATCGCAAGATATGCTCTGCAAATCAGGTCCAGATGGACGCCGACAACGAGATAACATTACAGCCTATGCCTCACGATCATCGTTATTCTTTGCCTGAACGCCCCGGCGATACCCGCGTGCTGGGGCAGCTCACCGGTTCCGCCTGTGCACTGGAATGTGCCGAAATCAGCGAGCGTCACAACGGGCCGGTCATGCTCATCGCGCCCGATATGCAAAATGCCCTGCGCCTGCGCGATGAAATCCAGCAGTTCACCGATCTCAAAGTGATCAATATTGCTGACTGGGAGACGCTGCCTTACGACAGTTTCTCGCCGCATCAGGAGATTATCTCTTCCCGCCTTTCGAGCCTTTACCAACTGCCGATGCTCGAACGCCGCATCATTATTTTGCCGGTCAACACGCTGATGCAGCGGGTCTGCCCGCACGAATTCCTGCACGGGCACGCGCTGGTGATGAAAAAAGGCCAGCGGCTGTCTCGTGACAAATTGCGCGCCCAGCTGGAGCAGGCTGGGTACCGCAGCGTTGATCAGGTGATGGAACACGGTGAATTTGCCACCCGTGGCGCCCTGCTTGACCTCTACCCGATGGGCAGCGACGAGCCTTACCGCATCGACTTTTTCGACGATGAAATCGACAGCCTGCGGGTGTTTGACGTCGATACCCAGCGCACGCTGAGTGAAGTGGCGCAGATTAACCTGCTGCCCGCGCACGAATTTCCGACGGACAAAACCGCCATCGAACTGTTTCGCAGCCAGTGGCGTGAAAAGTTCGAAGTGCGCCGTGACGCTGAGCACATTTACCAGCAGGTGAGTAAAGGCACTTTCCCGGCGGGAATAGAATACTGGCAGCCACTGTTTTTCAGCCAGCCGCTGACCACCCTGTTCTGCTATTTGCCGAAAAATACCCTGCTGCTTAATACCGGCGATCTCGAAAGCGCTGCCGATCGTTTCTGGCTCGATGCCACCCAGCGTTATGAGAACCGCCGCGTTGACCCGATGCGTCCTCTGCTGGAACCTGAAACCCTGTGGCTACGGGTGGATTCGTTGTTTAGCGAGCTGAAAGCCTGGCCGCGCATTCAACTGAAAACCGAAGCGCTCCCGGCAAAAGCCGCCAATACCAACCTGAGTTATCAGGCACTGCCGGATCTGTCGGTGCAGCCGCAAAACAAAGCGCCGATGGACAATTTACGCCGCTTTAACGAATCCTTCGCGGGTAGTTTGGTGTTCTCGGTAGAAAGTGAAGGCCGCCGCGAAACCCTGCAGGATCTGCTGGCCCGCATCAAGCTTAACCCTCAGCTCATCACCCGCATTGAAGAGGCGCAAACCGCCGGTCGCTACATCATGATTGGCGCCTGTGAACGTGGTTTCCTCGACAGCGATAAGCAACTGGCGCTGATTTGTGAAAGCGATCTGCTCGGCGAACGCGTGGCGCGCCGCCGTCAGGACAGCCGTCGCGCCATCAATACTGACACGCTGATCCGCAATCTGGCTGAGCTGCGCACCGGTCAGCCAGTGGTGCATATGGAGCACGGCGTCGGGCGCTATCTCGGCCTGACCACGCTGGAAACCGGTGGTATTAAAGCCGAATATCTGATCCTCACCTACGCCGGTGAAGACAAACTTTACGTGCCGGTCTCGTCGCTGCACCTCATCAGCCGCTATGCCGGTGGTGCGGACGAAAGCGCGCCGCTGCACAAACTTGGCGGTGAGGCCTGGTCGAAAGCCCGGCAAAAAGCCGCCGAAAAAGTGCGTGATGTGGCAGCCGAGCTGCTCGATATTTATGCCCAGCGCGAGGCCAAAAAAGGTTTCGCCTTCAAGCACGACAAAGAGCAGTACCAGCTGTTCTGTCAGGCGTTTCCGTTTGAAACCACGCCAGATCAGGCGCAGGCCATTAACGCCGTACTGACTGATATGACTCAGCCGCTGGCGATGGACCGGCTGGTGTGCGGCGACGTGGGCTTTGGTAAAACCGAAGTGGCGATGCGTGCTGCGTTTCTGGCGGTCTCAAACAATAAACAGGTCGCCGTACTGGTGCCGACCACGCTGCTGGCGCAGCAGCACTTCGACAACTTCCGTGACCGTTTTGCCAGTTGGCCGATCCGCATCGAAATGATGTCGCGTTTTCGCAGCGCCAAAGAGCAAAACGTGGTGCTGGAACAGGCGATTGAAGGCAAGGTCGATATCATCATCGGCACCCATAAACTGCTGCAAAGTAATCTGCACTGGAAGGATCTGGGGCTGCTGATTGTCGACGAAGAGCACCGCTTCGGCGTGCGCCACAAAGAGCGCATCAAAGCGATGCGCGCCGACGTGGACATTCTGACGCTGACCGCCACGCCAATTCCGCGCACGCTGAATATGGCGATGAGCGGAATGCGTGATTTGTCGATCATTGCTACCCCACCGGCGCGCCGTCTGGCGGTAAAAACTTTCGTGCGCGAGTATGACAGTCTGGTTATCCGTGAGGCTATCCTGCGTGAAGTGCTGCGTGGCGGGCAGGTTTATTATCTGTTCAACGACGTGGAAAATATCGAAAAAGCGGCCGACAAACTGGCTGAACTGGTGCCAGAAGCGCGCATTGCTATCGGCCACGGCCAGATGCGCGAACGCGATCTGGAACGCGTGATGAATGACTTCCATCATCAGCGTTTCAACGTGCTGGTGTGTACGACTATCATTGAAACCGGTATCGATATTCCGAGCGCGAATACCATTATTATCGAACGCGCTGACCATCTCGGTCTGGCACAGCTGCACCAGCTGCGTGGCCGCGTCGGGCGCTCACATCACCAGGCCTACGCCTACCTGCTGACACCGCCGCCGAAGGCCATGTCCACTGATGCCCACAAGCGTCTGGAGGCTATCGCGTCGCTGGAAGATCTGGGTGCCGGTTTTGCGCTTGCGACCCACGACCTGGAGATCCGCGGTGCCGGTGAACTGCTCGGCGAAGGCCAGAGCGGCCAGATGACCAGCATTGGTTTCACGCTCTATATGGAGCTGCTGGAAAACGCCGTAGAAGCGCTGAAAGAGGGGCGCGAACCGTCGCTGGAAGATTTAACCACCAGCCAGACGGAAGTCGAAATGCGTATGCCAGCCCTGCTGCCGGAAGAGTATATTCCCGACGTCAATACGCGCCTGTCTCTGTATAAACGGATTGCCAGCTCAGGCAGCGAAAATGAACTCGATGAATTGCGCGTGGAGCTGATTGACCGCTTCGGTACCCTGCCTGACGGCGCGCGTAATCTGCTGCACATTGCCGTGATGCGTCTAAAAGCCAAAGCGCTGGGCATTAAGCGAATCGAAGGCAATGAACGCGGCGGCTTTGTGGAGTTCAGTGATAAGAACCGGGTCAATCCTGGCTATCTGATTGGTTTGTTACAGAAACAGCCGCATATTTACCGCCTCGACGGCCCGACTAAGCTGAAGTTTATGATTGATCTGACCGACCGGCCGAAGCGTCTGAAGTTCATCGACGATCTGCTGGCAGCCTTCGGGGAAAATCTGATTTAACACATTGCGCTGAAAAGCAAAAAAAAAGCCCGGTGCAGAAAAAACTGCCCCGGGCTTTTTTATGGCGTTACAGAACGTCAATCCGAGCGTTAGTTTTTACGCAGCGCTTTCACCTTGTCGGCAGTAATGTCAGCCGGTAAGCCCGCAAAAGTCACCCGCAGATAATTCACCAGTTCCGCAACTTGCGCATCGTTCAGGCGGTCAGCAAAACCCGGCATAGATTGCATACTTTCGCCACCGGGGAATGCCTGCGCCGGTAAACCATCGAGTACTGAGATGATCAGATTGCGGCCATCCGGCTGGCGCAGCGTGGCGTTGTTTTGCATCGCGACCGCCACATGCGGTTTGCCTGCACCATCGGCAGTATGACAACCCGAACACTGATCCAGATAGGTGATGCGACCTGCATCATTGCCCTGCCCGTTTTTTGTCGCAATAACCGCCGGAACAGCAGCCGGAGGCTGATCCCCCATCAGATAAGTGACCAGAGCGCGGTGATCTTCCGGCGTCAGGAAACGCGTACTCAGGCTCACCACTTTATGCATCTCATCAAATGCAGAACCTTGCGCTGCGATACCGGTACCGAGGAAACGGCTCAAATCTGCCGGCGTCCAGCCGCGCTGCGCCAATGCCTGCGGGGTAATATCCGGTCCGGTAATACGCCCGAGCGTGCCACCCTGCAGGTTTTCACTGCTTTGCATCTGCCCCAGTTTGCCGCGTGGCGTATGGCATTCGCCACAGTGGCCAAGCACGTCAGTCAGATATTTACCGCGCTGCCAGTCGGCAGAGTTGCCCTGCGAGCTGGCTGGCATTGGATCTGCCGTCCGGAACAGCAGGTTCCAGCCAATCATCGCCATGCGCTGGTTGAACGGGAACGGCATCTCATTCTCCGGCACCGGCTGATTCACCGCCGGGCGGGTCATCAGATAGGCGTACATGTCGTCCGAATCCTGGCGCGTCACCCCTTTGTAGGAGGTGTAAGGCATCGCCGGATAGAGATGACGACCGCCAGGCGCAACCCCCTGCGTCAGCGCCAGATAGAAGTCATCGGAGGTCCAGCGGCCAATACCGTCATCTGCGGCAGGCGTCAGATTGCTGCCAAAGATCTTACCGAACGGTGTCTCCAGTGCATATCCACCCGCCAGCGGCGCGCCGCCGGAAGCAGTATGACAGGCTGCGCAGTCCGAAGCCTGTACCAGATAACGCCCGCGGTCGATCTGCTGTGCGTCGGCTTTCACCTGCTGAACCGGTGCATCCAGACGGCGGTTTTCACGCCACCACAGCACGGCCACTATCAGAATCACCAACACGACGAACCCGAAAAAAATCCGCTTTTTCATTACACCGGCTCCTTGATCAGACCCGGCGTTTTCAGCACCACATCACGCACGGCCTGGTAATAACGCACATAACCGGTACAGCGGCAGATGTGGTTTTCGAGTGCCTTTTCGATCGCCACTTCAAGGTCGGCCAGCGGGATCGGCTGCTTCGCCAGTCGCTCAACAAACAGCGTCGCGGCATTCACAAAGCCCGGAGTGCAGTAACCGCACTGAAAGCTGTAGTGTTCAAGAAACGCCTGCTGAACTGGCGAGAGCTGAACTTCGCCCTTGTCATCCGTCTTTGCGTGCCCTTCAACCGTACGGACTTTTTTACCATTGAAGAAATGGGCGCCGGTGATGCAGGTGCGCACCTCTTCGCTGGTGCCGCTGTCATGGTCAACAATCGCCACACAGGCGTGGCAGATGCCCTGCCCGCAGCCCAGACGGCAGCCAGTCAGGGCCACATATTCGTGCAGGAAATCGATCATCATCAGGCCTTCAGGAACCTCCAGCGGGCCGTAATGTTGATTGTTAATGGTCAGCGACAGTGGCTGGGTTTTGATGCTCATTGTAAAACCTCACGAATATTTTCAGCACGGACAGGCAAATCACGGAAACGGTGGCCGGTGGCATGGGCGATGGCGTTAACCAGTGCCGCAACGACCGGGATCATCACGACCTCGGCCATGCCTTTTGGTGGATCGGTTTCCGACAGCGCAGGCAGGATGTCGCTGGTCTGTTTCCACACTGCCACATCACTGGCGCGCGGCAGGTGGTAACGGTTGAAGTTCCAGGTACCGTCGCCCGGCCCGTCCTCATAAAGCGGTAAATATTCATGCAATGCATGGCCGATACCCATCGCCAGCCCGCCCTGCAACTGACCGGAGACCAGCTCAGGAACGATCATATTTCCGCACTCCATAATGGAGTGATGGTTAAGCAATTCGACATTGCCGGTGGCGATATCAACCGCCACTTCGGTCAGCGTGCCGACCGCGCTGTAGTACGTCACCGACGCGTTGTTGCGCTGCGTCGGCGGGTAGAACACGCTTTCGCGCGCCAGCGTCTTAAACTCGCCCGCACCGTTGCGCACGGACAGGCCGTCCACCGGAATACGCTGACGGCTGTTGCTCAGGGTGAAATCAGCCTCTGCCCATTGCCAGCGGTTAAAGACGTGCACCGCGGCACCCGTCAGTCCGCCCATGGCGTAGGCTTTTTTCGCCAGAATTTCCAGGCTGAGGATCTGCATACCGTTGGCGGTCAGGCCGCCGTCGACCCAACGCGCATCTTCTTTGCGCACGATATATGGCGCTGCCTGTCCGCCACCGATGCCGGTCTGCCAGATAGCCAGCGCCGCGGGCCACAGGCCATGCTCGAAGATCAGACGTGCGGCTTCGCGGGTACTGTGCGAGAAGTAATAGGCTGAGTTACTGGCGCTGGAAGGCGAACAATAAGACGGCGACCAGCGCGGATTGGTTTGCAATTTGTCCTGATCTGCCTGCGACATAATGTACGGGTCGCCACTGGTTTCCACCGGTAAGACCGACCAGTCCGTCACGGAGAAATGCGCTTCATCAGCGGGTTTCCCCAACCACTGCGCGCACAACACCGATTGCGATGTGGACATACCGGTCCCCATCTCGGCACCGCTGTGCCACAGGCTGATTTGGCCGTTTTCGCTCACTTCAACGCGGGCAAAGGAGGTTTCCGCACCGGTGCCAAAATCTTTCTGCACGCAGCCGAAACCCACGCCGTAACGCTTGCCCGGATACCGGCTCTCATACTCACTTTTGCGCTTCTGACGTTCAGTCCACATCGGATGAACGGCGGCTTTCTCCAGCACTTCATCGGCACGAATGGCACCTGCCGGGATCGCACCCTGAGTGTTTTTCATGCCGGATTTGAGCACGTTGCGCAAGCGGAAGGCGATCGGATCAAGTTTCAGCTCGGCGGCCATTTCATCCATCATCATTTCAGTGGCGGCCATGCTTTGCAGCGTACCGTAACCGCGTGCTGAACCGGCGTCCAGCGCCCGTGAGGCCAGGCCCACAGCTGAAAGATCACTTTTCGGGAAGTAGTAAATGGACTGCGCCGCCGTTGCGCCCACCATGACGACAGACGGCGTAAAGTTGCTGCGTCCGCCGCCGTCGGCGGTCATTGCGGCATGGAATGACTGTAACATGCCGGTCTGGCGGTTAACGGCGATGTCATAATTCATGTCAAACGCGTGGCGTTTCAGGGATGACTGAAACTGTTCGAAACGGTCATTCGCCAGACGCACCGGCGCGCCGTCACCGTACATGGCCGCCACAGCGCCGTAGTAAGGGAAGTTATAGTGGTCTTTCGAACCATAGCCGACGGTGTAACACGGATGCAGGATCAGCGTTTTTACCGTTCGGTGGCCTTTCGCCATCATGCGTGGCATTTCGTCCGCCACTTCCTGTGGTGACTGAGTTGGCACCACCATGTGCAGTGTTTGCGTCGCCGCGTCGTACCAGCCATTGGCGTTATCCGGCTCGAGCGCCGAGGTATCCACCGACTGTGTGGTGTAGCGGCGGGACATCACCATCCACTCCGGCGGCGGCGATTTCAACTCATCGGCTATTTCACCGGCAAAGAACATACCTTGCTGGTCAAGCTTGCCGCCTTCACGGCCTTCCGGCCAGACCGGCAAATGTTTTCTCATGCTGACCGGGAATACCGGCATATCTTTCAGGCTGGAGAATGTATCGTCATCGGACGGTGTGGCACCGCCGACACGGACAAAGCGGAAGGTCCCCCACGGGTCACGCTCCAGCGGTCCGGTTTCAGCGCCGTAACGCACCACATTGTCTTTGAATTTAAGGGCGTCTTTGGCAAAGCGGAAACGAGCAAAATCCTGATACACCAAAATAGCCACGGCCTGCCCGAGGTAGGCTGGCGTCTTGCCTTCCGGTAACAGCATGTCGTCGCCGTAAAAGGCCGGGAACGCCAGTCCGTCACGCGCCAGCACATCGGCAGTAACCAGTTGATCAGGTTGTAAATCATCACCCAGTAGTGACAGGTCGAGCCCGGCGTACAGGCGATCAGCCTTGGTGACGCGGAGAATAAAAGCATGGGCCTGTTTTTGCGGCCAGTGAGGCATATCGGTCGCGCGGATATCGCGGGCAAAGACTTTCTGCCCCATCACTTTGGCCTTACCGTCAATGCGAAAGCGGATGCGTTTGTTTTCAGCGTCCCACTGTGGCGATTGCAGTATTTTTTCTTCGAACAGCGCCGCATAAGCACGGCTGTGCAGCGGCGCGAGATACACGGACACACCAGCGATCACCGCGCTTTTTACAAAGCGACGCCGGGACGGGTTGAAGTTGCTCATAAATTTCCTTGCTACTTTTTGTCATTTTTTTATGGCGACTTTTTCTTATACTCGAAAAATATCGCTTATAGCGGGCGATTATAGGGTTACAAATTACAAAACGGCATGACTAAAAACACATTTTCAATATTTCGTTTACACTGTTGCGCAAATAATACGATTGTTGCGTTTTTGTTGCGCAAAATTAGCGCAGTCGTCAAGCAGGCAACCCCAAAAGGCAGGACAAGCGTGGCAGGAATAATCATCCTCGCCGCTGGAACCGGTAGCCGGTTCAACGCAGCGGGGGGAGAAGGCAATAAATTAAATGCTCTGTGTGAGGATGCCGCAGGCAATTCGGTGAGCGTGTTTTCAACGACGCTGCAACAGGCCCTTAATACAGGGCTGAGTGTGCATGTCGTGACCCGCCCGGAAAATATCCCGGTGCAACAGGCGTGTACCAAAGCGGGCGTGCTGGTGACATTAATAAACAGCGCAGGAACCGGTGAGTCCATCGCAGCCGGAGTGCATGCGACGGCTGGCTGGAACGGCTGGCTGATTCATCTCGCCGATATGCCGTTCGTGTCCTCACAGGTCATTCTGTCGGTGTCAAAGGGCTTACAAAGCGCGGAGATAGCCCGCCCCTTCTGGCAGGAAACGCCGGGGCATCCGGTCGGTTTTGGCCCCGCGTTACGCGAAGCACTACTACAACTCACAGGCGATCAGGGCGCGCGTCAGCTGTTGCGCCATCACCCTGTTCTGCGCATTGAAGCTGACTCATCAGGGGTGATTGCGGATATCGATCTTCCTTCCCAACTTTGCCTTGACGCTTCTGACAGGAATTCACATGCAACATCTTGATAATCAGGTGATTGAACAGGCCAGTCTTTGGCTTTCAGAGCAACCCGTATGGCTCTGTACCGTGCTGACGACCTACGGCTCCTCGCCCCGTGCGCCCGGTGCGCTGATGGCAGCGACACAAAACGGGCTCTATTGCGGCTCGCTGTCAGGTGGATGTGTGGAAGATAATTTCCTGCAACGGATCGCGGCCGGAGAGTATCAGGCGGCCAGTCAGGTTATCCGTTATGGGGAAGGCGGTCTGACACCCAATGTCGCGCTGCCCTGCGGCGGTTCGCTCGACGTGCTGGTAGAGTATCTGCTGCCTGTACAAAGCAACCGCGATCACCTGTCGCGTATGGCACAGGCGTTGCAGGGCCACTACGCCCTGAATAAAAGCCTGACCTTACCCGCAGCCTGTGACCATCTGGCACTGACCGGCTATCACAGCAATACGCAAGTTACGCGGGTGGGAAATACCATTACGCTGCACATCGCCGCCCCGCCACGTTTGCTGATTGCCGGCTTATCGAGTGTGGCGATGTACTGCGCAGATTTTGCCTGTGCTCTGGGGTTTGAAGTGGTGGTCTGTGAATGCCGCGATGAGGCGCTGGAAAATTTTGCGCCGGCGCTGAAACCGGAAGTTAAACTGGAAAAAGTCTTCCCGGCCAAATATCTGGAAGAGACCGGCTGCCATGCCAACACCGCCATTGTTGCCCTGACGCATGATCCGCGTATGGATGACCTGACGCTGATGGAGGCAGTCAATACACCGGCGTTTTATATCGGGGCCATGGGGTCACAGCTTAACAGCGCCCGCCGCCGCGAACGTTTACAGACCATCGCCCAGTTTGCGCCACAGGATTTTGAGCGGCTGCATGCGCCAGTCGGGCTAAATATTGGCAGTAAAACGCCCGCGGAGATCGCGCTGGCTGTAATGGCTGATATCGTAAAACACAAAAACGGTAACGCCTGAAAACAGAAAAGCCTGAGGGATTAACCTCAGGCTCTCTTCTGTACTGTCTGAACTGAACGCGTATCAGGTACGCGTGAGCTGCAGCTGGCCGCTTTTATCCAGCGGGATTTGGGTGCCGGGATCGTGGTCCATGCGCACTTTGCCCTGCTGGTCGCCGATTTTGTAGGTCACGTCATAACCCAGATTCTTTTCTGACTTCTCATACACCGTGCTGCAACGCTGTTGCTGAGTCGTGTAAGTATCGCCTTCCTGCATGCTGCTCTGTACACGGTTACCGGCATAGCCGCCGCCCAAAGCGCCCGCTACGGTTGCGACATCACGACCGCGTCCGCCACCAAACTGATGGCCGAGCACACCACCGGCAACGGCACCCAGTACGGAACCGGCAATCTGATGCTCATCCTGCACAGGGCGTCTGTGGGTAACTGTCACGTTACGGCACTCCTGGCGTGGAGTTTTGACCGTTTCTTTAATCGGCGTCGCGCTGAGTACCTGAGCGTACTCCGGGCCTGAAGAAAAGACATTCATACTTGCTACTGCTGCAACGCCGAGCGCCGCTGCGACTCCGATACCGACGCCAGCTAACATTGACTTGTTCACAGGACATCCTCCTGAAATGTTACCACGCATTCTGTGACCCTTTTGTGCCGGGCCTCCCTGCTTGTTAAACATTGGGATACCACGTCGGGCGACAGGTCCTCAACCGGCAAAGCCTGATATTGAGGGATCGGCGTGCGTGAATCGCCGTCTGTAAACAAGATAAAGTTTGCACAAAGTTTTACATTCCGGCAATAAGACTCACGGACGAAAATAGCATCCGTGACTGGGAAAATGAGGGTTTAGGAGGATTCTTAGCGAACGAAGTTGTTTCGGTGAAATCTTATGCTGAATGTTGTTTGGGTGCTAAATAAACTCAAAAAGCCTGTCAATACAGGCTTTTAATAAGATTCGATTCAGCTTCTGGCAAAAAACAACCAGATTAGTGTAATTTAAGGCGCGGGCGAATCACTTTGTTAATTCCGCCTACGAGCATCATCAGCGCGGTTTTGGTGTAGCCGTGCAGGGCAATCTGATGCATACGGTAGAGGGAAACATACACGAAACGCGCGATGCGCCCTTCTATCATCATCGAGCCCTTCATCAGGTTACCCATCAGGCTACCAACGGTACTAAAGCGCGATAATGAAACCAGAGAGCCGTGGTCTTTGTAGACGTACTCCTTCAGGCTCTGGCCTTTGCGCTGCGCCATAATGTTGTCGAAACAGCGTGACGCCATCTGGTGCGCTGACTGCGCACGCGGAGGCACGAAACCGCCACTTTTTTGCGGACAGGAAGCGCAGTCACCAATCGCAAAAATGTTCGGGTCGCGGGTAGTTTGCAGCGTTGGCTCAACCACCAGCTGATTAATACGGTTAGTTTCCAGCCCGGCGATATCTTTCATGAAATCTGGCGCTTTAATCCCTGCCGCCCATACCATCAGATCAGCTTCAATAAATTCGCCTTCTTTGGTATTCAGACCGTTTTTTTCTGCGCTGGTGACCATGGTTTTGGTCAGTACCCGCACGCCAAGTTTGGTCAGTTCCTGGTGCGCCGCACCGGAGATCCGCGGCGGTAAAGCAGGCAGAATACGCTCACCGGCTTCTACCAGCGTGACGTTCAGCGTCTGGCTGTCGAGACCTTCGAAGCCGTAGCTGTGCAGCTGTTTAACCGCGTTATGCAGCTCAGCAGAAAGCTCAACGCCGGTCGCCCCGCCACCGACAATCGCAATATTCACCTTCTTCTGCTTATCCGGGCTGGCAGAAAATTTCAGGAACAGGTTAAGCATTTCGTTGTGGAACCGGTGCGCCTGATGCGGGTTATCAAGGAAGATGCAGTTATCTTTCACGCCCGGTGTACCAAAATCATTGGAGGCGCTGCCGAGGGCCATCACCAGCGTGTCATAAGCGATATCGCGCGCAGGCACCAGCACTTCACCGTTTTTCTCATCGAGGATCTCAGCCAGCTGAATGGTCTGCGCCTCGCGGTTGATGTCAACCAGTGAGCCGATCTGGAAGTTAAAACCGTGGTTACGGGCATGGGCCAGATAGCTCAGCGCATCCACACCGTCGTCCAGACTGCCGGTCGCGACTTCATGCAGCAGCGGTTTCCACAGATGGCTGTGGTTGCGGTCCACCAGTACGATCTCGGCTTTCTTTTTGCGGCCGAGTTTGCGGCCCAGGCTGGTAGCCAGTTCCAGACCACCGGCACCACCGCCGATAATCACAATTTTCTTCATGGTAGTAGTCAACATGACCCCCTCAAATGTGAACCAATTGTTATCTAAGAGTAAAATTATTATCCTTAGAATACATAGGGTTGGCTTAAGTTAAATCGGTATCTGCCCCGAGAATACCATGCGTGGTGATTTGGTCATACCAAAATTGA
>Ga0105856_1000902_pt1 | contig 13927 bp, 10 predicted proteins | sample OrgsoiDNA_201060_FD_89681 | JGI IMG/M metagenome (GOLD analysis project Ga0105856, IMG submission 89681) | Permafrost soil microbial communities from the Arctic, to analyse light accelerated degradation of dissolved organic matter (DOM) -... | ecosystem: Environmental > Terrestrial > Soil >...
GATTTGCACCGGGCCGCACGCCCATGAAGATCGCAACAAGCGCTACACCGCTGCGGTCTGGTGCGGGATTTTCTACGGGATTGCCGGGGTGTTCGGCGCGACGCTGGCGGCGTTGTTTGCCGCGCTGCCGAAAGAGTTGGTGCTGTCGATTGCAGCACTGGCGCTGTTCGGCTCGATCATCAATGGCTTGAGCATTGCCATGAGCGAAGTGAAGGAGCGCGAAGCGGCGCTGGTGACGTTTATGGTCACGGCGTCGGGGCTGACGTTGTTTTCCATCGGGTCGGCGTTCTGGGGGATTGTGGCGGGGGTTCTGACGTTGCTGATTTTGAACTGGCGCAAGGCCTGAAGGCATCCCCGAGATCGACATCGCAGGCCAAGTCTTGCGCCCACAAAAAACAGGCATAAAAAAACGGCGACCCGTGGGTCGCCGATTCTTTTATGACATCAAGCTACCGGATTGATCGGCTTTTCCGGGTACCAGACGTCCAGCAGCGGGCTGACGGTTGCTTCAGTCAGTTCGCTACGGCCTTTGAGCCAGGCTTCAACAGCGGCGCGCTGCTCTTCGGACACCGAGCCACGCTTGATCAGGCAAACCAGACCGAAGTCGTCGCCGCCAACATAACCCAGACCGTTGGCTTCCATAGCTTCTTTCAGGAACGCGTCGAGGAAAGCATCAATGGCTTCATCAGCCAAATCTTCTTTGAAATCCAGGTTCAGCTCGAAACCCAGCTCTTGAAATTCATCGACGCACAGTTTTTTGCGCAGACGCTGGGAACGGTTAGTCGCCATTGGAACAATCCTCATAAGTAATAACGGGCGGCACTTTAGCAGTTTAAGGCGCCAATTGCCCGCCCCACGGTGCCAGCCAGCCTACCGTCGGTAAAAAAATAGCCGATTAGAGGCTCCAGGCACGGCACAAGCCGCTACACCTTGGGGCATAATGCCGACACTTTCATGACCACTGAGGGATTTTGTCTTCATGCCCTCGTCTTTTTTCCCCTCGACTGCAGGGTTCTATTTCACATGATCAAATCTTTGCGCCCACTGCTCCTGGCCAGTTTTCTTCTACCCCTGGCCCTCCCTGTTTCCGCCGCTCAGATCAACACCGCGCTGACGCCCAACGTTGAAAAGGCCCTCAAGGCCAGCAAGTTGCAGGACAGCGCCCTGTCCCTGGTGATGATTCCGCTCAACGGCCCCGGCACCCCGACTATTTTCAACGCCGACGTTTCGGTCAACCCGGCCTCGACCATGAAGCTGGTCACCACGTACGCGGCCCTGGAAATGCTCGGTCCGAACCACCAGTGGAAAACCGAGTTCTACACCGATGGCACCCTCAGCGGCGGCATCCTCAATGGCAACCTCTACCTCAAGGGTGGCGGCGATCCGAAACTGAACATGGAAAAACTCTGGCTGCTGATGCGCGACCTGCGCGCCAACGGCGTGACCCAAGTCACAGGCGACCTGGTGCTGGACCGCAGCTTCTTCGTGCAGCCGCAACTGCCGGAATTCAACGATGACGGCAATGACGAGAACAAACCGTTCCTGGTCAAACCCGACTCGTTGATGGTCAACCTCAAGGCCCTGCGCTTTGTCGCGCGCAACGACAACGGCAAGGTGCTGGTGTCGGTCGAGCCGCCGATTGCGACGATTCGCATCGACAACCAGGTCAAAGCGGTCAATTCCAAGCAATGCGCCGGTGGCGTGCGCTACAACCCGGTAACCCAGGCCGATGGCAGCGTGACCGTGACGGTCGGCGGACAGTTGGGCGACGGTTGCAGTTCGCAGACCTATCTGTCGCTGCTCGATCACGCGACCTACACCGCCGGCGCCGTACGGGCGATCTGGAAAGAGCTGGGCGGCAGCATCCAGGGCAAGGATCGTCTGGCCGCCACGCCTAAAGACGCCAAGGTACTGGCCCGGGCCTTTTCGCCGGACCTCGCGGAGATCATTCGCGACATCAACAAATACAGTAACAACACCATGGCCCAGCAACTGTTCCTGAGCCTGGGCCAGAAGTTTCGTAACGATGCCGACGCCGACGACGCCAAGGCTGCCCAACGCGTAGTGCGTCAGTGGCTGGCACAAAAAGGCATTACCGCGCCGCACCTGGTGATGGAGAACGGCTCCGGCCTGTCCCGCGCCGAACGGGTGAGTGCACGGGAAATGGCCGGCATGCTGCAAGCGGCCTGGAGAAGCCCATACTCGGCGGAATTCATCAGCTCGCTGCCGATTGCCGGCACCGACGGCACCATGCGCAAACGCCTGAAGCACACCGCCATGGCCGGCGAAGCGCACATCAAGACTGGCACCCTGAACACCGTACGGGCGATCTCCGGTTTCAGCCGCGACATCAACGGCAATACCTGGGCGGTAGTGGCGATCCTCAACGACAAGGCCCCGTTTGGCGCATCGTCGGTACTGGATCAGGTGCTGCTGGACCTGTACCGCCAGCCGAAAGTACCAGCCACCGCTTCGGTGCTGTAAAGCACACAGTTCCCATGTGGGAGCGAGCCTGCTCGCGATGACGGCAGCACATCCAACATCAATGTGACTGACAGACCGCTATCGCGAGCAGGCTCGCTCCTACAATCGGCCGGCGCTGAACACAACTCCCCTGATCGACAGCAGATTAATGTGGGAGTAAGCCTGCTCGCGATGACCGCAGCACATCCAACATCAATTTGACTGACAGACCGCTATCGCGAGCAGGCTCGCTCCCACAGGGGGTCAGCGTGCAGCTTCAGTTGAGCTGCGCCTCAACCCGATCCCGCCCTGCCTGCTTCGCCGCATATACCCCCGAGTCCGCCCGCAGCAACAGCGCATCCGCGCCCTCGCCAACCCGCCAACTGGCAATCCCGAAACTGGCGGTCACTGTGCCGACACCCTCGATCGATGAGTTGCGCAACGCCTGCCACAACTGCAAGGCCAGGACATGCGCATGTTTGCCGTCGATGTCCGGGCACAACACCATGAACTCCTCGCCACCCAGGCGACAGAACACATCGGTACGCCGCAGCCGATGGCCAATGCGCTCGCACACCGCCTGCAACACCCGGTCGCCCACGGCGTGGCCATGCTGGTCGTTGATGCGTTTGAAGTGGTCGATGTCGAGCATGATCACCGACAACTCGCCGCCACCGCGTTCGACCCGGGTCATTTCGGTGGTCAGCCGTTCCTGGAAGTAGCGGCGGTTGTGAATGCCGGTCAAGGAATCCGTCACCGACAGCGCCCGCAGCTCTTCTTCCACCCGTTTCAGATCAGAGATGTCCGAGATGTAGCCATGCCAGAGCACACCGCCGCCCGGCTGCTCCTCCGGCGTCGCCTCACCACGCACCCAACGCAAACCACCGACCGGCAGTTGCACCCGGTACTCCTCGCGCCACGGACTCAGGGTGTCCGCCGAGGCGCGAATCGAGGCGCGGACACGGGTCGAGTCTTGTGGATGAATCCGGGTAAAGATCGCTTCGGCATTGAGCAGTAACACATCCGGTTCCAGCTCATAGATCTCGCGGATACCGTCACTGGCGTAAATCACGCTGAAGCGACCGTCGAATTCCATCTTGAATTGATAGATGCCGCCGGGCACATGGGCGCTGAGTTTCTTCAGCAACAAGTCCCGCGCCGCCAGTGCCTCGTGGACCCGCTTGCGTTCGGTGATGTCGATGCAAATCGCCAGGTGCCCGACCCACAACCCCTGCTCATCCAGCACCGGGGTCGCCAGCATGTTGACCGTCAGATGGCTGCCATCGTGGCGCACCAAGGTCCACTCGCGGGCTTCGTTCCCACCCTCCTCGCCGCCCTCGACCAGCATCGCCTGGCACGTCGGGATCAGCTTGCCATAGCGCGCGCTCAACTCCGCCGAGCGGGCCACCAGCTCCCGGGGGAAGTGCAGGTTCTCCAGGGTCATGTGGCCCACCACCTCAGCGGCGTCGTAACCGAGCATCTGCTCGGCACCGGCGTTGAAGGTGCTGATGACCCCACGCAAGTCGGTGGCGATGATCGCCACCTGGGTCGCGGCATTCAGCACACTGCGCAACTGACCGTGGGTGCCGCGCAGTTCTTGCTCGCGGGCACGCAGTTCCTGAGTGCGCTGCTCGACCATTTTCAACGCCCGTTGACGCTGGCTGACCAGCACGTAGAGCAAGGCACTGAGTAACAGGCTGAGCAAGCCACCGAGCACCACCAGGCTGCTCACCGAAGAGCGGTTGGCCTGCACGAAAGCCTCACTGGGCTGGATGTCTACTTGATAGTCGTGGTCGGCCATGCGCAACAATCGACTGGCGGACAGATCACTGGCAGCCGGAGGGTTCGCAGACTCGTACAGCACTTCGTGTTGATCGTTGGTGGACATATCGAGGATACGCACTGACAAATAATCGTGACCGGCCTCCGGCAGCCCATCCGCCAACAACTGGCGCATGCTGATCACGGCCATGACGTAACCGAACGGCTTGATCGCCGTTTCGGTAAGGCTGTCACGACGAAGGACCGGCGTAACCAGCAGCACGCCTCGGGCATAAGCCGGCTCGACATTCACCAGGTGCATCGGCTGCGAGACCACCATGCCAGCCCGCGCATCCGCGCGTTCCAGCGTCGCACGGCGCAAAGGTTGGGCGAGCAAGTCGTAGCCCAGCGGCGAGCCGAGTTGACTTTGCGTCTGGCTATAAAGCACCGCCACATACTCATCGCGCGCTGCCGCCAGTTGCAGTTCGCCGCCAGCATTGAGCTCACGGATGGAAAAGTCGCTCACCCCTTCGGCGCGCACCTGGCGTTCAAAGGCCGGACGTTCGTCGCGGGTCACCCGCTGTGCGAAGGAATAGGCCTGCGTACGGAGCAATAAAGGTTGGGTGTAACCGTTAAATTCGGCGCGGGACACCGATTCGGAATTGGCAAAGAACCGGCGCAGGCCATCGAGGCGCTGCTCCTGATCTTAGAAACGTTCTTCGATACGGCTGTAACGCTCACTGGCCAGCAGTTGGAAGCGTTGCCGCAATTGATGGTGAAACAGATTCAGCGTGGCCCAGGCCAGCAATCCCGTGAGAATCCCGCCAGCGAGCAATACCAGCACCGCGACCAGCCAGGCCGAGACGTCTTCGCTGATAAAGCCCAGGATCCTGGGGCGCACGGAGTGCAACGACATAAACGCAACTCAAAACGCCTGGTGCCGGAAAAGCCCATTGGCCATGCGTTGAGTTATAGCTATTAGCCACTAATTTGACCAGCCCTGAAAGAACCCAAGAGCCTTTAAAAATCAAGGCTCTGTGGATCCAATCCGGTCAGCTATCAGCGGGCCGTGATTTTCCAGGCACGATGGATCTTGCCGTTACGGGCAAAGTCCGGATCGATGGTCTGGGCGGTGATTTCCTCGACCGCGTAACGGGTGGTGAGGTTCTCCTCCAGCACAAACTTGCGGAAGTTGTTGGAGAAGTACAACACGCCGCCCGGCGCCAGGCGCGCCATGGCCAGGTCGATCAACTGCACCTGGTCACGCTGTACGTCGAAAATCCCTTCCATGCGCTTGGAGTTGGAGAAGGTCGGCGGATCGATGAAGATCAGGTCGAACTCGTCACGGCAGGCATCCAGCCAGACCATCACGTCACCTTGCTCCAGGCGGTTCTTTTCGGAGAAACCGTTCAGCGACAGGTTGCGACGCGCCCAGTCGAGGTAGGTTTTCGACAGGTCGACGCTGGTAGTGGTGCGGGCGCCGCCCTTGGCCGCGTGAACACTGGCGGTCGCGGTGTAGCAATACAGATTGAGGAAGCGCTTGCCGGCCGCCTCTTTCTGGATACGCATGCGCATTGGACGGTGGTCGAGGAACAGCCCGGTGTCGAGGTAGTCGGTGAGGTTCACCAGCAGCTTGACGCCGCCTTCGTTGACCTCGACGAACTTGCCCTGTGCCGCCTGGCGTTCGTACTGTTTGGTGCCGCTCTGACGCTCGCGGCGCTTGACCACCACGCGGCTCTTGTCGATGTTCAAGGCTTGCGGAATCGCTGCCAGGGCATCGAACATCCGGGCCGAGGCTTTTTCCGGGTCGATGGATTTCGGCGCGGCGTATTCCTGGACGTGGACCCAATCCTGATACAGGTCGATGGCCATCGAGTATTCCGGCATGTCGGCGTCATACACGCGATAGCAGTCGATGCCTACACGCTTGACCCACTTGCCCATGGCCTTGAGGTTCTTTTGCAGGCGGTTGGCAAACATCTGCCCGCCTTCGCTCAAGCGCGGTTGCTCGATCACCACCGGAGCCGGTTTGATCGGGTTGCCGTTCTTGTTGTACTTCTCGTACTTGCCCGGCGCCACGTCGTTGTCTGCAACTTCGACTTCAGCCTGTTCGCGTTCTACCTGACGCTGTTCCGGAGTGCGACGTTCGCCAGTGACGAACTGATCCGGCGTGACCTTGATCAGCAGCAGCTTGCACGGCAACGCGCCGTTCCAGAACGAATACTGTTTGTGGCTGCGGATGCCCATGCGCTTGCCCAGGTCGGGCGCGCCGGTGAATACCGCCGCTTCCCAGTTCAGGCAGGCCTGACGCAGACGCTCGCCCAGGTTCTGGTAGAGGTAAAGCAAGCTTGCCTCGTCACCCAGGCGCTCGCCGTACGGCGGGTTGCAGATGACCAGGCCTTTCTGGTTCTGGTCCGGACGTGGCTCGAAGGTACCGACTTCGCCCTGGTAGATCTTGATCCACTCGCTCAGGCCTGCACGTTCAACGTTGTTGCGGCCCGGTTGAATCAGGCGTGGGTCAGCTTCGTAACCGCGAATCCACAGCGGTGGCTTGGCCAGGCCGGCAGCGCAACGCTCGGTGGCTTCTTCGTGGAGTTTTTTCCACAGCGCCGGAACGTGACCGAGCCAGGCCGTAAAGCCCCACTGCTCGCGACGCAGGTTCGGCGCCATATCGGCGGCGATCATGGCGGCTTCTACCAGGAACGTGCCGACACCGCACATTGGGTCAGCCAGCGCGCCGCCTTCGGCTGCAATGCGTGGCCAGCCGGAACGGATCAGGATCGCGGCCGCGAGGTTTTCCTTCAGCGGTGCCGCGCCCTGCTGCAAGCGATAACCACGCTGGTGCAGGCTGTGGCCGGACAGGTCGAGGGAAAGGATCGCTTCGCCACGGTCCAGGCGCAGGTGAATGCGCAGGTCCGGGTTGAGTTTGTCGATGGACGGACGGTCGCCCTGCGGGGTGCGCAGTTTGTCGACGATAGCGTCCTTGACCTTCAAGGCGCCGAAGTGGGTGTTGTCGATGCCCGAGCCGTGACCGCTGAACTCAACGGCCAGGGTGCCGTCGTTGAGCATATGGTCTTGCCACTCGATGTCGAGCACGCCGTGGTACAGGTCTTCGGCGTCCTTCATCGGGAAACGCTTGAGCACCAGCAGCACCCGGTTCGCCAGACGCGACCACAGGCACAGGCGATAAGCGGTTTCCATGGTGGCCATGCCGCGCACGGCCGAGGTGTGTTCACGCGCTTCTTCAAGGCCAAGCCCGACGGCTTCCTCGATGAGCAGGCCTTCAAGGCCTTTGGGGCAAGTGAGGAAGATTTCGAATTGATCGGACATTGGAGTTTCAAAGCCTTTGGCTGAGTGAACCGACAACGCATTGCCGGTCCGGTTTTCAATCAGGCGCTTTTCTAAAAGAGCGCCCGCGTGGCACGAAGGTGTGCCGTCCCACCCTGACTGCTCGGGTTAAAAGAGCTTAGATGCCAGGGCAGAGAAAAAAGTTGATGCAACAAAATGTCATAACTCGACCCTTCGTCGAATAGTACCCCAGTGCAACGGTGGGCCATTCTCACTAAAGGATTAACCCCGTCATCTAGCGCGGGGCCGATCATACCGGGGCTTTGAGCAACAAACACGTTACAAACGCCTTGTTACTTATGGCCATAGCATCTTTATCGTTACGTCCTTATGACAAAACGATCATTCCCTCGATGTGACGCATTGGTTAGAACTCAACACAGGTTGACGTCGCAACGGCGTCAACACCTTGGCTCGCGACGCCGGCAGCGAGCCACCAACGGCAGAATTTTTCTGCCAGACCTCGATTGAGGTCGACGCGATAAATACAGTCAACAAGTGAGGGCAACACCCTATGAGAAGACTTAAGCGTGATCCGTTGGAAAGAGCATTTTTGCGCGGATATCAATATGGCGTTGGTGGCAAATCCCGTGAGCTTTGCCCATTTACTCTACCGTCGGTACGCCAAGCCTGGATTAACGGCTGGCGCGAAGGACGCGGCGACAACTGGGACGGTATGACCGGCACTGCGGGAATCCATAGACTCAACGAACTTCACGCCGTTGGCTAACAAAGGGCCAGACACTGCAACACAACAATCTGAATACATAACGCATTAACCACGCACGTCCCATCCGGACGGCGGGCTCCGGCCCAGGGGCACCTTCGAGGTGCCCTTTTTTATGCCCGCAAAATCTACGGTGAGACCATTGTGGCGAGGGGGCTTGCCCCCGTTCGACTGCGAAGCAGTCGTAAACCCTGCCACCATGTTTCATCTGACACACCGGGTTGGCTGGCTTGGGGCCGCTTCGCTGCCCAACGGGGGCAAGCCCCCTCGCCACAAAAGCCCACTCCTACGGGGTTTAGCGCAAGGCCGCTATGGCGTCGACCGATTCACGGATGAGCGCCGGGCCCTTATAGATGAAGCCCGAATACAGCTGCACCAAACTCGCACCTGCAGCGATTTTCTCAGCCGCGTGCTTGCCTTCAGTGATGCCACCCACGGCGATGATCGGCAAACGGCCGGCCAATTCTGCTGCCAGGACCCTGACGGTGTTGGTGCTCTTGTCGCGAACCGGCGCGCCGGACAGACCGCCCGCCTCGTCGCCATGTTCCATGCCTTCGACGCCGACCCGGCTCAGGGTGGTGTTGGTGGCAATCACCGCGTCCATCCCGGTTTCAATCAGCGCTTGCGCGACCTGGGCGGTTTCTTCGTCGGTCATGTCCGGAGCGATCTTGATCGCCAGCGGAACATGCTTGCCGTGGCGCAAGGCCAGTTCGGCCCGGCGCTGGGCCAGGTCGGCGAGCAATTGCTTGAGTGAATCACCGAACTGCAGGCTGCGCAGGCCCGGGGTGTTCGGCGAGCTGACGTTGACCGTCACGTAGCTGGCGTGGGCGTAGACCTTGTCCAGGCAGATCAGGTAGTCGTCGACTGCACGCTCAACCGGCGTATCAAAATTCTTGCCGATGTTGATGCCCAGCACGCCCTTGTACTTGGCCGCTGCAACACGAGCCAGCAGGTGATCGACACCGAGGTTGTTGAAACCCATGCGGTTGATGATCGCCTCGGCTTCCGGCAAGCGGAAAATCCGTGGTTTCGGGTTACCTGGCTGCGGACGCGGGGTGATGGTGCCGATTTCAACGAAGCCGAAACCCAACTGGGCAAAACCGTCGATGGCCGCGCCGTTCTTGTCCAGACCGGCCGCCAGACCCACCGGATTCGGAAACTCCAGGCCCATGACCTTCACCGGCATTTTCGCCGGGGCCTTGCACAGCAAGCCGTTGAGGCCCAAACGCCCGCCCGCGCCGATCAGGTCCAGGGACAGATCGTGGGAGGTTTCCGGGGAAAGTTTGAACAACAGCTGACGGGCCAGGGTGTACATGGGCGGGTTTGACTCGAATGACGGCGAAATGAGGCGGCGATTATAGCCGGGCATCGGGGTCGCAAGCGAGGCGCACACGTAAATCAGCGTTCGATGGCATATGCCTTGCACCGGCATAGGCATCAGCACTCATGCCAACGGCGGGATGAGTCGACGGACAATGGCGTCGTCACCCGGTTCTGCTCATGCGGGGACCTGGGACGACGCTTTTTTTTGGAAGGTGTTTATCCGATGAATGAAACCACAGTCGGCCCGCTGGCCTGGGTCAACGGCAGCGATGCCCCGGAAAAGTCCGTTATCGACGTAGGCTTCATGGCCCTGAGCGACTGCGCTTCGGTGGTGGTCGCCGCCACCCAGGGCTTTGCCCAACCCTACGGCTTGACCCTGAACCTCAAGCGCCAATCCTCCTGGGCCAACCTGCGGGACAAACTGGTCAGCGGCGAACTCGACGCCGCCCACAGTCTCTACGGCCTGATTTACGCGGTGCACCTGGGCATCGGCGGCATTGCGCCCACCGACATGGCGGTGCTGATGGGTCTGAACCAGAACGGCCAAAGCATCAACCTGTCCCACGGTTTGCAAGCGCTGGGCGTGACCAGTCCTGAAGCACTGGACCGGCATGTGCACCAAACTCGCCCAAAACTGACTTTCGCCCAGACGTTTCCGACCGGCACCCACGCCATGTGGTTGTATTACTGGCTGGCGAGTCAGGGCATCCATCCGCTGCAAGACGTCGACAGCGTGGTGGTGCCGCCGCCGCAAATGGTCGCGCACCTGCAGGCCGGGCGCATCGACGGTTTCTGTGTTGGCGAACCGTGGTCTGCCAGCGCGGTGAAACAGAACCTCGGCTTTACCATGGCGACCACTCAAACCATCTGGCCCGATCACCCGGAAAAAGTCCTCGGCTGCACCCGCGCCTTTGTCGAGCAATACCCCAATACTGCCCGGGCGCTGGTGATGGCGATCCTCGAAGCCAGCCGCTTCATCGAAGAAAGCCCGGAAAACCGTTGCAGCACCGCGCAGTTGTTGAGTGCACCCGAATATCTCGATGCACCGCTGGACTGCATCGAGCCGCGCCTGCTCGGCGATTACGCCGACGGCCTCGGCAATCGCTGGCAGGACCCGCACGCCTTGCGTTTTCACGGTGGTGGCGAGGTCAATTTGCCGTATCTGTCCGATGGCATGTGGTTCATGACCCAGTTCCGCCGCTGGGGTTTGCTGCGCGAAGACCCGGATTACCTCGGTGTAGCCCGTCAGGTTCAGCAATTGGACCTGTACCGCGACGCCGCCACTGCCGTCGGCGTCTCCGCCTGGGGCCAGGAAATGCGCAGCGGTCAGTTGATCGACGGCAAAATCTGGGACGGCTCAGACCCGGCCAGCTATGCACGAAGCTTCAAATTGCACGCCATGAGCAACAGCTCGCCGCTTCTCGCCAGCCGCTGACAGGAGCCCGCGAATATGTTGCGTATCCTGCTGATCAACGACACCGCAAAGAAAGTCGGGCGCTTGAAAGCCGCCCTGACCGAAGCCGGGTTCGAAGTGATCGACGAATCCGGCCTGACCATCGACCTGCCCGCACGCGTCGAAACGGTGCGCCCGGACGTGATTCTGATCGATACCGAGTCACCGAGCCGTGATGTGATGGAGCAAGTGGTATTGGTGACGCGTGATCAGCCACGGCCGATCGTGATGTTCACCGACGAGCACGACCCCGGCGTGATGCGCCAGGCGATCAAGTCCGGGGTCAGTGCCTACATCGTCGAAGGCATTCACGCACAACGCTTGCAGCCGATTCTCGACGTGGCCATGGCCCGCTTCGAAAGCGACCAGGCCCTGCGCGCCCAACTCCATGCCCGGGACCAGCAACTGGCGGAGCGCAAGCGCATTGAGCTGGCCAAGGGGTTGTTGATGAAGATGAAAGACTGCAACGAGGAAGAGGCCTACACCCTGATGCGCCGCCAGGCCATGAGCCGCCAGCAGAAGCTGATTCAAGTGGCTGAGCAGATTATTGCCATGAGTGAGTTGCTTGGGTAATCGATCACTGTGGCGAGGGGGCTTGCCCCCGTTCGGCGGCGAAGCCGTCGCAAAATCTGTGTGCAAGGTTTGCCTGAAAGAATGCATGGGCGGCTTCGCCACCCAACGGGGGCAAGCCCCCTCGCCACAAAAACCGGCTGTTGGCACAGATCTCGCTAAGTAATCCACACAGGTAACCAACGGCGGTTGCCCCACCAACGACAAAGACGTCGCTCACCTCGCTCGCCCCATGGCGGATCCGGTAGCGGCGTTTTTTCGTTTTGGCCCCAGTGACCGGGGCCGGTGGTGCGGCCGTGGCGGCGCCCCACCTGCTAGCTCATGACTCCTTCTCGAGACTCCCTACAGCTGAGGTGCGCGATGAATTCAAGCTTCTGGAAATCCGGCCATACCCCGACATTGTTCGCGGCCTTCCTCTATTTCGACCTGAGCTTTATGGTCTGGTACCTGCTCGGGCCGCTGGCAGTGCAGATCGCCGCCGACCTGCACCTGACCACTCAACAACGCGGGATGGTGGTGGCCGCGCCGATTCTGGCCGGCGCGGTATTACGTTTTGCGATGGGCCTGCTGGCGGATCGCCTGTCGCCAAAAACCGCCGGGATCATCGGCCAGGTCATCGTCATCTGCGCATTGTTCGGCGCCTGGAAACTCGGCATCCACAGTTACGAACAGGCGCTGGTGCTGGGCCTGTTCCTGGGCATGGCCGGGGCGTCCTTCGCCGTCGCCCTGCCGCTGGCCTCGCAATGGTATCCGCCGCAGCATCAGGGCAAAGCCATGGGCATCGCCGGTGCCGGTAACTCGGGCACGGTCCTCGCGGCGCTGATTGCCCCGGTGTTGGCGGCGTCCTTCGGCTGGAGCAACGTGTTCGGTTTTGCCCTGATCCCGCTGATCCTGACCCTGATCGTCTTCGCCTGGCTGGCCAAAAACGCCCCGCAACGGCCGAAAGCCAAATCCATGGCCGACTACCTGAAGGCCTTGGGTGATCGCGACAGTTGGTGGTTCATGTTTTTCTACAGCGTGACCTTCGGTGGCTTCATCGGCCTGGCCAGCGCCCTGCCCGGCTATTTCAACGATCAATATGGCCTGAGTCCGGTGACCGCCGGTTACTACACCGCCGCCTGCGTGTTCGGCGGCAGCCTGATGCGTCCGTTGGGCGGCGCCCTGGCGGATCGTTTTGGCGGCATCCGCACCTTGCTCGGGATGTACACAGTGGCAGCGATTTGTATCGCGGCAGTGGGTTTCAACCTGCCGAATTCCTACGCGGCGCTGGCCCTTTTCGTCTGCACCATGCTCGGTTTGGGGGCCGGTAACGGCGCGGTTTTCCAACTGGTGCCGCAGCGTTTTCGTCGCGAGATCGGCGTGATGACCGGGTTGATCGGTATGGCTGGCGGCATCGGTGGCTTCGCCCTCGCGGCGGGCATGGGCGCAATCAAGCAAAGCACCGGCAGCTATCAACTGGCTTTGTGGTTGTTCGCCAGCCTTGGCGTGCTCGCCTGGTTTGGCCTGCACGGCGTGAAACGTCGCTGGAGAACCACCTGGGGTTCGGCCGCAGTGACGGCGGCGCGGGTCTGAAACCTCAATGAGTCTGCAACTGAGTTTCGCCGAAGCCAGCGCCATCGGCCCGCGCGAGGAAAATCAGGACGCTTTGCGCCTGGTCACCCCGGCCCCGGCGCTGGCGGCGAGCAAGGGTTACCTGTTCGCCATTGCCGACGGCGTCAGCCAGTGCGCCGATGGCGGGCTCGCCGCCCGTTCGACCTTGCAGGCACTGGCGCTGGACTATTACGCCACCCCGGAAACCTGGGCAGTCGCCCAAGCCTTGGATCGCCTGCTGTCAGCGCAGAATCGCTGGCTTCAGGCCAATGGCGGTGGGCAACCGCTGCTCACCACTGTCAGTGCTTTGGTCATGCGCGGCAGGCGTTTTACCCTGGCCCATGTCGGCGATTGCCGGGTTTATCGCTGGCACGCCGATCAGTTGCAGCGGGTCAGCGAGGATCACGTTTGGGACCAACCGGGCATGCAACATGTGCTCAAACGCGCCCTCGGGCTGGATCAGCATCTGGTGCTGGATTTCCTTGATGGCGAATTACGCCTCAATGAAAGTTTCGTGCTGCTCAGCGACGGGATCTGGGCGGTGTTGGGCGACACCGCCATTGCCGGGATCTTGCGCGACCAGCCTGATCTGCAAAGTGCTGCGCAAACGCTGGTCATCGCCGCGCACCTGGCCGGCAGTCAGGACAATGCCAGCGCCCTGCTGGTGCGCGTCGATGCCCTCGGCGAAACAA
>Ga0105856_1000905_pt1 | contig 13893 bp, 14 predicted proteins | sample OrgsoiDNA_201060_FD_89681 | JGI IMG/M metagenome (GOLD analysis project Ga0105856, IMG submission 89681) | Permafrost soil microbial communities from the Arctic, to analyse light accelerated degradation of dissolved organic matter (DOM) -... | ecosystem: Environmental > Terrestrial > Soil >...
CGAAGCTGCTCCCCAAATTTAGGCGATGTGATGAAGCTGTCAAAAGTGTGTACGTTACAGGATGTGAAACAATCAGGGTTCGAGACGACGTTCCTGATAAATCCAGTCGACGATCTCGCCATCGGGGGTGTAGCCACTGACGGTTTCACGCAGGAGTTGACGGACGCGGGAGTAATCGTCCTGCTCGACAGCGTTAAGCAAATCCGTCAAACGAGCCTTGAGCACGTCCCAAGGCAGGTGATCTTCATGGGCGCTCATGATCATCGGATGCTGAGTCGCCACAACGTTGTCACCGATCAGTAACTCTTCGTAGAGTTTTTCGCCCGGACGCAACCCCGTGAACTCAATGGAGATGTCGCCTTGAAGATTTTTCTCGGAACGGATACTCAAGCCGGATAGATGAATCATCTTCTCCGCCAGCTGGACGATTTTTACCGGTTCGCCCATGTCCAACACGAAGACATCCCCGCCCTGCCCCATGGAACCGGCCTGGATCACCAGTTGCGCGGCTTCGGGGATGGTCATGAAGTAGCGAGTGATTTTCGGGTGCGTGACCGTTAACGGGCCGCCGGATTTGATCTGGCTGTGGAACAGCGGAATGACTGAACCCGACGAACCCAATACATTGCCAAAACGCACCATCGTGAAACGGGTTTTGTTGACTCGGGACACGTTGGCCTTATCACCGAACAACACGGGGGCAATTTCGCGGCTGAGGGCTTGAAGAGTCAATTCCGCGAGGCGCTTGGTGCTGCCCATGACATTCGTCGGACGGACGGCTTTGTCGGTTGAGATCAATACGAAATTGGTAACACCCGACTGTAAAGCAGCCTGAGCTGTGTTGAGTGTACCGATGACGTTATTGAGCACTCCTTCGGCGATATTGTGCTCGACCATGGGTACATGCTTGTAAGCCGCGGCATGGTAGACCGTGTCTACGCGCCAAGTCTTCATCACATCCAGGAGTTTATCCTTATGGCGGATAGAGCCCAGGATCGGCAACAACTTGACCGACACTGACTCGCGACAGCCACGCTGTTCCAACTCCGAAATAATGCTGTAGAGATTGAACTCACTGTGCTCGAACAGCAAAAGCGTGGTCGGACCCAGCGAGAATATTTGCCGGCAAAGCTCTGAACCGATCGACCCGCCGGCGCCAGTTACCATCACTGTCTTGCCTTTGATACAACGAGCGAGCAGGTCCGGTTGCGCGGGTACCGAGTCGCGGCCCAGCAAGTCTGCGATATCGACTTCCTGGATATCCTCGACCTTTACCCGACCACTGGCCAAGTCGGTGAAGTTGGGGACGCTTCGTATGTGAAGGGGGTAACCTTCAAGCAGATTGAGGATCTCCCTGCGCCGTGCGCGGGTCGATGAAGGCAGAGCCAGGAGAATTTCCTGCGCACCAGTGACGTCGATCATCTGTTGAATATGTTTGGGCTTGTAGACCTGGAGCCCCGAGATTGAGCGATCAGAAATACTGGGGTCGTCGTCGATAAACGCTACCGGACGCATCACACGCCCCATTCGAAGCGCCGCGACAAGCTGGTTCCCCGCCACGCCAGCACCATAGATGGCAACTTTCGTAAGGCCATCGTCGCGATTAGTGAACGGAACGTGCTTGGCCGCAGTGAACCAGTCGCCCATGAAGTACTGGCGCATACACAGGCGGAGGCCGCCGATAATGACAAGGCTGAGCCACCAGTAGTTGAAGATGATGGAACGGGGAACAACGGCTTCGTGATTGCTATACCAGTAGACGACGACCGCCAGGATCAGCGAAGAAAGGCTGACAGCCTTGATAATGACGACGAGGGCGTCATTGCCGAAATAGCGCATCACAGCTCGGTACATACCGAATCGGATGAATAGCGGGATGGCAATGACAGGGGCGCAGGCGAACAGCCACAAATGGATCCTGAGCGGATTGTACATGTCGTCTATACCTAGACGAACGATGAACGCGAGCCATAGGGCGACCCAAACGAGTACGACGTCTGTCAACACCTGAATCAGTCGTTTCTGGCGGCGCGGCAATCCCAGCAAGAGCTCGCGCAATTTATCCATATTCTCCTGTACCAATCTGGCCTACTCCCTTGGTTGAACCGGCGGATGACATTGTACGGAGGTAAGGATGTTCGTTACAGAAAAAAGAACGATAGGAGCAAGGTGAAAAACAGCCCTACGAGCCAAACACACGTGCGTGTCTGACCACGAAGCCACACACATCGTTCCGTGATTTTTTTGCCCGGAGAGGCAAAACGCCCCTGCTGCGGCTTATTGGATGAGGAGGTATACTGCACCAATCGATTTTCACTCTCTCGGTCCTGCCACCCCCTTACATTTCAGCTCAAGCTGGAGGGACTGTCGGGTAAATTTAAAACAGTGACTGGAGCGCTGCCGAACGATTACATGGAGACGATTGTCAGCGACAGAAAACGCTTCAGCCAGCCTCCCATCGAAAACATATTTAACATCATACTAGCTAACAAATTCAACCCAAAAAGCTATAAAATCAAAGTATAGGAAAGAGAGCACTCGTGATGCAGACAGCGACCAAGCTACAGATAGAGTTTATTTCAAAATGGGCAATCGCAGGAACCATTTTGACGTTATCACTTACATGGCTGCTGCTAAAAACCTACGTATTTACGCCAACTATAAGCATTGAAACATTAAACTTCCCCACTGAAACCTCTCAAATTTTCTACAAAAAAAACTCCCCATACTCCGAACAAAATTCTTCAATATCTAGAATTAGTAAAAACAACGACACATATGAATTCCCCCTACCTATCTACGATGATGATCTACGATGGGATCCGCTGGAAACCGCTGGAGAATTTTCAGTAAAATCCATATATATTAGTATTCTCGGGCACCACTTGCCGGTAGATATGCAGGGCGTTACCGCGTCTTTCCAGATAGAAAAAACCATCAAGAACGGTCTAACACACTTTATCGCCCCCCCAAACTCAACAGACCCGCAGATTAACATTCATATACGCAGTAATCAGATTGACAACATCAAATACATTACAGCAATTAGCATTGCTGCACTAATTGCCTTAACCACGATAGCAGGGATCATCTTTCATAGAGCAATCCTAGAATTTTTCCAACGTGAAAAAGAACACACAAAGAACCTGAAATCCACTTTTGAAAAAAATAACATATCAACACTTGGTGATATGGTGGGCATTCGAAAAAACAACTTTGACATACTCCGTCTAGGCGCTGCATTAGTCGTCTTGATAACTCATAGCTTTGTATTATCCGGACACCCATCTGACACATGGTCAAAACTATTTTTAGGGTACGAACCGGGATCGCTTGCAGTTTACGCATTTTTTGCAATTAGCGGATTTCTCATTGCAGGCTCTCTAGAGCGGCGTAGTTTTTCTGAGTACTGGCAAGCAAGAGTTCTGCGAATAGTACCTGCTTTGGCAGTAACGTCTTTTGTAACAGTCTTGATAATAGGTCCTATTTTCACTACGCTACCGTTGAGTGAGTATTTTCACAGCCACGGCACTTATCATTATTTAACTAACTCTATACCCTACCAGACAAACTTCATCCTACCTGGAGTATTTACAGACCTCCCCTTTGCTCAAAGCGTAAATGGCTCTCTGTGGACTATTCCTATTGAAGCCTTCTGTTATGTGGCCTTAGCAACCATTTTCTTTGCAGCGCGTAAAACATTCAACTTAATTATCCCTACCATAGTTTTAATATCGACATTTTTCATATGGACCTTCTTTCACGGACCTATATCCCCCACAATACTTTTTGGCACGTCCGAAGTAACGCCAGTTTTGCGCTTCGGCCTCATGTTCCTCATAGGTACTGCCTTTTGGAAATATAAAGATATCACACCGTTCAAAGGAGGCATCGCCGCTTCATGCTTAGTCGTGATGCTGATAGGTTCTAGATTTGGCTACAATAATTTAGCATTGTTTATTTCACTGCCTTACTTACTTCTTTATTTAGCCTATCGTCGCCCAGTGTTTGAGGAAGGCATGCGCAAGCTAGGAGATCTTTCTTATGGCACCTATCTATTTGCATTCCCCATCCAACAATCGCTAGTTTCAATCTCAGAAAAATCCATTAACGGCTGGTGGTTATCTATATCTACCGCTATGATCTCGATGGGGTTAGCCTGGATGTCTTGGCGCTTTATTGAAAAACCAGCAATGAAGTTAAAAAAGAAATTCGGAACTCCGGCGGTTTTTGAGAGAACCGTGTAATCGTATTTTAATAAAATTTACTTATCAATAATGAATTCAGCTCAACAAAGATAATCAGATAGTCCACTTCAATAAAAAGCCCTGCAGGTTTGCAATTGCAGGGCTTACGAAAGACTCCTTACCACCCCATGAACCCACATTCCAGCCGCTACCCGCCTACGGACTCAGTGTTTTCGATCTGGACTTGCCCCTACAAAATCGGAAACCAACTCCCTGTTAAATTGATGCTGCCGCTAAGCGCCTGAATTCCCTCGGTGAGCGATAGTTCAATGCGCTGTGCGGATGCTGCTCGTTGTAGTGTTCGAAGGCAATTACCAGGTTACGTAAAGCCGTTTCTCGATCCGATTTTGGCATATGCTCCACGTAGTCACGCTTGATTGTCTTCACGAAACTCTCGGCCATGCCGTTGCTCTGCGGGCTGCGTACCGGCGTGGTCACCGGTTGCAAACCGATCTGCCGAGCAAACAGGCGCGTCTGTTCGGCGGTGTAGGCCGAGCCGTTATCGCTGAGCCACTGCTCCGGCGTTGTCGGCAGTTGATCACCGAAGCGCTTCTCCACGCTTTCCAGCATCAAGTCACGGATATCATCACCGCTGTACCCGGTCGGGCTCGCGACCCAGCCGATGGCTTCGCGATCACAACAGTCCAGGGCGAAGGTCACGCGCAGTTTGGCGCCATCCTCGCAACGGAACTCAAAGCCATCCGAGCACCAACGCGTATCGCTGGTTTCCACCGCAATTCGGCCTTCGTGCCGACGCGGCACGCCGGGCTGTTTGATCCGGCGTTCAAGCAGAAGGTTGGTAAGCGATCCATGAACCCCACCTTTTAAGAAATGGGCTTTATGTTTACCGTGGCATCTCTGGCGTGCAGTTCCACGACAGCAAGGCTTCGTAATCTTCACCCGAGGTTGCCTGTGGCAGGCGCTCAAGTGCGTGGCGCAGCCACGCATAGGGCTCTTGGCCGTTGGCTTTGGCCGTCTCGACCAAACTGTAAAGTTGAGCGCTAGCCATCGCGCCTTTGGGCGTGTCGCTGAACAGCCAGTTCTTGCGCCCGATCACGAAGGGGCTGATCGCACGCTCTGCCGCATTGTTGTTGATCGGCAAGTAACCGGCTTCGGTGTAACGCACCAACTTGCTCCAGTTGCTGGCCAGGTAGCTGATGGCTTTGCCTAGTGCATTTTGGGCCGTCACTTGTGGCTGGGTTTTCTCCAGCCATGCTTGCAACTGTTCCAACACCGGCAGGCTGTTTTGCTGTCGGCTTTCGTGGCGATGTTCATCGCCGACCTCCTTTAAATCTCGCTCGATTCCGTACAGCTTGTTGATCAGATTTAGGGCGATATCGGCACGCCCTATTTTGCCTTTGGGCTGCACCTTTTGTGCCTCGACAAACTTGCATCGCGCATGTGCCCAACATGCCTAAACGTTCGACATCCGAACAATCCGGCGATGTTTTGAAACGCTCGGATTCCAGCCACTTTAGCCAAAGGCAAAAGCCGTTGCGCTCCCAATACAAAATCTTCACTCGGTTGCGAGGCTTGTTGAGGAACATGAAAAGCACCGGGTCAAACACCGTGACCTTGATGTCCAGTTCGACCAGAGCGGCAAGGCCGTCGATGGATTTTCGGAAGTCGACGGACTTGGGGCAGAGATAGACTTTTTCGACTTTTGCGTCGGGACGCATCATGAGGTGCTGGCTCCGGAAAGGAATCAGGAGCACGCGGGGATCAGGTGGTGACTTTGAATGTGGGGCTTATGGAGCGCTTACGATTGGTTTGAGCATCGGTCAGTTCCTTGTAGTGGGTTTGCTCGCTGGCCGACAGTCGCTGCTCGAGCGCCAGGCGCTTGTCCTGATCGGCCTACTGCGCGGCCGCGGCTGCCTAGGTCAGTTGATTGAGGGTGTCTGCGTGCAACCGCGCCAGTAGCGCCAGTCTTGAAACTGCCAGGCACTGCCAGCGCTGACCAGTACCAATAAGAGCCAACCAGCGGCCCTCCAAGGAATTGCTATAGGCATCGCTCCGCCCTCCTTGTTTGAGTCATGAAAGAACACTGCCGATCCCGGTAGCAAGATGAAAAACAACAAAGATATTTCTGAAATTAAATATTCTGGAGTATCTTTCCCCTGCCAAGAAGGGCTTGGTTTATCAAAAAATGGGACAGTTCATGAGCAATATAATGGATGCAGTAATCGCAGAGATCACTAGTGCGCTTAAAAATGCACAATCCAACGGCCGTGCTGAATTCGCGATAGGAAATACCGCCATAACAATCGATCCACGCGGCATCAGCATTGTGCTCAAAGAAAGCGATCTAGAGCCGGTAGCACTGAGGATTCACCGACCGAATGCCGATGTATCATGCTGGGGATATGTTCTTGTAGGCGATCCTGGGAAGCCTGCGCGTGTCGCCGCGGAGATAGACCAAGGTGCCCAAGGTTTCAATGTAATTGGATGCTTGTGAACTCAACACCTAGTCGATATGTTCACCGCACTGTCACGGCACATCTTTGAAAGAAGACGTGCCCCCCCAATTTCAGGGTTTGTTTGGCCTTCGCCGTCCAAGCTGGCGCGTTGATGCTGGTGGCGTGGTGATGCATGGCGCCGCCGGCAGGTTCTGCAATCTTGCCGTCGATCACCTGGTCAGCGGCAATCCACGCCTGGGCAAGCTCGCGGAATGGTATCGCCTTCGCACCAGACAGGTATTGGTAGTTCGGATCGTTCTTGTTCCAGCATCTGAACTGGTACGGCGCCAGGCACACGCTGGCATAACCCTCGCCCCACCACGACCTGGCATTGCCGTCGCTCACACGGTTGCGGATGGTCCAGGCCACAGCAATCTGGCCGGCCAGGCTTTCGCCACGGGCTTCGCCCCACAGCGTGCGCGCGAGGATGTCGCTGTCTTTCTCGGTAACGGCATCACTTTTCTCCAGGCAAAAAAATACCCGCTCAACGGCGGGCCGACGGATAGTTAAACGATTACAGTTTTTGCTCAATTTCACCCAGGCGGCCTTCAAGCCCTGAGTTTTTTGACGACAGCGCCTGAAACGCGCCTGATATCGTCCTTGGTTTGTAACCGAGTTATGAACCCCACATTCAAACCCGCCACCTGATCCCCGATGCTGTGCTCCCGATTCCTTTCTGGATCACACCGTCATGATGCGTCCCGACGCCAAAGTCGAAAATCTATGGTCACCCCCTTTTTTGCAATGCTGATCAGTGATGGTTAGTTGGCTTGCCTAAATCTATCCGGCGTCTGGTTGGAGCACGCTCCGCGCCACAATGAGAGTCGCGCCTGGCAATCCTTAAAAGTGTACCGGCTTCAAAAGCCGATTTTCGACACAGGTTCTTTGCCAGGCCGGTGGGCCGTTCACGTCATCGATTGTTCAGTCATCGCAAAACCTAGGTGGGTGATTCTTAGCACAGCACAACATCAGCTTCAGGCAGCTAAAGCCTCTGGCCCGGTTTCAAATTGCGTATGGTGTGAGCCGCTATCGCCCATGCGATCCGTGCCAGCTTGTTGGCCAAAGCGCAGGCCACGACGTTCGAGTGGCGACGACAGAGCATTGAGCGCACCCAATCGGCCAGAGCGCCGTGCTGATATTTCAGCCTAAGCATGTAAACCCTGGCGCACTGCACCAACAATCTTCTGAGGTTCTTATCGCCTCGTTTGCTGATTCCCAGCAGAGTCGCCTTGCCGCCCGTGCTGTGCTGCCGGGGCACCAGCCCTACGGACGCGGCGAAATCACGGCTACATCCGTATTGTTTGCCATCCCCCATTTCGGCAGCCAGCAGGCTGGCGGTGATCGGACCGACACACGGTATGCTCAGCAAACGACTGCCAAGATCATCGTCGGCAAGTTGGCCGATAAGCTCTTTATCCATTTCCTTGATCTGCTCATCAAGATAACTGAAGTGCTTATGCAATCGCTGTAGCAACACCGTCAGTCGAATCGGCAGTTCATGCTCGCTCAGAATACTCGCCAAACGCTTCATCATTGTTGGGCCTTTCGGCAGGCTAATCCCGAATTCAAGCAGAAAGCCATGCATCTGATTGACCACTTTAGTGCGATCGTGCACCAGAGATTCTCGCATGCGATGCATCATTGAAAGCAGTTGCTGAATCTCTGTCTTGGGTGTGACGAAACGCATTGTCGGACGTGCGGCAGCCTCGCAGATCGCCTCAGCATCTACAAAGTCGTTCTTATTGCTTTTGACAAATGGACGGACGAACTGCGGCGAAATCAGCTTGGTCTTATGCCCCATCGCCATAAGCTCTCTAGCCACAAAATGCGAGCCAGCGCAAGCCTCCATAACTACGGTGCATGCAGGGAGATTGCCGAAAAACTTCATCATCTGCTGGCGAGAGAGTTTCTTGTGAAACAGCTCTCGCCCTGGCTTGTCCTGACCGTGCAGGTGGAATGTATTTTTGCCGAGATCGATACCGACCAATGCTAACTCGCTCATGATTAAGGTCTCCGAAATAAAACACCCTGTGAAAGCGTAGCCCTCACAAGGTGCCGGGGGTGACCATCTCATTAGTGTACCTGTACCCCAAACCTGTCGTAAGCGATCCATAAACCCCACCTACCGTATGGCCGTGGTATGAAATCAGGTATCCGAGTCGGATGCATGCCCCACTTGAGTTCTTACCCCAAACAACCGGTCGGCTATCTGCCGTCCTCGCTCCAGCCCTTCAGCCGTCAACCAAATCGATTTGTTCTTGTTCACCGGATTACTGATGAAACCATGTTCATGCAATCGGTTCATGGTCTCAAAGTCGAACCCTTTCCAAGCATTGCCGTTATCAAAACTGAAGGTTGCCAACAGGGCAAGCACGGCTTCTTCAATCAGTTTATCGTCGTATTCCATGATTGTTGCTCCGCTCGTATTCTTTAAACTCACCGTAAACCCCACCAGCCATCAAGATGGATAGCGCGTTTAACTACGCGATACTGTAGTGGTCTAATGAAACCGGACACCCATTTAGGCGAGAATGCTCGCCAGATCGAGGTGTCAGATGACCAAACAACGCCGTTCCTTTTCTGCTGAATTCAAACGCGAGGCTGCCGACCTCGTACTCAAGCAAAACTACAGCTACATCGAAGCCAGCCGCTCACTCGGCGTCGGCGAGTCGGCCCTGCGCCGCTGGGTTGATCAGGTTCAGCAGGAGCGCCAAGGTGTCACTCCGCAGAGCAAAGCATTGACCCCGGAACAGCAGAAAATCCAGGAGCTGGAAGCGCGGATCGCCCGCCTTGAACGGGAAAAATCGATATTAAAAAAGGCTACCGAGCTCTTGATGTCGGAAGATCACGAGCGTACGCGCTGATCAATCAGCTGAGCGTCCATGAGCCGATTGATTGGCTGTGCAAGGTGTTTGAAGTCCCCCGTTCGTGTTACTACGCCCAGCGCCTTAGACGGCGCACGCCTGATGTCGAGCGGCTTCGGTTGCGCAGCCGGGTGAGCGAGCTGTTCTCGCAGAGTCGCAGCGCTGCGGTCAGCCGCAGCATCCTGTCGCTGATGCGGGACGACGGTGAGCAGCTCGGTCGGCTCAAAGTGCGTAGCTTGATGCGTGAGCTTGATTTGATCAGTAAACAACCCGGCTCCCATGCCTACAAACGAGCGACAGTAGAAAGACTCGATATCCCGAACACCTTGAATCGCGAGTTCGATGTCCCGGTACCCAACCAGGTGTGGTGCGGCGACATTACCTATATCTGGGCGCAAGGAAAATGGCATTACCTGGCGGTCGTGCTGGATCTTTGCACGCGCCGGATAGTGGGCTGGGCGCTGTCGGAAAAACCGGACACCGAACTGGAAATGGCCTGTGAGCAGCGTGGCAGGCCTTCGGGTTTGCTATTCCACTAAGATCAGGGGTCGCAATATGCAAGCCGATTATTTCGCCAGCGGCTGTGGCGTTATCGCATGCGTCAGAGCATGAGCCGCCGGGGGAATTGCTGGGACAACGCGCCAATGGAGCGCGTGTTCCGCAGCTTGAAAACGGAATGGATACCGACCACGGGTTACAGAACGGCTCAAGAAGCCCAGCGGGATATCAGTCACTTCTTGATGCATCGGTACAACTGGATTCGACCCCATCAATTCAACGGTGGGCTGGCGCCAGCTCGGGCCGAAGAAAAACTTAACGTCGTGTCCGGGATTAGTTGACCACTACAATACCGGCGAACAGTTCCAGGGTAGTAGAGCTTCGTAATCCTCATCCGAAGAAGCCATCGGCAGGCGCTCAAGTGCGTGGCGCAGCCACGCATAGGGCTCTTTGATAACGTTTGTAAGGCTTGACGGCATTACGTGGCCTCTTAACGAGTGACGCCCTATAATGCTCGGCTTGGCTTGCTCAGATCGAGCGACAACCACAAGAATGTGTCAAGACTCAAGGAAAAGAAATGGACTCTCGTATGGATAAGCTGAAATTAATATCCTGTTTTCTGGTTGTTCTTTTGCATGTATCAGCAGATCAGGCTATGAAGTTTGGCGCTGGTTGGTGGGCTTCAAACATTTATGACTCGATCTCAAGGGTAAGTGTTCCTATTTTTCTGATGATTTCAGGTGCTCTACTTCTTAAAAAAAGCGATCTTCTAGGGGTGTTTATAAAGAAACGCCTTGCAAGAGTGTTCCCGCCTTTGATTTTCTGGTCACTATTTTACGTTTGGTGGCTTCACTATAATGGCGTTGATGTTACTGGCTGGGCGCTTAAACTGATTACAAAGCCTGCCATGTACCATCTGTGGTATCTGTACGCAATTATTGGCCTGTATGCACTCGTTCCTATTCTTCGTCGGTTTTACAATAATTCGACTATGCCTGAAAAGATTTGGGCTCTTTCGCTTTGGGTTGTCATCGGTTCTATCTGGCCCGCATTATCTATTTTGTCTTCTCCACAGTCGTGCTTAGCGATAGCACCTACAGCTACCGCATCGCTTTATAGTCTTTCTACTTTTGGTGGGTATGCAGGGTTTCTATTGTTGGGGGCATTTGTTAGCGATATAAAAATTAATAGATGGCTCGGCGCTGCAATGTTCGTGGCCGGTTCAATAGCAACCATGGCGATTATGTTCTGGCACTCTGTGCGGGTCGGGCATCCATGCGAAACGTTCTACAATTATCTCTCACCCCTAGTTATCTTCTCGGCCGTTGGGTTTTTCTCGTTCTTCATGGCGTCAGATAAAGCTGAGCCATCGAAACTCCTTGCCAGCGCATCAGATTGCACGCTTGGTATCTACTGCCTGCACGTTTTGCTCATCGGCGGAATTTTACCCATGCTTGGCCTGGTGGCATCAGGCGCCAACGTCTGGTTTATGACGCCGGCTATCGCCCTCCTTGCGTTCTTCGTTTCGATGGCAATAGTTTACATCGCCCGCCTTTCCCAGCCTGGAAGGTATGTGACCTGATCCATACTGGATGAAGCGTGGCTTTGAGTCTCACCAATGATGAATGGCTTGGAACAATTTGGTTCCAGGCCGTTGTGTTAGTTTTGATTGGGGAGTGTGACTTGCTCGATATCGACATCGCAGCTACCCGAATCCATTTGTGGAGGAGGTTTAAAGAGCGCTTACTCATGTCTTCACCTCCCTTGCCGACACACTGGCGATGACTGGAATTCTCAAAGACGTGTGCCGGCAACCGCTGGCCGCTTAACAGGGAAAAAACCTGCCCATTCCACCACCGGCTCCAAGCAGTCACCCCTCACACTAAGACTCGCTTGCTCCCACTGTGCCGTATAAGACGATCATCGTTTTGACGCTAGGAGTAACTCAATGAAACGGCATCACCTGCTTATCCCTTTCGCCGCGCTGGTTACTTGCACCAGCAGCTTCGCCGCCACGCCTGCACTGCAAACATTTCTCGCCTGTGACGAAAACTCCCTGGCAGTGGTAAATCAGCCAGGTCTCAAGGAACGCATTTCCAGTGCGCTGGACAACGGGAAGATTACGTTGAGTGGCGGAACCAAAACCGAAATGGGGCAGCGCTGGGTGTTCGACACGCCGGTCACCCTCAACGGCGTTGCGTTGACCGGCTTTTTTGCGGAAGACCAGAATCTGATGGGCTCGCGCATCATTGGCTGGGGGTTCTATACACAGCAGGCACCCGATGAGCTTTATGCACAGTTGAATAAAGTACAGGGTAGCAACTTGGAGAGCACCAACGGGATTTACGCCCGCGCGCAAATCTGGTCGCACAAGCAGTCAGTCTGGGTACCGGAAAACGGCGATGACAATGCAGGCAAGTTGGTGACCGATACGGCAGAACGGATATTGATGGTAGAACCTGCTTCGCAAGACGTGGCCAAGACCAGCAAAGGTATGATCACTTGCTCGGTTCAAGGCACGGTCAGCGCAGCGATGCTCAAGTCCACTCGGCCTGACTTGATCAAGTGACCCGGTCAGTATGACTTTGGACCTGTAGGAACGAGAGCAAACTCGCGCCTACGGGTTGAATAGGGGGCAGAACAACCAACACGTGCATGATGAGTGGCTTACCTAGACAAACTAAGTCCGACGCCAGATACCTCACACCGCAAAGAATTTTCCCGACTTACAGATTTCCAAGTGTGCGGTAGAAAATCCTCGATTTCACTGGCCCGTTGCGTCGGCAGACGTGTGAGAACGTCCTTCAGATAAACATACGGATCATGCCCGTTGAGCCGCGCCGACTGGATCAAGCTCATGATCGCCACAGCCCGTTTTCCGCTGCGTAGCGACCCGGCGAAGAGCCAGTTCTTGCGTCCAAGAGCCCACGGCCGTATCTGGTTGTCGGGTAGTCAGACGCGGTTACCCGCGTCCAACCCCCTAAGAACCGTGCATGCGAGTTTCCCAGCACACGGCTCAAGCCTCTACAAAGGCACTGTTAAGTACCCGGCTATACCTCTTTGACATTGGCGTACTGCTGATCTCTGGGGCAACGCAGATGGTAGATCTCAAGATTGACTGCGGCGTCCGTTCCTCCGTCGGCCAACTTTACGATGTGGCGACTATGCCACGGCGTATCTTTGGTAACGGGTTTCTGACAGACAGAACATAGGCCGCCTTGCTGTCGCCAGACGCGATACAGCTTCGCTCGTCCCTTCGTTGATTTGAGCATTTTCTTGCCCCATCGGAACTCGAAATACCCATCCCAATTGGGGTCATGCGAGTTGGCAGCAGCCTTGATCTTGATGTGCCGCACTATCGGCGTGTCCGATTCCTTCAGTAAGGTGTATTCCCTTGCCTTACCGTCTGCGTATTTTTCAACGGTGGAGAACACCCACCGGCGCGATCCTCGGACTTTGAAATACCTGTCCTTGATCCACCGGGTTCCTTTGCGCGGATGCCGTCTCACCGCCCAGCGCCAGAGCATTATCCAGACTTCGCTGTCTACCTGATTGAAGACTTTCTTGACGACCACGTGGCTATGATAGTTCGCCCACCCCCGTAAAATCGGGTTGAGCAGCCCAATCAAATTGACCTGTTTAATCGACTTGTTGGTCTTGATCACTTCCCGGAGCTTGGCAAGGTGAGCCCTGATGTTTGCTTTTGATGGCTTGATCAGGAGCTTGCCGTTGTACTTGCGCAAGTTCCATCCGAGGAAGTCGAACCCGTCCCCTATGTGCGTTATTTTGGTTTTTTCCGGAGAGAGGACAAGTCCACGCTCTGCCAGA
>Ga0105856_1000906_pt1 | contig 13873 bp, 12 predicted proteins | sample OrgsoiDNA_201060_FD_89681 | JGI IMG/M metagenome (GOLD analysis project Ga0105856, IMG submission 89681) | Permafrost soil microbial communities from the Arctic, to analyse light accelerated degradation of dissolved organic matter (DOM) -... | ecosystem: Environmental > Terrestrial > Soil >...
CCGTGGCCGGGTCAATACCGAGCGCCTCGATTTCGTGGGGCGAGGCGCCTCGTCCCACGCCATATTCCAGGCGGCCGCCGCTCAGGTTGTCGAGCATGCAAATTTCTTCAGCAAGACGCACGGGGTGGTGGATCGGGAGAATGTAGACCAGCGGAGAAAGGCGCAGTCTCTTGGTGCGCTGCGCGGCAGCGGCAAGAAACACGCTTTGCGACGGGCAAGCACTCAGCGTGGTGGCATGGTGTTCCGACATGTGATAGCAATGGAAGCCGAGCCTGTCGTAAAGCTCGATAATCTCCATCCTACCTTCGTACTGCTTATGAATTGGCAGACCATTGCGATCATTTTGATCAAATATACCGAATTTCATCGATTCTCCAGTAACGTGCGAAATGAGTGATCTTCTGACTTAGCGCGACTTGGTTTGACTAAGCGGGACTTAGTGCGCCGGAGATTTGCTGAATACCTGGAAGATGTTCTCTTCCGGATCCTTGTAGGTGGTAACGACGCCGTGAGTGCCCATATCGCGCTGCGTGAGTAGCTGGCCGCCCGCGGACTGGATTTTCTGCCGAACCTCGTCTTGAGCCTCCCCGGCAACCTGAAAGACAGGGACAGCCCCGACGGCTCCTTGTGCCGCTTCCTCTGCGGAACTCAGTGCAAATGCGCTGCGCCGCAGACGGAATTGAGTCCACTTGTTCTCGTCGCGAAACTGGACAGGCATCCCCAGCGCCAATACATAGAAATCTTCCAACCGGCCAATATCCTTCGCGACTAAATAAACGGTTTGAATGTCAACTTCTGCCATCGCGGCACTCCGGTAAATTGTGATAACGGAACTGATGTGATCTCATCGCCGAGGAGCGTCACGCGGTGTGTTGCTCTTTCAGGCCAAGCTCGTCGCTCATCATTTTCCGAATCAGATACTTCTGGATTTTTCCCGTCACGGTCGTTGGAAACGAGTCGACAAAGCGGATGTATTTGGGGACCTTGTAATGCGCTATCCGGCCCTTGCAAAAATTGCGGACTGTGGCGTCGTCCAGGGACGTCCCCGGACTGACGACGATCCATGCGCTTAGTTCTTCGCCGAAATGCTTGTCCGGCACACCGACCACCTGGACGTCAAGAACGCCCGGACAGGTGTACAAAAACTCTTCGATCTCTCGGGGATAAAGGTTTTCACCGCCGCGAATGACCATATCCTTGATTCGCCCGACGATGTTGACGTAACCGCCTGAATCCATCGTGGCGAGATCGCCCGAGTGCATCCAGCCTTCGGCGTCGATTGCCTCGCGCGTCCGGTCGGGCTGCTCCCAGTAGCCACGCATGACCGAGTAGCCACGAGTGCAGAGTTCTCCGGTCTGGCCGCGCTCCACGGTCTGGCCGGTCAGCGGGTCGATAATCTTTATGTCGAGGTGAGGCAACACCTGACCGACCGTCGATACCCGCTTTTCTACCGCGGTATCCGTCATGCTTTGGCAGCTCACCGGGCTCGTTTCCGTCATACCGTAAGCAATCGTGATCTCGGGCAGATGCATGTCGCCTACCACCCGCTTCATGATCTCGATAGGGCAAGGCGAACCGGCCATGATGCCGGTGCGCAGGCTGCTCATATCGAACTCCGTAAAGCGCGGGTGATTGAGTGCAGCGATGAACATGGTCGGCACCCCGTACAGCGCTGTGCATTTCTCCGCCTGTACGGTCTCCAGAACCGCTTCGGCGTCGAAGCGCTCGGCGGGATAAACGATCGTCGAACCATGGGTCAGGCACGCCAGATTGCCCATGACCATGCCGAAGCAGTGGTACATCGGGACCGGGACGCATACTCGATCCACGTGGGTCAGCTTCATGCACTCACCCACGAAAAAACCGTTGTTCAGGATGTTGCGATGACTCAGCGTAGCGGCCTTGGGAAGCCCCGTCGTCCCGCTGGTGAACTGGATGTTGACGGGGTCGTCCGGGCGCACGCTACGGCGTACGCGCTCAAGCGCTGCGCTGTCTGCATCGGCAAAGCACAGCAGGTCGGAGAAACGTTGCGCGCCGGCTTCGTCCGGGCAGTCAGCCTGGTCTATCCACCAGATTGTCTCAAGACTCGGCAGCCGGGTTTTTCCCAGCTCCCGCAACATGTTCAGATACTCGCTCGAGCGGTATCGGACCATCGTCACGATGGCCTTGCACCCCACCAGGTTGAGCGCATGCTCCAGCTCCGAGGTCCGATAGGCCGGGTTGATGTTGACGAGTATCAACCCGGCCTTTGCAGTGGCTAACTGCAACAGCAGCCAGGCGATGTTCGTGTGGGACCAGATTCCGATCCGGTCACCCGGCTTGAGCCCTGACTCGAGCAGCGCAGCTGCGAGCCGGTCCGACTTTTCGCGAAGTTCGCCGTAGCTTAGCCGGACCCCTTCGTGCCGGCTGACTACCGCGACGTGGTCGCCCATTTTGCCGGCGAGTTCGTCGAATGCATCGCCAATTGTTTGGTCGATCAGCTGCGGGAAACGTGTTCCTCGCTCATATGAAAGTGTCTTCATCGGTATCCTCCACGCATTGGCTTGTCTGAAGGTTCATTTGCCGAGAAAAACGACCGGGGCCGGCTCTTCGCCACGAAGGACGGCTTCCGCACGGGCAGTTCGTCCTTTCCTGGCGTCTGCCGTCGTGTGCAGCCCCATGGTGAGGTCGAGGGTCAGCGCGTCAGCTCCGGCCACGCCTCCGCTCGACCATGCCTTGAGGAGGGCGCGAATGGCGCCATACGAGCGCGTAGGGCCGTTGGCAAGTTTGATGGCGAGATCCTCGGCGACTTTTTCGACTTGGTCTTCGCCGACGACGAAGGCGGCAACGCCAAGTTGACCAGCGGTCGTGCCGGACATGGGCTCGCTTAGCATCACGTAACGTGCTGCATACGCACGCCCCGCTTTTTCCGCGAGACGCTGCACGCCGCCCGCGACCGGCGCAGTGCCAACGGACGCTTCAATGCACCGGAACGTGGCGTTCTCCGCTGCGACGATGAAGTCACAAGCGAGCGCCAGCTCGAATGCGCCACCGAGGGCCGCGCCGCGCACCGCGGTAATCGTTGGGATCTGGAGGGCTTCGATTGACCGATAGGTATAGTGCATCTGCGATATGAATGTCCGCCAATCATTGAGACCTTTGTCGATGAAATCAAGGACGTCGCCGCCATTGCTGAAATTGGGGCCTTCTGCACGGATCAGGAGCGAACGGATATCGGTCTTGCTGGCTTCCCGGACGGCTCTCTCGAGGCAGTCAGCGAAATCAGCCGCAATAAGATTCGAGGGAGGATTGGCCAATACGATATGGCCTACGTTCTGACGACGTTCAAAATAGATGCTTTTCATTGAAAGGAATCCTTAATAGATGATGGCGATCCTAAAAGCCTTGATGTCTCCTGCCAGGCCATGCATTTACATTCAACAATGGTGAATGCATACAGCATAGTTGTATATTAGGACGCTGGTGGAAGCGTGTCAACCTGTTTGCCGATGACGGGATGCTAGGGATTGCACCCGGGTGTCCCTGAGCTGCACAATTGCTTGGTCGAGGCGGGCCGGGCGCGACCGAGCTTTTTGTCGTATACAGAATTAAGCAAGCGCACAGGTCGGCGGCAAGCTCGCACAGGTGCGCTCACGCCTTATTGACGGCATTGCCCGCAAGATTGCCGAAGATTCTTTCGCAAAATTTGAAGTGCTGGTAACGGCAGCAGAGGCCGCCAGCGACCCGGCGGGTCTGAGTGCGACCGTCATCGTGCCCCTTGTCACTTCCGAGATCGGCAGGACGCATCCACAGATTGCGGTGACCATCCTCTTATCCCAAGCTTTTAGCCGCTTTTTGTACCAACCTCGCCTCCCCGCGACGGAATTCGCTTTGCCGACTTTTCCTAACTCAATCCGTTAAACATCCTGACGTGAGCTATCGTGTGCTGGTTGAAAATGAAGAAGGGCATCGGTGAAGAGGAAATGGCCCAGCGGCATGCGAATCTTGAGTGATTTGACTCGATGAGTGATGACCGCATGCAGTGACGATTGAACTATGGTCACTTCGGATACTCAAATACGTGCTGCGAGAGCGGTTGCATAGCTGACGCGACGACCCACATTCTAAAATCTTTTGTAATCCGAAGTTATTAAAATTTGTCGATTGAATTTGAGGGGTTTCGAAGCCGACACGGATTCACACCAGTTAGCATCCCTGACCGAATGGCACCCGTACCTTGATAGAGGTCCCGTGGCCCGGCGAGCTGGCGACGTCGAGCACGCCGCCCAGCATCAACACGCGCTCCTTCATACCGGCCAACCCAAAGGATTTCCTGGGGATCGCCACTGGATCAAATCCCCGGCCGTCGTCGCGCACTTCCAGCAGACAATCGTCCTCCGTCTGCTCCAGCGTAATGAACACCTGGTGCGCGTCGGCATGTCGCGTGATATTGGTAAGCGCCTCCTGGACGATCCGGAACATCGCAATGGCCCGTTCCTCGGCAAGCTCCGGACTGTCTTCCGGCACGCTCAGGCGGCAGATCGCCTGGCCATTCTGCGAAAATTCGGCAGCCAGCCACTCGAGCGCCGCGGCAATACCCGCGTCGAGCACCGCAGGACGCAGCGAGGTCACGACGTCGCGTAGCACCTGCATCGTCTTGTCGCACAGGATCAGTATTTTCTGGACGCGCTCGCCTAGGTCCGGATTGTCATGGCCGAACCGCAATCGCAGGGTCGAGACACCCATGCGAAGGGCGGTCAGGTGCTGGCCGAGTTCGTCGTGCATCTCGCGGGCGATACGCTTGCGCTCTTCCTCGCGTGCCGTTTCGCGCCGTGAGGTGAGTTCGCGCAGCAGCTCGTAAGATTCGCTCAAGCGCTGCTCGGCTTCCTTGCGCTCGGTGATATCGCGCCAGATCGTCAACACACTCTGGACTACCCCATCCGCGTTGTACTCGGGCACAGCATGGGCATACCAGCACTTAGCCTCGCCGTACCGGGTCCAGTTCACTTCGAATTTGGTCGCCACGCCGCTGTCCATGATCTCCGTGAGTTTCTCGTGGACCCGCCGTGTCACTTCGTCCGTCGCACCCATTACGTCCCTGGACTCACCCAGCAGCTTCTCGGCCTCGACGCCGCTCACGCGCACGAACTCCGGATTGACATACGTACGGCGGCAGTTCCGGTCGTACCGGACGATGGCATCCGGCGCGTTTTCCGCAAGCGTGCGAAAGGCCCGTTCGCTGTCGCGCAACGCCAGTTCTATGGCTCTCAGCCGGGTGATGTCGTGCGCAATGCCCAGCACGCTGACGACCTTGCCTTCGGTGTCCTTTTCCGGAACGTGCCGCACCTCGAAAATGCGTGCACCCTGGACGGTTTGCCAACGAGCTTCATCCGCGCTAGGTTGCCCCTCCACAAAGGTACGCCGGATAGCCTCCTCGAGACGCTCGTTCTCGTCCGCAGTGGTCGGCGCCAACTCCCGCGGTGTCTTGCCGATGAAAGCCTCCTGCGGCAGGCCGAAGGACCGGGCGATGGCGGGATTGACGTAGAGGTGACGTCCTTCGCTGTCGAACCGGGCAATAAAGTCGGGGAAATTCTCGGTCAGGGTACGAAAGAGCTGCTCGCTTCGCTTCAGTTCGTTTATGTCGCGATTGATCGCGAGCACGCTGGCAACCTTGCCGTCAGGCGCAAACTCGGGAACGATCCGCATGTGCCCCCAGCGAATCCTGCCTTCGCCATCAAGCAGTCGCACCTCTTCGGTCACTTCGGTTCCTGTCTCGACCACATGCCGCAACCGGTCCATGTATTGAGCGGCGTCGACGAACGACGACAGCTCAGTCGGAGTCGCGCCGAGCACGTCGCTGGCAGGACGGCCCATCAGTTCCAGTAGCGCCGGATTTGCGTACACACGGCGATACTGGAGGTCATAGCGGGCAATATAGTCAGGCGAATGCTCCACGATAGCGCGGAAGGCCTGTTCGCTCACATAGAGCCGCTGCTCCGCCTCCTTGCGCTCGGTAATGTCGAGTCCCAGCGCAAGCGCGCCCACAATCTCGTCCTGCAACCCGCGCTCAGGAATGACCCTGATGTGATGATGACGCGCGCCACTGCCGGCATCGGGCACCATGACTTCGACATGACGCTCCACGCCGGTTTCGATGACGCTGGCGAGCAGCGCCTGATACTGCGCGTACCGGCCATCGGGCTCATGTTCCGCCGGTGTCTTGCCCAGCAGATCCGGCAAGGGTTTGCGCAGCGTCGCTGCAAGCCCCGAATTTGCGTAGACGAGACGGCATTGCCGGTCATAGCGGCAGATAACGTCGAGCGTGCTTTCCGCCAGCCTGCGAAACTGGGCTTCGAGTTCCAGTTGGATTGTCAGTAGCGATTCCGTCCGACGGTGGGCGGTCATGTCGCGCGCGATCGCGAGGTTGTACTCTTTACCGCCATATTCGAAATGGCTGGCGTTGACCTGAACAGGAAGAAGCGCCCCGTCCTTGCGGCGATGCGTGGTCTCGACGACGATGGAACCCTTCTCGCGCAGTACCGACCATGCATCCTCCCACCTATGGGCAGTCCAGTCCGGATCGATATCCGCCACGCCCATCTGCAGCAATTCCGTCTTGCTGTATCCCAGCGTCCGGCAGGCTTCCTCGTTCACATAGACCAGCCGTCCGGATTCATTGAGTAGAAAGGCGGCTTCGCGCACCTGATTGAGCGCAAAGCTCGTCAGGTGCAGGAGTTCATTGCGCTCGGCCACCAACCGCTGCAGATTTTCGCGGTCCTGACGCAGCGCGGCATTTTCCCGTTGCAGTTCCTTGAGAATCGCATCTGTAGCGACGTCGCGTGCGGATTCGTTCATACGTTGCCCACGAAAATTTCTACATGACGCGGAATTGCACGCGCATCCCGAAGAAAACACCTTCGGCAGGCCTGACTATTACAATACGCCGAGGTATATCAACAAGCCAGTTGAACCGCATCTGGAACCCGGCGGCTTTTGACGTCGAGAGAGAATCGATGAACAACGCTTCGCCGGACAGCGTGTCAGCGAGCGCCCGGATAAACACACAACGCCCGTCTTTATGCCTAAGCCGGCGTACCGACGTTTCATGTACGCTGCCGGGCCACACTCGCTGCATGAAGCCAATGGGCATCGCGCAGACAACGCGTCTCACTGGACACACTGCAAAGGAATCTGAGCGCAGGCGCAAACAGTTAGTCGTCATCTATCGCGCCGACGCCTGCGCCAAGCCGCTATCATGCGCAGCAACAGCAAGATCAGGACTGCGATACCGGTACCGCTAGTGACCGGAATGAATATTGCCAAAAAGGGGTCGTATTTGCTGGAGACCGCCCTTACCCAGTATTTCTCGAACAACGCTTCCAGCGTCGCCCCCAAAGAGAGCAGGAACAGCACGGTTGCCAGAAGAAGCAACCCCGCAAGCACTGCGCTGATAACACCGCGCGGGGCGACGACCTCTCGCCCGGATGCTGATGATTGCCCGATGAGCGGAACTTGAGTGGTCATTGTGATTTCGATCTCTTCGTTCGTGTGGTAAAGCGCGGTACAGGTGCACTTTCCACGGGAAACGCCAAAGGTGCAGAAGGCTTCTTGCAGCGGCAGGAATCACCCAAAATGGCGCCGCGCCATTGGCAGACTAACTGGAATAATATTCGAACTCCATCCTGAGTTCTCGTGCAGGAGGTTTACGATGCAGGTCTTCGCCTTTTAGTTTGAAGATCCATGCACCGGTATCACGAAACGAAGATGACCGGTTGATCGCATACAATACGTATACCGTGCATTTAACGCGAGCGAAACAACGTGACAGCATCTCCCCTGACAACCCCGGAAAAACTAGGCGAACTCGCTTACCAGGCTCTGAGGCGAATGATCCTCGACAAGGCTTTACGTAGCGGCGGCCCCGTCGTCGAAGGGCGGCTTGCCGAGGAACTCAACATCTCCCGCACGCCTATGCGCGAAGCATTGCTGCGGCTTGAAGGCGAGGGTTTGCTGGCCCGCGCGGGCGCCCGCTCTTATTCCGTGCGCTTCGTCAGCGCGCAGGAGTATTTCCAGGCAATGAAGGTGCGCGAGCTGCTTGAGGCGGAGGCAATCGGCCTGGCCATCGGCAAGATCGACAAGAAGCAAATCCAGCAACTGATAAAGAAGATCAAGGCGCTGCGCAGCGGCCAGCAGGAGCAGGAGCACTGGCAGGTCGACGATCAGGTCCACACCATGATGGCGCACGCCAGCGGCAACGACGTTCTCGCGCGGATGATCGAAATCGTGCGCACGAACAGCCGGCTGTTCGAACTCTCGACGCCCTTCAACCGCATTGAGGAAGATCGCGCGGAGCACCTTGCGATCCTCGAAGCGTACGCAGCGGACAACGCTGATGCCGCACGCAGCGCCGTTCGCGCGCATCTGCAAAACCTGCGCCGATTCGTGCTCGACCGCCTGAGTGAAGACAGCGGTACCTGAAGCGGACCTGCTCGAGCAGGTCCGCCAGCATCAGTGACGCAGGATCTTGCCGACGAATTCGCGTGTGCGGGCTTCCTGCGGAGCATCGAAGAGTTGCTGCGGCGAACCGCTCTCGATCACATGGCCGCCTGCCATGAACACCACTTTCGACGAGACCTCGCGCACGAAGCTCATCTCATGCGACACGATGAACATCGTGATTCCCTCCAACGCCAGCGCGCGAACGGTGTCGAGTACTTCAGTGACGAGTTCGGGGTCGAGCGCGGCCGTCACCTCATCGAGAAACAGTACATTCGGCTTCAACGCAAGCGCACGGGCTATTGCAACGCGTTGCTGCTGCCCCCCCGACAACTCGTCCGGATACGCTTTCAGCCGATGTCCAAGGCCCACGCGTGTGAGCAGCCCGATGGCGTGTTCTTCCACCTGCTTGCGCGGCCAGCCCTTGATCCTGGTGGGGGTGATCATCACGTTGTCCAGCACGGTCATGTTCTGGAACAGGTTGTATTGCTGGAAGACAATCGCGATCTCCGAGCGCAACGCATGCACAGCCGCTTTGTCCGCGTAGTTCACGAGCTTGCCGTTCAATCGCACGGTGCCGTGTTCCGGTGGCAATAGTCCGGTCAAGACCCTCAGCAATGTGCTCTTGCCCGACCCGGAGGGCCCTATCAGGCTGACGATTTCGCCCTTCTCAACCGAGAGGTTGATGCGTTCGAGGACCGTGTGCGGCCCGTACGATGCCTTTAGATCAACGATTTCGAGTTGCGGCAAGTTTTTTCTCCAGGCGCTTACCCAAGCGCGACAGCGGGTACGACATGACAAAATACAGCGCCAGGACCGTGCCGTACACGAGCCATGAAGAAAAGCCCTTGTTGGTCAGCACCTTGCCCGCCGAGGTCAATTCCATTACGCCAATCTGCGAGGCCAGCGCGGTGTCCTTGATGAACATCACGAAGAACCCGAAAGTGGGCGGCACGACCACGCGCCACGCCTGCGGCACGATCACGAAGCGCAACGTTTCGAAGGTCGAGAAATTCATCGTCTGTGCGGCTTCCCATTGGTTTCCATGTACCGATTCGAGTCCGCTTCGGATGATCTCTCCCAGGTAGGCGGACGCGATCAGGCAGACGCTCAGCGACGCAACGGCAAACGTCGAGAGATTCGCTTTCGACGACTGGCTCGCGAAGAACACGAGCATCAGCGTCACCAGGAACGGAATGCGGCGAAACAGGAAGCAATAGGCGAATGCGAGCGCACGCAGGGGCGCCATCGCGCGGGAATGCGTGACGCGGACAATAGCCACGACGAAGCCCGCCAGGAACCCCGCGAAGCAGCCGAGCGCCGACAGCACCAAGGTTGCAGCGAATCCTTCCAGCAGCAACAGCAGGTTGTAAAAGGAAAATAGCTGCGCGATTTCGGCCTGTGAGGAAGCGAACATCAGAGCACCTTGATTTTGGCGCGACAGACGTAGCGCCCGACGATCGCCAGCGCAAAGGTGGCGATCAGTGTGATCGCGATATACAGAACGGCAGCCACGCTGAACGCCTCGACTGAGAGATATGTTTGGGAACTGAGGTTGTACGTGCGGCCCGTCAGTTCTTCCACGCCGAAGATCGACGCCATCGACGTACCGAGCGTCATGACGATGAACTGGTTCGACAGCGGCGGGAACATTACCTTCAGCACATGCGGCAGGATCACGTGCCGCACGATCTGCATCGTGGAAAAGCCGAGCACTTCGGCGGCTTCGACTTCCATCAGCCGGACCGAATTAAAACCGGCGCGCTGGATCTCGCACAGATACGCGCCCGCATTGAACGTCGCCCCGATCAGCACCGCCGTGAACGGCGACAGGGTCACGCCAATCTCGGGCAGCGCGAAGAACAGGAAGAAAATCTGCACGAGTTGCGGCGTGTTGGTCGCGAAGATCACGTACGCCGTGACAGCCCTGCGCAGAAATACCGGCCCGTAGCGCAACACCGAAGCGCATACGAGTCCGATGACCATGCCGAACGCAAACGCGAGCACGGCAATTTGCAGGCTGAGCCATGCACCGCCAAGCAGATAAGGCCACTGCTGGAGAATGGGCTCGAAATGTAGAGTCATCGAATAGTGGCTCCCGCCGGATGCGCAGCGCTCGTTCGTGCGTTTGCTTGTGCCTTTATTTGTTCATCACAGCCGCAGCGCTGCTGCAGTTTCACTTACTGCGCGGGTGCGGCGGTCGGGTCATGCAGCATCGCACTGCCGAACCATTTCTTCCAGCTCGCGGCGACAAAGCCGTTTTTCTGCAGCGCATCAACTTCCTTGTTCAGCCGCTGCGTCAGCGCCGTATTGCCCTTCTGCACGCCGATACAGTCATAGTCCACTTCGATCGGTGCGTCCACCACACGCCATTTCGTCGGATAGTTCTTCGTATAGCTCAGCATGAAGTCGAGCACGTCGATCAATGCATCGGCGCGGCCCTGGGCAATCGCGCGCACCGCGTCCGGGTAATTATCGAGGATCAGGAGCTGCGCCTTGGGCAGCTTCTCCTTGATCAACTGAATAGGCGTCGTGCCGCGTACCTGCACGAGACGCACCGCCGGATCGTTTAACTGCGTCCAGTCCGTATAGGACGTCGCCTGTGTCGTCAGGACACCAAGCACTTCCGTGTTCACCGGATCAGTGAAATCGATCACCTTCAGCCGGTCCGCGTTACGCGTCATGCCGCCCATCACCGCGTCGATCTTGTCGGTCATCAGGAACGGCACGCGATCGTTGGACCCGACCGGAACGATTTCAAGCTTGACGCCAAGCGAGTCCGCGATCTTCTTCGCGATGCTGACATCGAAACCGTCGATGTTGTTCTTCGCGTCGTAGGTGCCGAGCGGCGGCAGGTTCGGGTTGATGCCGAACACGATCTTCTTCGACGCAATGATTTCGTCGAGTGTGCGGGCGCTGGCGTTAAACGAGCCAAGCAACGAGCAAGCGGCAAGGCCCACGGCGAGCAGGCGGCTCATGAGGATCAGGGGTTTCATGCGGTAACTCCGTAAAAGGTTCTGGGATGATGACTCACAGTTCTGGCGCGCGGTTCGGGTACTCCCGGACCCTCTTTATTTTGATCAATTTACGTATACGAACCGTATACGATAGTATGGAAACATCGACGAAATTAGTTGTCAAGGGAGGCCGTCTCATGCTGAATGACGAGACCATGCGCATCGACAATTCAGGCCGCGCCACTACCGTCTGGTTTTTCTTCGACGGCCAGCCGGCGTCGGCGCGCGTCGGCGAAAGCGTGGCGGCCGCCCTGTTCGCGTCGGGTACGAAGACCTTGCGTGCGAGTCCGCGTGAGCGCTCGCCGCGCGGCATGTTCTGCCTGATGGGGTCTTGCCAGGAGTGCCTGGTCATGGTCGACGGCTGCCGCGTACTCGCGTGCCGGACCACCGTCGCGGATGGAATGCGCGTTGAGAAAACACCGGAGGCCGGCAATGACGACTGACTTCGACGTCATCGTGCTCGGCGGCGGACCGGCTGGCGTGAACGCAGCGCTGGCGGCAGCAGCAGCGGGTCTCAAGGTCGCTCTGTTCGACGAGAACACGGCGGCCGGCGGCCAGGTCTATCGCGCGCCGGTCTACGCCACGCGGTCCTCGGCCGTGGACCACCAAACGGAGCACCCAACCGACCACCCAACGGAGCAACCCGGCGACGCCCTGCGGCGTGAACTCGCGCAAAGTGCGGTCATTACCTACTTCAATCACGTGGTGTGGGCCGTCACCGCCGACTATCGCGTCGATGCCGCCGGTCCGGGCGGCCCTATGCATTGCACCGGGCGCGCGCTGATTGTCGCCACGGGAACCACGGAACGTGTCGTGCCCTTCGACGGGTGGGCCACACCGGGTGTTATCGGACTCGCCGCCGCGACCATTCTGCTTAAATCGCAGGGCATCCTGCCGGGCCGCTCGACGCTCGTGGCCGGCTGTGGACCGTTGCTCGCGGCCGTCGCGGCGAAGACGATAGAAGGCGGCGGCAAGGTCGAGGCGATTGCGGATATAGCAGGCCTTGGCGACTGGGGACGCACGCTGCCCGCCATGATGTCGCGTCCTGACCTGATGCGCGAAGGGTTCCACTGGTGGCGCGAAATCAGCCGCGCGGGCGTGCCCATTCTTTCGCGCCACACAATTGTCAAAGTCGAGCAAGTCCACGACGGGCTGCGCGCAACCCTTGCGCCCTGCGACACGGCGGGTCGCCCCGTCTCAGGAAAACGCCGCAACGTGGTCGCCGACTGCATCGCGGTCGGTCACGGCCTTACGCCGTCAACAGAGATCACGCGCCTCTTACGGGCGCAACACCGGTACTCGCGGCAAGCGGGCGGCTGGATCGCCGTCGCCGACCAGGACGGCCGTACGTCGCGCGCGAGACTCTATGTGGCGGGCGATGGTGCAGGCATCGCCGGCGCGGCTGCAGCGAGCCTTCACGGCACGCTCGCGGGGCTCGCCTGCGCCATCGACCTCGGCAGCACTGACACCCAGCGCCGGTCGCCTGTGCCGGCGGCACGCGAGGCACACGCAAAGGCTGCGCGTTTCGGCCGTTCGATGGCGCAGTTGATGGCGCTGCGGCCTGGGCACATCGACAGCATCGGGCCGCAAACCATCGTCTGCCGATGCGAGGACGTGACCCGCGGCGAAATAGACGCTGCCTGCGACGCCGGCGCACACGACGTGAATCAGCTCAAGGCGTGGACCCGGTGCGGCATGGGACCGTGCCAGGGCCGCACGTGTGGAGACATTGCGGCGGAATTGCTGGCCGCCCGCGCGCACGGCGGCTCGCGCGAACGCGCTGGCTGCTTTTCGGCCCGCACGCCGTTGCGGCCAATGACGGTGGAAGCGCTCACAGGCAACTTCAGCTACGACGACATTCCGATCCCGACGGCGGCGCCCCTATGAACCAGGCGACACCAACCGCATTCGATGTCGCCGTGGTCGGCGGCGGCGTGATGGGATGCACCACCGCCCTATTTCTCGCGCGTGCCGGCATGCGGGTGGTGGTGGTCGAACGCGATGCGCTGTGCCGTGGCGCATCGGGCGTGAACGCCGGCACGTTGACGCTGCACATGACGCGCGCCGCGCTCGTTCCTTACGCGATCCGGGCGTGGGACATGTGGATGAATACCGGTACGTGGCTAGGTCAGAGCGTGCTTGCCACCCCCGCGCCCGGCCTCTCGCTGGCCTTCACAGAGCACGAGAAGACGCTGCTGCAGCAACGCGCGGCGGCAAGACGCGAGTACGGCGCGCAAATCGATCTGCTCGACCGTCATGGCGCGCTCGCCGTCGAGCCCGGTCTGAATCCAGCGGTACTGCAAGCTGCGTACTGTGCGACGGACGGCTTCGCCAGCGCATACCTCACGGGCCGCGCCTACCATGCAGCATTGCGTGAAGCG
>Ga0105856_1000907_pt1 | contig 13852 bp, 13 predicted proteins | sample OrgsoiDNA_201060_FD_89681 | JGI IMG/M metagenome (GOLD analysis project Ga0105856, IMG submission 89681) | Permafrost soil microbial communities from the Arctic, to analyse light accelerated degradation of dissolved organic matter (DOM) -... | ecosystem: Environmental > Terrestrial > Soil >...
GCAAGCCATGCGCCTTGGCCTGATCACCGTCAACCCCATGGCCGACCTCAAGTACACCGACTTCGTACAGACCCGAATCAAGCCCAAGCCCGCCCGGTTACGCGGTGACGATCTACCAATGCTGCTGCACGACCTGACCGATCGGATCAAGCATGCGCCGTTGGAATCGATGCTCGCGCTGATGATGCTCTGTCATGGCACCCGATTGGGCGAAACGCGGCTGGCTCGCTGGAAGAGCCTCAACCTCACCACCCGACAATGGTTTATCCCCGCACCGGACACCAAGACCAAAACCGAGCACACGCTGCCACTGACCGAGCAAGCCTGCGCCCTGATTGAGCGCTACCGGACTATGCAGCAAGCAGCAGGATATCAAGGGCCGCTCCTGTTCCCTGGACGCTCTGGTAAGGCGATCAGTGCCACAAACGCCAGCACCCTGTTTGCGGGCTTGGCCAAGGGGGCATGGTCGAGCCATGACCTACGCAAAGTGGCTCGTACTGCATGGGCTGATCTGGGCGTGGATTACATGGTGGGCGAAATGCTGCTGAATCACGCCATGAAAGACCTGGACGCGACCTACATTCACACAACCGCCGAGGGCATGAAACGCAAGGCCCTGGAGACGTGGCATCAGCACCTTGATCGCCACGGCTTCGATGCCTTGCACGGTGGGACATATCCGGGACAAGCGGCAACCCCACCATCCGTGCAGACCACAACAGACGCGGCCTGTAGCGATTCCCCGTATCCATCCCAAGGGAGGATGCGAAACGATGAGGCCGGGGGCAATCCTAGAGCTGAAGCGCGGCAAGAAGTCTGGGGGCATTTCACCCAGTGGACGGATGTATGAGCCAAGAGCTTTTGCCCAGTTGTGCCCTTGTGCCCTCAGTTGTGCCCACCCTTGGACATGGGCACGACTGCATAAAAAGGGCACGACTGGAGCAACCCGCGCAAAACAGGTGCCGCGCGCTCAAGTCGAATTCTGTGCAAATTGGCGGAACAGGCCATGCGAGCAGCCAGACCGAAAAAGCAAAAGGTACTCCCGGCCCCCTCCCCCTATAGGGGGTAATTCGGGCCCCGCTCGTTCGCTATGTATGACCTTGTTTCGGTGGTTGGTTGTTGTTTAGTTAAAGCAACCAAAGCCCCAGCCAATAAGGGTTTCGCCCCATACTGGATGCAACGGAGACCGAATCCGCCCCGCTGACACCACAACCGACAGGTTGGCCTGAGTTGGTTGGCACGTTATGCAAGGCACTTTCGGAATGTTGGACGGGGGTTCAGATGCTCCGCGAGGATTCCAACCGCCAGCGTTACGCGTAACGATCGGGATGCAGGAATGTGATTACTGGTCATTTTTCTGGCCTTGCACCGCACAGCAACCAGCAGCGTGTATGCCATTGTGTATGCCTTGAGTTACACAGGCACGCCAAACCCAATGTTTACAGGGACATTACAGTCCGGTTCAAATGCCCCCGGCTCCACCAAATAAGCTATATAAATCAGGCACTTAGCGTTTATCGCAAGTGCCTTTTTTGTGCCTGAATGGATGGTTTTGGCTCGGTTATGCCAGCTTAATGACAGCATCAGCCAAGCTAAAGACAAGGTTCTCAAGGGGTAGGTATGGAAACACAAAACAATCCAACGGGTCAGCTTTTAGACCTGATGACTGTGGCACGAGCACAAGGCCCCAACCAGTTCACTATGCTAGCGCTAGCCAAGGTCTTTGGGTGCGAAGCCGAGGACAGCATTAGCTTGTCGCGCGGAATTATCTCTGCGATCGATTTATTTTTACATGAGAGGGCAGCCACCGAGAAATTCATTCCAGGAGATAAAAGCATCTTTTTAGCACCCTTCGATAAAATTGAGGCGTTGTTCAGCAGGATGAATTTACTCGCTGAATGGTCTTCTTACTTGCCGCACCTCAATGATAGCGTCATTGGTGCACTTCAATTTGGCAACCACTCCCTAAGCCTGACTTACGCAGGAGATTCACCAGAAACGCCCCGCGAAGTCAGAGATTTTATTTCTAGATTGGATGCTCTTCTTGAGGAGTGCCTCACTTCCGAATTGGCTCCAGAGCTCAAAACATTATTCCTTCGCCATCTTGAGTCCTTGCGTTCCGCACTATTGGATTACCGGGTGAACGGAGCTAAATCTCTTGAGAGAGTGTTGGATGAGGTGGCGGGGTCTATGGCGCGTCATCAATCCACTGTCGGGCCTGAATACAAATCCGGCCACATCTTTATCAAGGGCTTTTTTGATACCTTGGGGAAGATTAACGATTTGGTTTCTGCGGGACAAAATATATATTTGTTGGGCGCGCCAGCAGCTCCATTGCTTTTGAGTGTGCTGAACGTTTCTTGAAATGGTGACTTGTGATCAGTAGGCTCCGGAGGGGCGACTCCTAGTGCCGTGCCGCACCATACAAAACGAGGCCTCGCAGCGATGAGGGCCTTGTTATTTCTGATGCACGAACCAATACGTGAACAATTTCGTGCGCCCCTCTATATATCCTCTTTTATCCACAGCCCCTAACGAAGGACCAACTGCCATGGAAGATCCCAAGGGATGGGCAACAATGGTTGGCGCGATCGTCGCCGGCCTCACTGGCATCATCAACTTGATCATCCAGCATCGCGGGAAGCGGGACCGCTTTTCTGTAATCCCATATTCGTATAGGGACTACCAAGTGCGAGAAGAATTTATGCATGTGATTAATTTGAGCGATCACCCAGTCAAGCTTGCCGACTGGGGGTGGATAGACAAAGACATGCGCTTAAGATCAATTCCCTCAGAACTCAGTGAACCCGATTTTATGGATTCAAAACCCTGGACAACAGGCTCGGAAGACTTAGAGAAAAGGAACGACGTATTTGAAATTGGCTATCTCAGACGCGACTGGCCGATTGGTGCCTATGCTCGGTCTGCCGCTCAAAGGCGTCCGAGAATTGCATTCAGGTATGACGTTTCGATGCGTCTGAAAATCAAGATCAGGATACGCGTTTGGTGGCGCGGTACCGCCTACCTGTACTGAGCCCATTTGAGAGACCAGTCATCGGCATTCCTCCTACACCTCTGGCGCCTTTGAACGCTGCAGCTAACCTCACTGCGCAATATCAAACACAAAAGGAGAAATAGAATGTCGGACGATCTCACCAAACGCCGCCCGCAGGACGCATCAAAAATCAATGTGCATGAACCCTACGAGCTGAACTACTGGTCTGATCACTTCAAAGTGTCAAAGGAGAAGATCAAGGAAGCAGTCCAGAAAGTTGGTGTAATGGTTGACAAGGTCAAAGCACACTTAGGTAAGTGATTCAGCGAGCGGAGGATCGCAAGATCCTACCGCTTTTCATCGACAGGTGGCGCTGGCGGCATGTGTAGGCATGCACGATCGGCGTCCGGAGCTAGCACAGGAAACCACTGCTAGTGGACTCGCTTCAATCGAAAAAAACCACCAAATACCAAACAACAAACGCCCCTAATACAACGGTATGAATAATCAGTACGTCGCGTATTCCTGTTGGTCGGCCGGAGACTATCCAGTATGCGACGACCAACGGGTAGCACAGCAGGCAGGTTAGTCCCAAGGCAATGATAGCCAGCGCAATTCTGATACCTGGGAAAAAACCAGGAGGACTAGCCACGCAGCCAAAAAAAGCTATCCCACCTAGTACGGTTATGATTATCAAGAACGCGACGATAACGCGCTGTATGTCGAGACGGTTTTCCATAATTCTCTACTTTCAATCCTTTGGGGTCAGACTTTACTTGGGCAATTGCACTTCACCAAATACTCAATAAGTGTGAGCTGAAACAGCAACAAGCGACCTATCTACATTCTGCTATCAGCGCGCTTCAGCTTCACTCCAAACGATGCCCTTCGTTGCCTGGCTCTCTATAGCAAGAACAGGCACTGGACGCCTCGAGACGGCATCTGCCAGAAGCCATCATTTGTTATGGTTACCGCGGCTGAAGCCGCCTCAAAATGCCACCATTCAAACCTCCGTACTAGAGCGGTTACCATTCCCCCAGCAGTGACACGGAGTACAGGGAAGCGGAGCTCAGCTTTTAGGATAAATCCTACAGCCAGCGCCTGAGGTTCCCGGTAACGTCATTCTGCCCCAGCCTCTGCCGGGATTCCCCAAGGACGAAAAGGAAGCTGAATGTCCGGTTATGTACCAAAACCAGCTTTGCCCAACGCGGCTAATGACAACAACGGCGTAGAACCTGTTGATATCCATGCCCAGCGTTGGGCGGAATACAAAGACCTCCCATCGAAGGAAGACGCCAAGCCCAACACCGTGGGCTGTGTGTTCGCAAAGAGCTGCGACCTTCCTGACGGTGTGAATGCATAACACTTCCAATCCAGCAAGTAATTTACCTGAAACACCACAGAACAACGCATAGTTTTCAGTCAAGCCACCGACACCTAAATCCCAAGTTAGGAATGATTAATTGCCGATGGCTCCTCTAAGGCTTTTTCAACTCATGGCGTTATCGTTTCACAAACAAGATCCTGAGGTGCGCCATCATTGAATGGAACAGTACATTTTTTGATAAATTCAGGTGCAGGCTCGAGCGGCATTATCTCAAACATAAAAGTCAACTTTCCGTCTTGGAACTCTCCCTTTTTTAACTCTACCTGGGTGAATCCGTCGAGAAAACTCTTGCCGTCAATGGAGCATAGCTCTTTTTCTTTTAGTATTTTTCCCTTCCCCCCCGGTAGAAGCGATTGCACCCGGACGCATGGAGAGTCGAAGGATCTCAAATATCTGACGATGTATTTGTCTATTTTTCCTGTATCTGCTTGGTAGACTCGCTTGTAGTCAAATTCGGCCGCCGTCACAGATGAGATGCAAGCCAGCCCAAAAAACATGTAAGCTGTCAGATGTAAAATGCACATTAATTACTCTCCAAGTAACGATTTCTTTCTGCGAACCTATTTGGAGGCACGCCCACCCAGTTGCTATGCTTAGACATTTCTTGTTTTATTTTCGCTAGATCATTTCCAGTAAAAGGCTCTTGAATAAACTTTCTGGACGGCACGTGGTAATCTCCTCGATACCGGAGATCAATAATTACATCTTGAATTTTTTTATTGATGGAGTCCCAAGACAGGACACCATATTTTTCTTGGTTGCTAAGTACGTCCGAAATCCTAAAAATATCCTTTTTCATGGTTTCGTAGACATCTATGAATAGCATATATTGTTGTTTTCGCGTTATCACATGCTTTCTGATTTCTTGAGTTGCGCTATCTAAATATGTTTTTGCGGCTTGCCCATGCAAACCTTTAGCCCCAACCAACCATGACAACAGAGGCTCTTTTACTCCAGCATTCATTAACACAGTCCTTGGATCAGCTTGTTGACCCAAATCGTAGCCACGACCAATCGTCACCCCCGACACACCTTCTGGCCAGTGCACGACTCGGCTGAAATATCGATGGGAAGGATGACCTGCATCTTCAAAGTCGTTCCCCTCAACATCGAAAGTTAGTTGACCGAAAGGCACTTTCAACCATTTCAGATCACTATCATCAGTTGGATAGGTGAAATTGCCAAGTAACCCCATTAAATGAAAGTGCCATGCTTTCCCATCATCCGACAATCCAGCATCTTTCCACCATGATAACTTTTCGATTCTTTTTTTCTCATTAGCCCAATTTAGGTTAGGCTGTGAGGGAGTGTGATTTAGCAGAGGGTCGAGCTCATCCCATTTCGCAGCGTTCCAAAACCATTCACTCTCATAACGTGTCATCAGTTGTGATATTGATTGAGCATGCCAGAGCTTAGCTAACGCAGAGTGGATCTCCTCGAGACTAAATTTGTTGTCTTTATTAGTGTCGATGATATCGTAAAGCCTTTGCTTGATAGGGCCATTATCCGCTTGACTAATTTTGGCACGATAGTTTTCTCGCTCTTCTTTGCTGAGCATGCCTCGTGTGTCCAGAAGATGGGCAAGATGTTCGACCGGCTTTCCACTCTCTTCGATGAAATCAAAACCCTCCCACTCCCAAGGGCTATGACGAGTAGTGATCAAATCCTGCTCAGCAAGCCAGCCATTGATCGGCTTACCTTTTTCGTCTTCGAGCAAGTTATCCAAACGCCACCAGCGAATAGCTTGAGGCGGAGTGCTCACGGAAAAGGTTTTGGTATCTGTCATTCGATGGGTAGTCGGCAGATCTTCGAGAACCCGCTGAGGAATTATCAGGTCAGCTCCAACAATTGAACCTTCCTGACATATATTAGGTGGGTTTTGGGCATTAATACTGTCCCTGTGCTCAATCAGCCGACTTGCGCCTTTGTGAATTTTTAGCAGTGTTTTTCGTGTTTCATCCAGAGTTTTTGCATGGTTCCGACTTTTAGCTATAAATGCTGGCACGTCATCACAACTAAAAATCTCTAAATGTAAGAGCGATCTGGTCTCACTGTCATTGACGTTTTGATAGGGCCCTAAGTGCCCAACTATTTCCCCTGCCTTGATTTCGTAAGGTTCAGGTAATAGATGAAAAGTATCAGTAACAGGCTTGCTTGGTTGTGCCTGCAAAGCACTTATAGCTACGTAGCCCTGGATATTTTTGGAACTTTCAGCTGTCAGCGGGAAGGTATTTACGCCCTCAGTGAAACTGCTGATTTTCCGGAACTCTCCACTGCCTTCCTCGAGAGTCAGTTTCACCCCTAGTGGCAAGACGGCTGTGATTGAGTTTTTTTGTTTGCCCTTCGAAGTTTTGTAGATATTCAACCCTTTCCCTGGTAACAACTCAGAGCTGAAGTCATTGGACTGCACAGAAACTAAATATGTGTCGGGACTAACAGCCTCCAGCTCTCCGGTGTAAATCCATGCTTCACTAATAGTTTCGGGAATGGAATTTCCCTCGAGTACGGCGCTCAGTTTCTTCCATTTCCCGTTAGGTGCAGGCGCTGACTCGGCAGTTCTGATCTTTACACCTTTGGGCAAAATGGCATTTTTTATACTGTGGCCGGCCGTTCCGGGAGCACCAGCTCTAGTGCTCATTCCAAGGAAATTATCGACCGATTTCTCCGCTTTTGGGCTGTAGATGATCGGGCCGAAGAGAGCCGGAGGTAGAGGAGCGTCGTGTTTCTGGTAGCCAGCCCAGTCAAGCAGATGCATGTAGAGGCTGTAAAAATTCAACTCCCCAACTGGCGGCGCGTTCTCAGTTTGGTCGCTATTCGCGCTTGGTATCTCGAGTCGGTGCCGGACAAGTACAAGTCCCGTGGAGTAGGGAGCTTGCACAACACGCATATGCTCTCCGAAATACTCTGTGATGGGGGCCGTCTCATCGACTCGATATGCAATTACCTGCCCATCGGCGATGCAGCACACTGAGGATTGGTCGAGGAAATCACCAGTTCCTTTATCAAAATGAATTCCGCCATGCCAGGAACCATTAATGCCCATCGGATAGAACCCGCCCAGGGCCTTAGCCAGCGCTTCGTAGTATTGCTTTGGATCCTGCGCCTCGAAACTTTGATTACCTGCTCGCTTTAGCTTGAACGGGTACGCCCAGTGCTCGACCTTTCTCTGATTTTCCATAATTCAATCCTACTTTCCATTTCCTTTGGCCCGCCTGGTATTTGTATCAAGCTGTTTTGACGGTGACATCTGTGAGGGGACCGATATTAAAGGCATAGGGAAGCCCTGAACACCCCTCGTGAAACCATGGTCAACTGACTCGAGTACTTAATTGCTCTTGGCTTCTCAAGCGTCTTTTAAGGCTGCATTCGGTTGAATCGAGCCGTTGGTCAACGTCCGTCTGCGGCCGAGAACGGCCCTAGCTGGACGGGGTCTTCTGGCCGGTAGCTGCCTCTCAGCTGAGAGTCTGCTTTTGGCCGTTTTTCTGCCTGTGGCGACCGGCTGAAAACGGCCAAATGCAGCCATTCGGGATGATTGCGGGCGACGCGTCACTGGCGATCAGAATCATCGCTACAGAGAGGATTGTTTTCTTAATATTCAAAGCTATATAAAACTATGTAGCGATCCATAGCGCATTGAAATGCAGAGATAATCGAGCATCCTTCACTCCCCTGGTAGGCCTAAAGCTATGAGGAAAGTGAAGGAGTCAAGACCGCAGAACTCACGAGGATTCAACGAGGCAAGGTTTTCGTGCATAGAACAACCGGGCCATGATGCTGGTGTGTGCGACCGCAAACGGTCTTCTATGTGCGTGATGCATCCTGCTCAATATACTTCCTGACTGACCTTAGCGTCTAGCTCTTTAGAAAAGTCGAATTCTCCCCATTTGGTGAACCAATATTCGCTATACTTTTGAATTCTCAGCAGGTTGTTTGCAGGCAAGCCGTACAACTGTAAAACTCTAATCTTGGTCTCGTTACTTACGAAGGGGCATGCGGTAAGATCTAACGCTAAATGAATCATTTCAGAGTCACCGACCAACGAGTCCTGCTTCAGCCTGAATCTCTCCAGTATATGTTTTTCCAACGCACTTCTTAGCAATGAATAACGAGATTTGTTCTCTATATAAAAAAGAAGAGTAACTATTGAGAAATAATTCAGACTGGATTTCGCTTGATAATGCCCGTCTAAAAATTCAAAGCCGAAGCTATAGCCAAGAACTTTTTCATCTATACGATAGTTTTTACCAAGTTGGTGCATTAAAACCAGAAGATACATAACCTCAATCTTCGCACTTTTACCATCTGAATTATGATCCATAACGCTTCGGCATCTTTCGTATATCACTTGCGAGATTAATGCCTCATAGCTTAATCCTATGGTCTCAACCTTATAAAAAGAAAGAACGCGCTGACATATTCGACAAAGCTTAATGGTTGTGTTGACTTTCGGCGATACCGCATAGATAAAAAATACAAAACCTAGAAGGGCTTCCATTGATTTTGAAAAACTATTATCGGTACCCCTGACTTTCTCTATTTTTTTGTAAGAATCAATCAAAGAGCCTATTTTGCGTTCGACTACTGAAAGGGAGTAATTAAGAATTTCGCCATAGTTAACTCCAGAGATTGCAAGGATGGACTTAAAGTCAGTTATAAGTGAAGATCTACCAATATAAATTTGCCCCCTTGGCAATGTTTCTCCATCCCTCACTTCTGAAGCGACTTCATAGGCTAGTGCACGATCAAAAAGATCAGAGATACGCTTTTTTGCGATAGATATCGGCGTGATTATAGGGCGCTCTAGAGTTTCCTCTTTCCCCTTGTTTAATGATAGCTTGTATAGCTTTAAGCTTTCCTGAAGTGTCATTTTTATTTGATGGCAGACTTCGTCACTATTGTAGAAGACAAAGTAATCATCTACGTAGCGATAAATCTTGAAGTCTAAGTTATGTACATATCCCTTTTCAAGCAATTTACCTGCAATATCAATATCAACTGCCTGGAGGATTATTTCAGCGAAAATTCTTGAAACCTCAGGGCCGATTAGTATTCCGTTCGTTTCGTTATGGTTCAACTTTTGCATCAATGAGTCAAATTTACCCGCAAATGACCCTAATATAGTTTTAAGATTCTGATTTGCAAAATCTTTTCCGTATATTGCCCATGCTAGCGAGTGAGTATATATGCTATCAAAACACCCTGAAACGTCGAATTTCGTAAGGTTTCTGAAATCACGCTCGCTTTGGAGATGCTCTCTCGACTCGTAAAATTTGAAAACATTACTGAACCGTTCATATACAAAAAAGGATTTCAAGTTCTCATAGTTTTCGCCATCTACTTCTACCAATGAATCAGATTTATCCTGTCGCTCAATTTGCGAGCGAAAGTCAATATAAGTACACCCAGCAACTCGTCTTGGTGATCGCAGGCTGAATTCACTTCGACCAGTGTAATAAATCATCAGATCTTTAAATTGGTCATAGAAATCTACCACCAGCAACTGGCCCTTAGGATGCATTAGCGACAACTGGCGCAACTGATCCTGCTTATGCGTAGTCGAGAAGACGAAAGGAACGGTATGGACAAGGTCTGATTTGTCTAGGTCAATTATGGATACAGATCTGTCATTATCGGCAGTATGTCTAACAACCTTAGTAGACTGAACACCTAAAGCCATTTTTACAAGATTGTCTAGCACTTCATCGCTATACCTCCATGAAATTATGTTCCCATTAAATTTAACATCGTGTTCACATAGGAATCTATAAAAGTACCTATTCGAAAAGACTATCGGAACTTCATATGGAAGCACATCAGACAATACCACCCGCTCTACAGGAAAATTTATAGATAATGCTTTTTTTCTAGACATGCTTCCAACCTCGCGAAAGCTCTGAAAGCTGCTTGGAATCAAAGTTTCTAAATAATTTTTCTTTGAAACCTTTTTCAAAAGATAGCTTCGAGAGCTTTCTAGCCAATGACGGACTAGCTACGCTTTTTAGTTTGTTGCGAAAGTAGTGATCTAGCCCGGAAAGCTGGCTAGTATCAGTTATATACTTATTACTGAAGTAGACACCGATGAAGGCGTTGCTTTTCCTATTGAACAAGCGCATATTTCCGGTTAAAAAAAGACACCTGAGTATCAATTCCTCTTCAGACTTCTTTGGAATGAATGTGAACTTTGAGTTGTAATCTGAGAAAGCCTTATCGATGCGCGATCTATATTTATTGATTTTTCTTTGACTCAGTTGCACGCCGGAAGAGCTACTTGATACGTCAAATGTATATCAAAGTAATCAAATTTACCTTTGAACTCATCTAGCAAATTAATGGTTTTCGTTTTATCGTTAAATTTTAGCCCCTTTCCACGAAGTATTTCGCTGAGAGTCTCTAAATATTTCGCTGCAAGCTCCTTTCGCTGAGGGGCGTACATAAGCACCATGTCATCAACATATCTGGCGTAATAAAATAAATCATCTTGCCGTCTAATTTCAGCGTCAATACTCGACAGATATATCTCAGATAGGTATGCACTTATTCCTATGCCGCGCGGCAATCCGTTTTCGTCCCTAGAAACGACGACGTAATCTTTCATAAGTCGCGTTAAAATTCTTTTAATCAGTACCGATAGCTCCGGGGCCTGGTGAATTCCATCAAGCAATTCCTTGTGTCTGACAGACTCATAAAACGACTCTACATCCGACCTTATTATGTATTTGGGTACGCCATCTAAAGCCAATGACTTTATCTGACTAACTAGTATATCGCGTGGCGGCATGCGGAGCTCGTACAGGACTTTCAGTGCTCTCTGAACAAATCTAATTGCGAGAACTTGATCTAAACTATTCCCGACTCCGTAAACTTTTTTCCCGCCAACCAGAGCTGGTAGGAGAGCTACATTTATTCGGAATTCTTTCCCACTAATTACCTTAGAGACTCTCTCAAGCTCAAAATCAATTAAACGACCGTGCTGAATTTTTCGCTTGTCTATAACCATAGTCAGGCGTGACATACGCTTCTCATAGAACGCTGGCGTAATTTTTCCAGTGCGGAATCGGTACCTCGAAAATGATCTAAGCTTGTTCAGTTCGTAGAGTTTGACTCTTATATCGAAGGCAGCAGGAATATATCGTTCTTCAAGTTCCCCACCTTTCTCTCTATCGCCTTTGAGCAAGTCATTAAGATTCTTTATTGAGAAAGACTGATCCATAGACAAGATGACCCTTCCATAATTTATTCTTGCTAACTGTCTATTTCGATATGCTCACTAAGGGACTGTACCCGATTTGCGAGTCACAGTACCGGTCTAAAGATAGATTTGGCTAGGCAATGCTCGTTTCAGCTGCACACCCTCCCAATGCAAAATCTTCAACGAACCCGCAATTGGTTGAAGAGTCTCTGAATTCCTAGTCATCCGATGGGGCGCTTTTGGCCGTTTTCTGCTGTTGCTGACGGGCAGCTATGGCCGATAGCAGGCCTTCGCGAACCTCCGTCTCTAGCCGACAGCGGACCTTGAGCGCTGAGTTTTCCTAGCCCCTACTTGTTGACTAAAAGTGTTACACCGCAAAGGGTTGTTACACTGCACACACAGAAGGCTACCACCCAGTGTAACGCTCGCTTAACCCTTTAAATTCAACATGTTATGCGCCACCGTTACACGAGCTACACGAGTTACACGACATTTGATCGGTATCTGCCCCACTCCCCATAAGCAATGAGTTCCGCCAGCGAGGAGATTCCAGCAGCAGCCGGGGTCCCTGGGGCAATGAGACATACACGGGGTCGGAAACCCGCAGGACTGTGTTAGCGACAAGATGCCCAGCTTAGTGAACAGGTGAACCGGGTGAACCGGGTGAACCGGGTGAACACACAGTTCACCAGTGCAAATGCACAAGGTCTTGAGAGGTTGCGGGGGACCCTGAACAAATCTGAAAGACACGGGGCATAAAACCCGCCGGATCTCGTTAGTGGCTGGGTTCCAAAGTTAGTTGACCGGTTGACCGAGTTGACTGGGTCAACTGTTTACAATCATCAACACAATTGGGGACCGTTACCGCTCTGGTAACGATGCCCTTTTCGCTTCAAGATCCTTTCAATTTCAACGTTGAAATTTCAGTAAGCTGGTACAGCTGCCGCTACCACGATGTCGCGGGTTTCCGACCCCGTGGTACGAGGAAATCTCTAGGGGCCCCCGCACTTTTTTCTCATTGGCGGTACGCTGGCCACCGTAAACCATCCTCTAATGCATCAAGGACGAAACGTGTTCTGGAAAAGAGAAAAGAAAGTTCGAGTGGAATTTGCGAGTCCGATAACCGTCAGTTACGCGAATTGCGCCGCCCCGCACGTTCCGCCTACGCCTGTACCGAATTCGAAAGGCGTGGACAAAGATTTTGCCTTGAAGCTCCTGTTTGGCTTCGCGATCTTCCTGCAGGCAGCTCTCATCGTGTATGGCTATTTAGAACTCACGGCTTACTACGAACAGTTCGGTATCGAGACAAGCGAGCTTGAGTTGGGTACGCCTACGATTCTAGCTTCGGGATACCTTTACGCCTTCACAAGCCTTATGAGTTTGGTTGATCGCATACCATTCATTGGCCCTCTGATGCCCTGGTTCCCGTTTGTAGCAGTGGCGCTCACCTATGCTTACCTGTTGGCAAATAGCGAGGCGAACACAACGCCCATCATTGAAAAAGGAATCGTGGGAGGGGTTTTCCTTTTTTTGTTGTTTATCGCACCTGTCTTGGGGGTACAGCATGGCATTGACAGAGGCAGGCAAGACATCAAATCAACGACGGGAATAGATGTGTCCAATGGCATCGGCAAGGAACACAGCGTCGTAACCAAAGATGGTGGGAGAATTACTGGCCACCTCTTGGTAGCCGACACGAAGAGCATGTTCCTTCTCTCTAAAGACATCGTCTACAAAATCGACAATAGAACCAGTCGGGTAATGAGACAGACACTGCTTAAGGCGAAGGCTATGAAAGATCTCAAGAGTGAGCCCTAAGAAGCTTTCATTGGTAGACTTCGAAACCACCTAGGCCGCCACGGCGTGTATCCCCTTGTGTATCCCTAACAAACCAGATCGCATCCAAGCCCAGGGAAATATGGTGCCTGCTCTACGGGTTCAAATGACCCCGGCCCAAATACGAAGCAAGACAAAACCCGCCAAGTGCGGGTTTTGTTGCATCTGGGGTTTGGTAATTCGTGCCCCGCAGCTCTCCATATGAGAACGGGCTTGCTCGCAAAGCAAACCAACCACCTGCCAGAATGTGTAGGAGTTACACCTCCAGTTCGTAGGTCGGCTCTGAAAAAACGAAGTCCAAAAATATCTCATCAGGCAAAACCTGATCCGTTATTTTCCTTGCTCGTGTTTATTCACAGTCCTAGGAAATTTCCCTCAAAACGCGTCGACTTCCATGAACTAGCAACCGCCACTCTTCACGGATAGCCTTCAGGTGTCGCTGCAA
>Ga0105856_1000908_pt1 | contig 13836 bp, 13 predicted proteins | sample OrgsoiDNA_201060_FD_89681 | JGI IMG/M metagenome (GOLD analysis project Ga0105856, IMG submission 89681) | Permafrost soil microbial communities from the Arctic, to analyse light accelerated degradation of dissolved organic matter (DOM) -... | ecosystem: Environmental > Terrestrial > Soil >...
GGCACCGTGTGGGAACAGGGCGAAAGCCGGGCGCTGTTTGCTAACCCGCAAACCGCCGAACTGAAACAGTTTATCGCCTCGGTACGCGGCTTGAACGAAGCTGCGGTCTGATAAAACCTATAAGGATCAATCATGTTAGATATCCAGACTCTCGGACAAATCAATCCGCCGACTCGCTTGCTGATGGGGCCGGGGCCGATCAACGCTGACCCGCGCGTCCTGCGGGCAATGAGCAGCCAGTTGGTTGGTCAATATGATCCGGTGATGACCGGCTACATGAACGAGGTAATGGCGCTGTATCGCGCGCTGTATAAAACCGAGAACCCGTGGACTTTCCTGGTCGACGGCACCTCGCGCGCTGGTATTGAAGCCGTGCTGCTGTCGGGCATTCGTCCCGGCGACAAAGTGCTGGTGCCGGTGTTTGGCCGCTTTGGACATTTGCTGTGTGAAATCGCCCGTCGCTGTCGCGCTGAGGTTCACACCATCGAGGTTCCGTGGGGTGAAGTGTTTGACCCACAACAGATTGAAGACGCCATCAAATCGGTTAAACCGCGCTGGTTGCTGACGGTGCAGGGCGATACCTCGACCACCATGTTGCAGCCGCTCGAGCAGCTGGGCGAGATGTGCCGCCGTCATGGCGTGCTGTTCTATTGCGATGCTACCGCGTCTTTTGCCGGTAACCCGCTGGAAACCGATGCCTGGGGGCTGGATGCCGTATCCGCCGGTTTGCAGAAATGCCTCGGCGGTCCGTCCGGCAGTTCGCCGGTAACGATCAGCCCACGCTTTGAAGAGCAAATTCGCCGCCGTAAATGCGTCGAAGAGGGGATTCGTACCGCAGAACATGCCGATGGCGACGAAGAGATGATCTACTCCAACTATTTCGATCTCGGGATGATCATGGATTATTGGGGGCCGGAGCGTCTGAACCACCACACCGAAGCCACCAGTATGTTGTTCGCCGCGCGCGAATGTGCGCGGGTGATTTTGCAAGAAGGGCTGGATAACAGCATCGCACGCCACAAATTACACGGCGACGCGCTGCTGGCCGGGATCCAGGGTATGGGGCTGGAAACGTTCGGCGACCTGAATCACCGCATGAATAACGTGCTTGGCGTGGTGATCCCGCACGGCGTGCATGGCGAGCAGGTTCGCCAGATGATGCTCAATGATTTCTCGATTGAAATCGGCACCTCGTTTGGTCCGCTGGCCGGGAAAATCTGGCGCATCGGCACCATGGGCTACAACGCCCGCAAAGATTGTGTGATGCAAACGCTGGTGGCGCTGGAAGCGGTGCTGCACCGCCTCGGTTTCGCGTCAAAATACGGCGCTGGCTCACAGGCCGCCTGGGACCGATACGCAGGAGGCCAATAATGGTTGCAGCCTCAACGCGGCTGGCTTCGCAGCGCATCATGTCGCGTTGTGATGCGCTGGCTGAGATCACCGAAACGCCGGGGCAACTGACCCGCGTTTATCTTTCGCAGGAGCATTTGCAGGCCAATCGTCTGGTGGCCGGCTGGATGCAGGCGGCGGGAATGACCACCTGGACCGACAGCGTGGGCAATATTTGCGGGCGCTATGAAGGGGTGAACCCGAATGCACCGGCGCTGCTACTCGGTTCGCACCTTGATAGCGTGCGTAATGCCGGACGCTACGACGGCCCGCTCGGTGTGCTCACCGCCATTGAAGTGGTGGCGCATTTGCATCAGAACGCGATTCGTCTGCCGATGGCGATTGAGGTCGTCGGTTTTGCTGATGAAGAAGGGACGCGGTTTGGCATCACGCTGTTGGGCAGTCGCGGTCTGACCGGTACATGGCCGGAAGGCTGGCTACAGCGTACCGACGCGCAGGGCATTTCGGTGGCCAGCGCGATGGTGACAGCAGGGCTGGATCCGCTGAATATTCTGGCCTCGCGCCGTGCGCCGGAAGATTTTTTTGCTTATCTCGAGTTGCATATCGAACAAGGCCCTTGTCTGCAATCGGCTGATCTGCCGCTCGGCGTAGTGACGGCGATTAACGGCGCGCGTCGCCTGAATTGCCGTTTCATCGGCCATGCGGGTCATGCGGGAACGGTGCCAATGGGCCAGCGTCAGGACGCTCTGACCGCCGCCGCCGAATGGACGCTGGCGATTGAGCGCATCGCCACCGCCAAAGGCGGGGATGCGGTGGCGACCGTCGGCCATATTGAAGCTCTGCCGGGGGCGATTAACGTTATTCCCGGCCAGGTGAATTTGACGCTCGACGTGCGCGGTCCGCAGGATGCCCCGCTGAATGCGCTACTGGTGGCGCTACTGGCCGAGGGGCAAGAGATCGCCACGCGGCGCGGCCTGACGTTTGATGCTGAAAAGTTTTACAGCATTGATGCCACCACCTGCGACAGCAACGTGCAGCAGCGTTTTAACCGCAGTGTGACCGCGTTGCAGGGCGAGTCGCTGATGCTGCCGAGCGGTGCCGGACATGACGCGATCGCCATTGCCGAAGTTTGGCCGGTGGCGATGCTGTTTGTACGCTGCAAAGACGGTATCAGCCATCATCCCGATGAGTCGGTCACCGTAGACGATGTGGCCATGGCGACGCAGGCGTATATCGATACGGTGCTGAGTTTTGCCCACTAAAAAAGCGCCTTCCTCTCAGTGCAGAGGAAGGCGGTTATCCCTCCATAACCCCATCGAACTATTATCCCATCTATCCCATCTATCCCATCGAAAAATAGGACTGTTTCAGCCGCACGCTCTGCGTCAGGGCGGCGTGGCTGACATCGCGCTGCCGGTTGTTTTGCCGTACTTCTTGTAAGAACGCCATCAGCATCGGGCTGGCGCGCTCGCGGCGTGAAGTCAATTCGGGCTGGCTCTGGACACCAACAAAAAACGGATGGTCGCGCAGTTCAATCGCCTCTGCCGACAGGCCGGTTTCATCGGTGCCGCTGACGCACAGCCCGGCGTGGTGTAGTTCATCCAGCAGGTGTGGGTTAAGGTGCCAGCGCTGGTTGTAACGCAGGGTGGCTTCGCGGCCGATAATCTGCTCAATGCGGCTGCCGGATTTACTGTGCACCTGCTGGTTGCCCATGCAGAACGTCGGTGGCTCACCGGCTGCCCAGTGTGCGTCGTTGCCCATCGGCAAACAGGTTTGCAGCGCATTAATCGCCGCCGGGCCGTGCATCACCACGCGCTCGCGGCCTAACACTTTCTGGCCGAGCGCCGCCGTCATCACGTGCATTCCCTGATTCACGCCCAGTATTGGCAACAGGTTGTCTAACGCCCAGCTTGCCGCCGCCAGTTGCGCGGCCTGTGGATTTTCCCCGGCACCGAATTGCAGCCCCGGTAGCAAAACACCGTCGACGTCAAATAGCGTACTGTCGAGTTGGCTGCCCAATAAATTGGCCGGGAGATAAACCACCTCAATGTTCAATGCCAGTGCATCGGCGGCATCTCCCAGTGCAGCGAGCAGGGCAGGGTAGCTATCGCGATGCTCGTTCATGTCGCCGACTAACGCCACGCGGAGCTTTTTTCCCGCCCGCATTACCGGTTGCAAGACGGAACCGAGCGCCCAGCGGCCAAAGGCGTCACGCGCCCAGCCGTTGCTGCGCATTTTGCCGCTGCCTGCGTCTTCGAGTTGAAATTTATTCTGCTGGGTCGCCACCCGTAGCGATTCAACGGCGATGCCGTTTTCCGCCGCCAGTGCGGCCAGTTCAGCGTTCAGCGGGCCGGTCGAGGGCACCACGATATCTTCTTTCAGCGCCCGCGCTATCAGGCTTTTCAGGTCACATTCCGCGCCAGCACCGCGGCCAGTCAGGCGTTCGAGCCAGACCAGTCCGCTGGTGAGCAAATGGCCCTGCGCGGTGACGTGCTGGCGCGCATTGGCGTAGCGTTTGGCATCATGAGTTGCGGGCAGGTGACACAGCGGTAACGCACGCAGTTCAGCAAGTATCGCAGCCATCGCGCCGTACAAAGCCGGTTCCGGCGTGGCGTGGGCAATAAAGGTGATGGTCATCAGTAAGCCTCTGTCAGATGTTTCGCGAGGGTTATGAATGCAAGAAGCGATCCACACTGCCGGTCTTTACAATTTGTGAGCACCAACTGCTTTTTGCCACATAAAAGGCGAAGTCAGCCATTGAAGAACGCGCTAAGCTCAGCGTTGTTTCTCCCCATTCACCCTTAAGGAAATATCATGTCAGCATCGCTTTATGTCAGTACGGCAGCGCAGTTTGTTCGTGGTTTACAGAATCTTTCGGCACTTTTGGAAAAAGGCGCAAAGTGGGCGAAGGAAAAGGGGCTGAGTGAAGAGGCGGTGCTGAACAGTCGTCTGGCCGAAGACATGTACCCGCTGGCACGTCAGGTGCAGATTGCCAGTGATATGGCGAAAGGCGCGGTGGCCCGTCTGGCGGGTGTGACGGCACCTTCTATGGAAGATAACGAGAAAACCTTTGCCGAGCTGCAAACGCGTATTACCAACACCATCGCCTTTATCGACAGCATCAAAGCGGAACAACTGGAAGGCGATGATTCACGTCCGATCCTGCTGAAAACCCGTACCAAAGAGTACAACTTTACCGCGCAAAGCTATGTGTTGAGTTTCGCGGTGCCGAACGTGTTTTTCCACATCACCACCGCCTACAACATTTTGCGTCATGAAGGCGTGCCACTCGGCAAGTCAGACTACCTCGGTCAAGCCTGAGTGATTCCGGCCCTCTTCTGGCCGGAACGGTTCACTTAGTCGTGACGTAAAAAAGTGTCGGCATCGCGCCAGGCCGGGAAGGCTTCACGGTAATCCTGTAAGGCTTCCAGCGACAGTTCGGCACTCACCACCACCGCCGCGCCCGGTTCGGCGCGGTTCAGGTCTTCCCCCTGCGGATTGATGATCACGCTATCACCGTTGTAATGGTGACCATAATCATCCGTGCCGACGCGGTTACAACCTGCCACATAGGCCTGATTTTCTATCGCACGAGCGGTCAGCAAGGCCGACCAGTGGCGGCTGCGCGGTGCCGGCCAGTTGGCGACGTACAGCGCCAAATCGTAATCCTGCTGGTTGCGTGACCACACCGGGAAACGCAGGTCATAACAGACTTGCGGCAAAATTCGCCAGCCACGCCATTCGACGATTTCACGCCTTTTCCCCGCCACGTAATAGTTGTGCTCACCCGCCATGCGAAACAGATGACGTTTGTCGTAGCGATGCACGTTGCCCTGCGGTTCGACCAGCAGGAAGCGGTTTACCGCGCCTTTATCGGTGGTCAGCGCCACGCTGCCGCCGATCATGGCATTCAAGGTTTTGGCCCAGTGATGCAGCCATTCAATCACCCGATTTTCTGGCAGCGCGCGATCGGGTGCTTGCATGGCAAAACCGGTGGTGAACATTTCCGGCAAGACAATCAGGTCACGCTCGGTTAACGCGGGCAGCAACGTATCGAAGTGGGCGAGATTGGCTTCGCCATCCAGCCAGACCAGGGGTTGCTGTAATAAGGCGAGTTTTAAAGTTGACACAGGCGCTCCGCAGCGGCGTCCAGCGTGGCTTCTTGTTTAGCGAAGCACAGGCGGATCAGTTTGTGAGGGAAAGGGGCGGCGCAGAACACGGACATGGGGATCGCCGCCACGCCACAATGTTCTGTCAGCCAGTGACAGAATGCCACGTCGTCTAAGTCCGAGACGTCGCTGTAATCGGCCAGCAGGAAATAGGTGCCCTGACTTGGCAGCACTTTCAGGCGGCTGTTCTCCAGCCCCGTTGCCAGTCGGTCACGTTTGGCCTGATAAAATGCCGGCAGTTCCTGCCAGTGTTGCGGCTGTTCACGCAGCATATCGGCCAGCGCCAGTTGTACCGGCGTGGTGATGGCGAAGGTCAAATATTGATGCACTTTGCGCAGTTCGGCCGTAATGGCCGCGGGCGCAATGCAGTAACCGACGCGCCAGCCGGTCATATGAAAAGTTTTACCAAACGAAGAGACGGCAATCGCCCGCTGACGCAGTTGCGGGTGGCGCAACACGCAGGCGTGGCCTTCAGGCGAGAAGCAGATGTGCTCGTAAACTTCGTCACTCAGCACGAAGATATTGCGCTCGGCAATTTGCTGCCACAGTTGCTCAACGTCCTGGTGGCTCCAGATCGTCGCCGAGGGATTATGCGGCGTATTGATGATCACCAGTTTGGTGCGATCCGTCAGTTGGTCGGCGAAGGCTGACCAGTCGACGGCAAATTGCGGCGGTTGCAGTTGAATGCGCTTCATCACGCCGCCGGCCAGTTGCACCGCCGGTGCGTAGCAATCATAGCTAGGGTCAAAGGCGATCACTTCATCACCCGGACTAATCAGCGCGGTGATCGCGATGTATAAGGCTTCCGTCGCACCGGCGGTGATGGTGATGTCGCTGGTGGCGTCGGGCGCGTAGCCGTAAATCTGCTCGGTTTTGGCGGCAATCGCTTCGCGCAACGCGGCGGTGCCGGTCATCGGCGCATATTGATTTGCGCCCTGGCTGACATGGTGCGCCAGACGTTGCTTAAGGAAGTCGGGCCCATCGAAATCAGGAAAGCCCTGCGAAAGATTAATGGCGTTATGCTGCTGCGCCAGAGCACTCATCTGGGTAAAAATGGTGGTGCCTAACGCGGGAAGTTTGCTCTGAGGAATTAACGCTGCTGTGCTCATGGCCTGCCTGTCGTGCAGTGGACTGTTATCAAGATGATAACACGCTGTTTCGAGATGGCAATTGAGCCGTGTAGACGGCTAAATATCGAAATGTGCTAATCCATGACCAAAAGGATTAACGGCGCGGGGTAATAGACATCCGTCAGTTCAGCGAATTCTGTCAGTTTCTTGTATAATGCCCCGCTTCGAGGTGCGAGGGGGTAACCCAGTGGCATTTCCTCGGTTTACTCCATAACAGGAACACAGAACTATGATGCATAACGACGTCTTGCGCAGCGTGCGACACATGCTGGATTTAAGCGAAGGCAGACTGATTGAGATCCTCAAAACGACCGGTATTCCCGTTAGCCCGGAAGTGATGTCCCGTTATCTGAAAAAAGATGACGAAGAAGGCTACATGGAAGTGCCAGACGAAGTGATGGCTAACTTCCTCAATGGTTTGATCACCTTTAAACGCGGACAAGACGACCGTTTTCCGGCACCAGAAGTGGAAAAACGCCTGACCAATAACATCATGCTGAAGAAACTGCGCGTGGCGTTTGAGTTGAAAACCGAAGACATGCTGAGCGTGCTGGCGGCGGCTGATTTTAAAATGTCAGAAGGCGAGTTAAGCGCATTCTTCCGTAAGGAAGGCCATAAGAACTACCGCCCGTGTGGCGATCAGGTTCTGCGCTATTTCCTGAAAGGATTGACCGCACGCGTGCGTCCACAAACGCAGACCCAGCCGAAAGCCCCCACCAAAGCCAAGAAAAGCTAACCGCGTTTCCTCGGTCAGAGAGGCGGGTGAGCGCTAAATAAAAAAGCCTGAGTGTTTATCGCACTCAGGCTTTTTTTATGGCTCACTCAATAAGGGAGGCGATCAGGCCGCTTCAGTGTGGCGCGGTTTGGTCTCTTTTTTCACTTCCGGTTCCGGCTTTTTTGCTGCCAGTTCATCCGCTTCAAACTCATCAACGTTAATCGAACGCAGACGACTCTCTTCGGCGCGGCTGAGAATGCGGGCATCGTCAGCACTCAGATGACCGGCATCCAACCCTTTCTGCGCCAGAATATCTAAGCGGGTGAAGGAGAGCTTTTTACCCATCGCGTCGCAAAGACGTTTGTGCACCGGCTCTGCCGCCAGAATATCTTTCAGCGCTTCTTCTAACTGACCGACCGGGTTGTGCTCGCTTGGCGCCAGATATTGACCGCGACCAATGCGGCTACGGGTGGCTGACGGAACTTGCAGAATGCGCGCCAGTTCGTGGTCCAGTTGATCTGACGGTGCCGTATGCGAGCGGCCCAGCGGGAAGATAACCAGACGCATCACCCCGGCCACCAACCCATTCGGGAAGTTACGCAGCAGGTCATCAATGGCGGTTTCGGCCTGATGCAGACAGTCCTGCACGCCCCAATGCACCAGCGGTAAATCTTCTTTATGGCGACCTTCTTCCTCATAGCGTTTTAGCGTGGCGGACGCCAAAAATATTTGGCTAAGAATATCGCCCAGACGGGCTGAGATGCGCTCGCGGCGTTTCAGGCTACCGCCCAATACGCCCATCGAAATATCCGACAGCAGCGCTAAGTTGGCACTCAAGCGGTTGATATGCTGATAGTAACGGGCGGTGGCGTCTTTCGCCGGGGTCGCACTGGTGCGTCCGTTGGTCAGACCCAGCCAGAAACTGCGGACCTTGTTGCTGCCGACGTGACCGATATGCCCAAACAGGGCGCGGTCGAAATCGTGCAGATCGTTGCTTTCCGCCGCCGCCATTTCGCGCAATACGTACGGGTGACAGCGGATAGCGCCTTGGCCGAAGATGATCATGCTGCGGGTCAGAATGTTCGCGCCTTCAACGGTGATGGCGATAGGCGCGCCCTGATACGAACGGGCCACGAAGTTACTTTTACCGAGCATAATGCCTTTGCCGCCGGTGATATCCATGGCGTCCATCACCGCGCGCTGGCCGCGATGGGTACAGTGATATTTCACGATGGCCGACAGCACCGCCGGTTTTTCACCGAGCATGATGCCGTTAGTAATCAGCGTGGCGGCAGCATCCATCACATAGGCGTTACCCGCAATGCGTGCCAACGGCTCTTCAATCCCTTCCATTTTACCGATAGGCAATTTGAACTGACGGCGAATGTAGGCATAAGCACCGGTCGCCATCGCCAGCGATTTCAGGCTGCCCGTAGCGTTAGACGGCAGCGTAATGCCGCGCCCGACGGACAGGCATTCCACCAACATACGCCAGCCCTGACCGGCCATTTTTGGGCCGCCAATGATGTAGTCGATCGGCACGAAGATATCCTGACCGCGCGTTGGACCGTTTTGGAACGGCACGTTCAGCGGGAAGTGGCGATGACCGATTTCTACCCCTTGCGTGTCGGTTGGGATCAGCGCGCAGGTGATCCCAAGCTCGGCGGTATCGCCCAGCAGATGGTCGGGATCTTTCAATTTAAAGGCCAGACCTAATACGGTCGCAATCGGCGCCAGCGTGATGTAACGCTTGTTCCACGTCAGGCGCATGCCCAATACTTCTTCGCCTTGCCATTGGCCTTTGCACACGATGCCGACGTCGGGAATGGCTCCGGCATCTGAACCGGCTTCCGGGCTGGTCAGGGCGAAGCATGGGATCTCCAGACCTTGCGCCAGGCGGGGCAAATAGTGGTCTTTCTGCTCGTCGGTGCCGTAATGTTGCAGCAGTTCACCGGGGCCGAGGGAGTTAGGCACGCCGACGGTGATCGCCAGAATACCGGAAACCCCCGCCAGTTTTTGCAGCACGCGGGCCTGGGCATAGGCTGAGAATTCCAGACCGCCGTACTCTTTCTTGATGATCATCGCGAAGAAGCGGTGCTCTTTCAGATACGCCCACAGTTCTGGTGGCAGATCGGCCAGTTCATGGGTGATCTGGAAATCATCCGCCATGCGGCAGGCTTCTTCCACCGGGCCGTCAATAAAGGCTTGTTCTTCGTCAGTCAGGCGCTGTTGCGGGTAATCCTGCAACTTTTTCCAATCGGGCGTGCCGCTAAACAGATCGCCTTCCCACCAGGTGGTACCGGCTTCGATCGCCTCTTTTTCCGTGCGTGACATGCTCGGCATCACCTTGCGGAAGGTGCGCAGGGCGGGGGCGGAGAACAGCGAACGGCGCAGTGACGGGATATTGAACGGCAGTAAAATAATCGCCAGCGGCACCAATAACCACAGCGTCCACAGATGAATCGCGCCCATGGCTGCCGTAAAGGCCAATAAAATCAGGCTGCTGATGGGGAGACTCACGCGGTGATAGAACAACACACCGAGGATAACGACTAAAGCAATAATGCTGAGAACTATCATGATAAAACTCCTGAGTTGTAGGAGGTCTGACCTGTTGGGATGATATATTGGTTTTAGTTCAGGTCCATTTCTTTATCAATGTATTTACATCTTAATTACAACTTGGCTCACAAACCGATCGCACGAAGGGTCAAAATCACAAACATTCAGATTCATTACCGCTTGATGACTTCTCGCTGTTTCGGCAATCCGTTACACTGGAAGGCGGAATGTTTTATTACTGAAAATGGACATCAAAAGAGGCTGCCATGTACCAGGATATTATCCGTAGTGAACTGAACGAAGCTGCAGAAACGCTGAGCAAATTCATCAGCAATTCCGCAAACCTTGAGTCAATTCAACGTGCTGCCGTATTACTGGCGGATTCTTTCAAAGCGGGCGGGAAAGTCATTTCCTGCGGCAACGGCGGTTCACATTGTGACGCCATGCACTTCGCGGAAGAACTGACCGGCCGTTACCGTGAGAACCGTCCGGGTTACCCGGCGATTGCTATTTCCGACGTGAGTCACATCTCGTGTGTCGGTAACGATTTTGGCTATGACCATATCTTTTCCCGTTATGTCGAAGCGGTAGGGCAAAAAGGCGACGTGCTACTGGGTATCTCGACGTCAGGCAACTCTGCAAACGTGATCAAAGCCATTGAAGCCGCGCGCGCCAAAGGCATGAAAGTCATCACCTTGACCGGTAAAGACGGCGGCAAGATGGACGGTTCAGCCGACGTGGAAATTCGCGTACCGCATATGGGCTTTGCCGACCGTGTGCAGGAAATTCACATCAAGATTATTCATATTTTAATTCTGCTCATCGAAAAAGAGATGGCCAAGGCGTAATGCCGTTGGTGTAAAGGAGACAGGCAATGTGTGAGTTGCTCGGGATGAGCGCCAACGTCCCTACTGATATTTGTTTCAGTTTCAGTGGGTTGGTGCAACGAGGTGGCGCTACTGGCCCGCATAAAGATGGCTGGGGTATTACTTTCTATGAAGGTAATGGCTGTCGCACCTTTAAAGATCCGCATCCGAGTTTTAATTCACCCATTGCCCGTCTTGTCCAGGATTACCCTATCAAATCCTGCGCGGTAATTTCGCATATCCGTCAGGCAAATCGCGGCGAAGTGTCGCTGGAAAATACCCATCCTTTTACCCGTGAGCTGTGGGGCCGTAACTGGACCTATGCCCATAATGGTCAACTGCGCGGTTATCGCCAGATGGACACCGGTACGCTGCGGCCTATCGGCCAGACCGACAGTGAGTTTGCTTTCTGCTGGTTGCTGCATAAATTGACTGAGCGCTATCCGCGCACGCCGGGAAACTGGCCGGCGGTGTTTCGCTATATCGCGTCGTTAGCCGATGAACTGCGTAAGAAGGGTGTGTTCAATATGTTGTTGTCGGATGGGCGATTTGTGATGGCCTATTGTTCGACCAATTTGTACTGGATCACGCGCCGTGCGCCGTTCGGCAAGGCTACGTTGTTGGATCAGGATGTGGAAATTGATTTTCAGCAGCAGACGACACCCAATGATGTCGTCACCGTGATCGCCACCCAACCGCTGACGGGTAACGAAACCTGGAACAAAATTGCTCCAGGCGAATTCGCGTTATTTCACTGTGGTGAACGCCAACTGTGAGGCCAACGGATTGGCTTTAATCGGCTGAGTCAGCACGTATTTGCCCCCGCTAACCACGACGCTCGGCGGAACGTGGTTCTTCTGGAAGTAGTCGTAGCCCGGTTTTAGCTCGTTCCAGAAACTGATGTAAGACGAGTTTCTGTGCGCGGCCATATTGGCATCCGTCATGCGGAACGGATAAATACTGATCTGCACATTACGTTGACCAAACTGGAATGCCGCCTGCACATAGGTGAAGATCTCATCCATATATTGGTCGGTCATCGCGTAACAGCCGATCGACTTACAGTTACCGTGGATCATTAAATATTTGCCGGAATAACCCTGAGCCACATCGTACTCATTCGGAAAACCGATATTAATGGCGCGGTAGAATTTGCTGTCAGGCTTCAGATGATGAATATCGACGCTGTAAAATCCTTCAGGACTTTTGAAATCCCCTTCGCGACGTTTATTGCCTAATCCGCCCGAGAAATCACAAATACCGTAGGTACCGATCAGGCGATATTCGCCCTGCAGTTCGGCATAAAGTTCGAGCTTGCGTTCTTGTTTGAAAATTTGAATATAGACCGGAGAACCTAAGAGTTTCTGCTTAAGAACATGATCTACCGGAACGGGCTCACTGGCGGCCGCCGTGCCGAGGGTAAAGAGAGGTACACTGAGGAGCATCGCAAGTAACAGCGCGATTCTGATCATTATAATTCCTGCTTAACGATAACCCCTTCGGACCCGATGTTTCAGCGGCAGGTTGCCGTGCTGTAACCTCAATGACTCTGGGTTTAGGTCTGATTATTTTGTCTACAGATACGAAGATCTTTAAGACCGCCACTTATATACAATCGGCATTAAACATGCATGATTTGTTGCCATATTAATGGTGATGATTTTTTTAGCAATGGCGATGAAAGTAAATTTCACTTTAAAGTGATAAAAAATAATTCCGCGTGCTTTTTGACCGAAAGGGTGAAGTGTTCTGGATGCAAAATAAAACCGTCTTCCAGCGCCCGACACGGGAAGACGGTCCTGTTAGCGAAGAAGCGTTTTAAACAGCGCCGGTGAGTCGACCAGGACGCCATCGGCTCCCAATGTTTTCGCCTGCTGGTAATCTTTCTGGCTGTTAATGCCAATCAAGACAATGTGGGCCTCGCCTTGCGAACGGAAACAGTCCATCGCCTCTTTGTCCCATACCAGCGTGGCTTTTGAACGGGCCTCGCCCAGCGTGTATTTCTCGACCACCTCGACCTCACGTTTCATCTCCAGCGCATACCAGCGGCTCTGTTTCTCCGGCTTGATTTGGCACTCATGAGCCATGGCGATGTTCGCCAGCGCGGTACGCGTCAGATCCCGGCTTTCAAAATGTTGCACGGTAACCGGCAGGGCGGCGAGATAGCGGCTGTCGGTGGAATAGACGCGAGTTCGTTGCAAGCTGTGGGTCTGCTGCAAGGTTTTGGTCAGAGCGTCCGCCATGTTTTGTGGATCGGCATCCGGAGTTTTGATATCGATAAAAAAGGTCGTTTTCGGGAAGGTATTGAGCACGGTATCCAGACGCGGAATACCGATATTCTTACCGCGGTAAGGATGATTGGCCTCCTTACCGAATGCCCAGCCGGCGTCCATGGTTGCCAGCTCAGCGGCGGTAAATTGCGAAACCGCGCCTGATTTATCGGTCAGCGTTTTTAAATCTGATGGACGATACAGCACGGGCACGCCATCTTTCGACAGTTGAACGGTGACCCAAATGGCATCGGCGCCGTTGGCCAGCGCCAGTTTGATGGCGGGCAGGGTGTTTTCAGGGGCATCTCCCGTTCCCCCGCGATGGGCAATAATTTCTGGCACAGAAGGGGCCGTTGATGCGGCAAGGGCCACGGGTGACAGCACACAACTGGACAATAAAACGCTAAGCAACAAGCGTTGAGGGTATTTCATCTTGGCGGATCCTTTTAGCGGATGAGATAGGACCGGCCAATATAAGGAATGAATAGGTCAGTAATATTAACTGACTCACAAAAAAGCATTTGAGTGGGATTAAAAAGTAATAAAACCAATGAGATATTTTTATTGTGAATTTATTTTTAATTTTCATTCATTAAAATTATTGGTTGTAATCGTCGGCTTGAATTTCACTCACTTTAAACTGTATACTTATGGGTCTTCCCCTGTTGTGGTGGCTGAGGCAATATTAGGGGTATATTTATTAACCTGATGAGCTGCCGCCGTGGACGAAAAATCCCTCTATGCCCATATCCTCAACCTGTCCACACCCTGGCA
>Ga0105856_1000911_pt1 | contig 13819 bp, 13 predicted proteins | sample OrgsoiDNA_201060_FD_89681 | JGI IMG/M metagenome (GOLD analysis project Ga0105856, IMG submission 89681) | Permafrost soil microbial communities from the Arctic, to analyse light accelerated degradation of dissolved organic matter (DOM) -... | ecosystem: Environmental > Terrestrial > Soil >...
AGCGCATAGATGTTGCCGGAATGAGCTGCCGCGTCATATCTCGACTAACACGATCGCAGGTGCCATCGCGTGCGCGACGGGCGGTCTCGGAATCACCTCGGCCCCCTTTGGGGTCGCCAGGAGGAACTGGATCGCGGATCGCTTGTGCATATTCTCGCTGACTGGAATACAACAGGTCTTCCGGTGCACGCCTATTTTCCACTGGGGCGCTCTGCGCGGAAAGTGGCGCGAGCATTCGTTGAATTTATCACTGAGGAACTTCGAAAGCAGTAGTCGAGTGGACTCACCCTTGAAAGCTTTCGGTTTCATCTAGGGGTTGCTTAGCTCTGGACAGGTTGCCCGGCCAACATGACGAAATGGCTCGCTAGTAAGTGAAGCAAGAGTGCAGTGGTTCTTCCCATTCCAGTAATTTTGCTATGCTGATCAATTAAAAAACACATACGTGTACCGCCCTGCGGCGTCGAACGTTTTGTTGACGCGCGCGAACAATCGCGCGAACAATCCGCGGGCACGAAGCGCGCGTTCGATGCCGAGCAATTGGGTGAAGGAAAGAGGCCTTACGCCTGACGCGTTTCGCGCGTGAACATCAACGTCACGACCGTGATCAGGCCGAGCACGATCAAGAAGATGGAGACCGGCCAGTACGCGTGATAACGAGCGAGCAGGGCAGTTGCGATCAACGGCGAGAGACCACCCGCAAAGATCGACGCGACTTCATGGCCGAGTGCGACGCCGGAATAGCGCACCTCCGTACTGAAAAGTTCGCTGACGAGCGCAGGCAAGGTGCCGATCATTGCGCCATGACAGACGGCGGTGCCCAGCACGAGCGCAAGCCAGATGAACGGTGTCGAGTGTGTGTCGAGCAACCAGAAGAACGGGAACGCCATCGCGACGAGCGACAACGCGCCGATCATATACACCGGCTTGCGGCCGATACGGTCCGATAGTTTTCCCCACGCGAGCATCGCCATCATTTCGACGATCATCGCGAGCATCACGCCAATGAGCATGGTCGAGCTTGCGATGCCCGCAAATCTGCCGTAGACGAGGGAGAACGCGAGGAAGATATAGGCGCCGCCGTTTTCCGCGACGCGCAGGCCCATTGCCATCAGGATTTCTTTCGGATGTCGCTTGATTGCTTCGAGCACCGGCATGTGCGAAGTCTTTCCCGCTTTCTCGGCGTTTTCGAAGTCGCGGCTCTCGGGAAGGTTATGCCGAATGTAGACGCCCAGCGCGAAGATCAGAATGCTGGCGAGAAATGGCAATCGCCATCCCCACGAGATGAATTGATCGTGCGGCAGCGCCTACACCGCCAGGAACGCGGCGGAAGAGAGCACGAACCCGCCGCCCACGCCCAGTTGGCTCCACGCTGCGTAATAGCCGCGTTTTTCGGGCGGCGCGTTTTCGCTGATCATCAGCACCCCGCCGCCCCATTCTCCGCCCGATGCAATACCTTGCAACAGCCTCAGTGCGACAAGCGCAGCGGGCGCCCATAGGCCGACGTGATCGTAGGTCGGCAACAGGCCGATGCCGAAGGTCGCAAAGCCCATGATGAGCAGCGTCCATACGAGCGACGCGCGCCGTCCGTAACGATCGCCGATATGACCGAACACGATGCCGCCAAGGGGCCGCGCGACGAAGCCCATCGCAAATGCCGCTAATGCGCCAAGTGTGCCGATGAGCGGGTCCGCGTTTGGGGGGAAGAACAATTGTCCGAACACCAGCGCCGCTGCCGTGCCATAGACGAAGAAGTCGTACCACTCCATCGCATTGCCGGCCACGGAGGCGATGACGATCTTTCTGAGTTCGCGGTCGGGCACCGCCGTGATCGGCTTTGCAGCGGCCGAGGATTGAACGGAAGCCATGTGTGCTCGCATTGAAAGAGGGGTGAAAGGGCGGCCTTTCAAAAGGCTTCGCATGGCAGGCAGTGTCGAGGCGACGGATACCGGCGTCAAATTGGCTGAAAACGAGTGGCGGTATCAGTCCTGTGGATTTGTATCCGGGCGTCTGCTGACCAGCGGGCGGGGGCGGTCTCCTGGATGCGAGCGGCGTTCTCAAGCTGGCCGACTTGCTATCATGCGCACCAATCTCATGTGGGAAACGAAAGATGAAGAAGACGAGAATTTCGATCATTCTGTTCGTGCTGGCCGTGCTCAGTCCACTGGCGCATGCGAGCCTGGCTACAGGTGCCCACGAGTTCAAGAATGATGTCAAGACGGCAGGAAAGAAGAGCGGGCATGCTGCGCGCGATGCCGCGCACGCGGTCGGCCACGGTACGAAGAAGGCCGGTCATGCCGTTGCCGATGCAACAAGGCACGGCTATCGCGCGACGAAAAAGTTCGTGACAGGGCACGGATAAGGCTCACGCTCCGTCGTGACCACCGCTAACTCCCGCTTAAGTCGTGCCACTTCCGACTCCAGTTCGTTTAGCTGTCTTTGCTGCTTGCCGACTTCGGTCAGCGTTCCTTTAGGCGCGGCACGTACCAATTAGCCAGAATCTTGTTCGATAACGACTAGGGTAAATACGGAATCCGACCGCGTGTGCGGTGCAGAGCAAGTCGATCGAAGCGGTAAGGAGTCTCGTTGCCCTCGGCGAGGGCGTGACGATTCTTTCGGACCTGGTTTACCGGCCGTGGTCGCTGCAGGGGAACCGCATCAGCAGGCGGGATCTGAGCGTCGCCATGCCCGATGGATGTCGACGCAAGCGAAGGCGCTGCTCGAGTTCTTCGGGTCATGGAAACGCTCAGTCTTGCGAGTGGAACAGCTTACGCCGCCCTCAAGCCTTGCTAGAAGGCTTCAACCCGTCGCCGCGGTTGACGCTGCATTGCACCGCCCAGCGGCCGCCGAGCGCGGGCGCAATGTAGCCGATCTTTTCCACCGGTTGTTTCGTCACAGGATGCCGCCCGTTGAATTCGATCCATCCGCCGCCTTGCTCGACCGCGCGCCAACTTGCCTCGCGGATCGCGCTCTGGTCGTCGCCGGGCAGCGCATCTTTGCGCAGCTTGCCGGCCTTGCTCGGGTCGGAGCCGAAGGCACGGAAATAGTCGTCGCGGTCAGCCACCACAATATAAAGATCGCGGTCGCGAAAGCCGCCCTGCGGGTCGTGAAAGAGGCGGACGGCTGCGTCCGGCCCCTCGGTGTCTACCAGCCGCGCCGCACGCTGCGCCATGGCCCGTGCCTCGCCGGCACAGCCCTGGCGTAGCCGGATATATTTCACGCCGTCGCTGAGCCGATCGGCGCGGGCCTGCAACTGACTTGCAGTTTCCACCGATCCGCCGACCATCTGGCCGTTGCGCTGGGTGATGTCGTCCAGCACCTCCACTGCCTGGGCGATCTCCTGCAACCCGATGGTCTGCTCGCTGCTCGAGCGTGCAACGTCGCGCAGCAAGGCGGCCACCTCGCTGACCGCGTCGACTGCACGTGTCAGCAGATTCCGGCTGCCTTCGATGGCTTGAACGCCATCCGTCACCTCGCCGCGAGAATGCTGGATCAGTTTTTTGACTTCCGCTGCGGCCTGCGCGCTACGCTGCGCCAAAGCCCGCACTTCGGCGGCGACCACCGCAAAACCGCGGCCGGAATCGCCGGCGCGGGCCGCTTCCACGGCGGCGTTAAGCGCGAGGATATTGGTCTGGAAAGCGATGCCGTCGATTACACCAAGCATCTCTCCCATTTCGTGCGACCGTTGCTCGATGCGTTCGATGCTCGCGACTGAAGCGCGCACTGCCTCCTGTCCTGCGACGGCGTCGGCATGCGCACGAGCAGACCGCTCATCGGCTTGCTGGGTCTGATTAGTGTTGTAGCGCACGGCTTCCAGCAAGGTCTCGAGCGAGGCACGGGTCTGCTGAAGGCTGGCAGCCTGCGACTCGGTGCGCTGCGACAACGAAGTGGCATGTTCGGTCGCCTCGGCCCCGCCCATCGCGATCAGTTCGGCTTCGCTGCGGATGCGAGCCACGAGCTGCGAGAACTGATGAGCAAGCAGGCGTCCCTGTTCGCCCAGCGCCGCCAGTTCGTCGCGGCCGGGCAAAGACACGTCCCGCACCAGATCGCCTTCGCACAGGGCATCCAGTTGTGCACGCAAGGTTGAGATTGCGCGGAACAGGCCAGCCCCGAACCACCCGAAAATCACCAGGAACTGTGCGAGACCCAATGCGGCGCCATAGTAACCGCCCCAGCGGGCAGCGGCGACCGCGCCAATCGCGCTAAGCGCGACAATCGTCCACTGCACGCGCAGATTCCAGCGGCGCAATGCCGAGCCAAGTGGGAGAGACGAGGAGGGTGAATGGGACGGGCCCGCGGTAGCGCGTGGCATCTGTTGACTGACTGACATGGATCTCCCCAAACCGCATTGTGGCTTTGCCTTCGATCGCCGGCCAGATGCACGGGAATGCAGCCTGAGAACAGTCGCCGTAGGCATGTGAGTTGTTCTGGCGATTCTGCCATAGCGGGTGTCGCGCGGTTATCGCAAGTGCCCTCATCTCGCATCTATTCTTCTTATCGGATGAGCGCGCGGTGAGCGTAGAAGAGATTAATGATATGGATTCCTACATAAATGACGAATAGAACTGCTCGGCAGCAGTTCGCGCGATGCCATCCACTTGCATCTGCTCTTTTCCTGATCATGTGCATCGTTTCGATTCCGGACGGGATGATGCGGGCGCAGCGAAAGGGTTCTGTCGCAGTAAGCCGATCCGTTATGGACACTCTTCGACCCGTTGGGCTTTCTCGAAAGAATCGAAACTTCGTTGCCCGGCAATGTCCTAATTATCTGCCTTGTCACGAGCGGTAATGAGGACGCGATCACGCCTCGATAAATTCACTCTGATCTAAGGATTAGCCTACGTTCCGAGTAAGAAAATCCTGAACGAATATTAAGGTTTCAACAAATTCATAGTCCAAATTCGAAGAGAAATTGCCCTATCCCTTCAGAAGAATTCGCAGTGGCCGTATACACACGTAATGAACGTTCTGGCCAATGAATCCTGATCCGGTCGGAATCGATAATACAAGCTTATTGAATAGCATGGATGCCGTGAATCGCCGACCAACACATGGAGAAGCCACTCTGCCGCCGGGAGTGCAGTAGGCCAAACCAAGGACTCCCCGAGAAGGATGTAACGTAGTCATGGTCGACCAAATTTACCGCATAGGGTTTCCCCGTTGGCGAGGCGCCTTAAGCGCATGCATATCGATGTTCCGCGTGTCAGGGGAAAACGCGGCGCTGACGCGCTCGCAGTTCGTCGCGCTTTCTCGGCAGATACCGTTGCTGTACTTCATCCTGGTAACGAACACTGCCGGGCTGGCTATCACCCACTTCCACTCGACTCCGGCATTCCTGTCAATATGGGCACCGGGCGCCCTCTGCCTGGGTTGTGTTGCCCGGTTTGCCTGGTGGCTGCGCACCCGCCACCATGAGGTCGATGTGGCTACCGCTGCAAGACGCTTGCGGCGGACCGTTCGTCTAGCTGCGGTATTAGCCCTGTTTTTTACTGCGTGGGGTTTCAGCCTATATCCGTACGGAGACGAATATCAGCAGAGCCACGTCGCTTTTTACATGGCGATTACCGTCATCGGCTGCATTTTTTGTCTGATGCATCTGCGTGCGGCGGCGCTATCGCTGACTGTGATAGTGATCATACCGTTCGTGATTTTCTTTTCGTTGACAGGGAAACTGGTATTCGTCTCTATCGCGGTCAATCTCCTTCTCGTATCAGTGGCGATGGTCGTCATCTTGCTGACCTATTATCGGGACTTTGCTCGATTGATAGAGTCGCGAGAGGAGTTGAGTTTGAGGCAGATTGAGACTCAGCGTCTCAGTGACGACAACTTCCGGTTAGCCAATCTCGACTCTTTGACTGGACTGCCGAATCGACGCGCATTCTTTGCCTATCTGGATGGCACCGGTCCATCGATGTTTCAAGATGGCCGCGGTGTGGTGATCGGTCTGGTGGATCTTGACGGGTTCAAGCTGGTCAACGACGCCTATGGTCATGCCATCGGCGATGGGGTACTGGCAGAAGTAGGGCGCCGATTGCAGCAGTTCGAGGATCCGTCCGCCTTTCTGGCGCGCCTGGGAGGTGATGAGTTCGGTGTGTTACTCCGAGGGGACCTTTCCAACGATGACATTACTCATCGCGGAGCCGAGATTTGCCGCGCGCTGCGGCTGCCTTACCATCTACCGGATATGACTGCCCGGCTGTCTGCCTCGATCGGATTCGCCGTTTCGCGAGGTAGCGTCGAACGGGTCGACGTGCTGTTTGAACGAGCCGACTACGCGTTATATAACGCCAAGCAGAATTCGAGGGGCAAGCCCGTAATATTCTCAACGGATCATGAAATCGAGCGGCGAAGATCGGGTCTTATCGAGCAAGCACTGGCGCAAGCTGATCTTGCGCGCGAATTGTCGTTGGATTTTCAGCCCATTATCGAGTTACCTGGAAATCATATTGCGGGCTTTGAGGCGCTGGCGCGTTGGACTAACAATGCGCTCGGCATGGTGCCTCCAGGGGAGTTTATAAGGCGCGCGGAGCGATCGAATCGCATTCTGCTGATCAGCGAGATTTTGCTCGAAAGGGCGCTTGAAAGTGCGAAGTGTTGGCCGGATCACGTGCGAGTTTCGTTTAATCTATCAACTCGCGATATCGCGTCTCCCGAAGCGACCAGGAGGATCGTCGAAATCATCTCTGCGAGCCGCGTGCCTGCACACCGAATCGAACTGGAAATTACAGAAACCGCGCTGGTGAGTGATTTCGACGTGGCGAGCGACTCACTTCGACTCCTGAAGCAACTCGGCGTCCATATTTCGCTTGACGACTTCGGCACAGGATTTTCGAGTCTGAGCTATGTGCATAGACTGCCACTGGACAAAATCAAGATTGATAGAAGTTTCGTCGCCGATATTGCGACGAACACCACGAGTCAAAAAGTGGTGAAATCGGTCGTTGATCTATGTCGAAACCTGAATCTCGATTGCGTTGTTGAGGGTGTCGAGACAGAAGATCAACTCCGTATCCTGAGCGACCTGGGTTGCCGGAAGATGCAAGGCTACTTGTTTGGCAGGCCAATGTCAGCCGATGACGCATCGTCGCTCCTTGCAGAGGAATCGGAGGCACCACGTTTTTGCTCATCTTGAGTATTAACGCAGTAATCGAAGCGCCGCTTGACGGATTCGCGACCAGCGCGTCGTCTTCCCAGCTATCCTAGATTTGATTCGTCATGTCGAAGCAAAAAAAATATTCAGGATACGAAAGTAACCGGCCTATTGTTTGTCGATTGCACGCACCATCAGGCTACCCGGGAACTGGATCAATTGCACGATCAGGACGATCACAACATTGGTGAAAACCATGGTGTCGGTCGCAAATCAGAAGTAACCCTAATGGATCGCTAAGTCACCAATACCGCATCGCCAACCGTGCGGGCCAGCGTGGAAAAGACACGAAACTGATGGTCGAGATCGTCAGTAATCCCCGGCAAAGCCCGTGCGCGCGCGCACGGCTAACCGGCTGATTTCAAAGGGAACTGAAAATTTCTTCGGTTCCCTAAAGTCTCGCGAAACAAAGCCGATATCGTGACAATGGACGATGAAAGTTCCGGCAGAGAACGGTCCGTGTGCGTGTCACCATAAACACTACGGAGGATAGCGTGCGCTGTGTCGCATCAGGCGAAATTGCGCGCGTGAAGATATGTTCAAACGCTTAACGATACAGAATGGGCTCACGCTAACGATTGCGGGCTACACGCTCGCCTTGATCGCCGCGATGCTCGTCGCCGTTCTGGGGCTCAAGCAGAGCAACGATGCGCTCAAGCAGACGTATGCGACCGATACCGTAGCGATTACCCGTCTGAAGACGAGTTCCGAGTTGATGCTGCAAGTGCAGATGGCGCTCGGCAACTATGAGACGCTGTTTTCGATGGGGCGCGCGAGCGACGACCTGCTGCCGAAGGCGCGCGCCGTGCTCAAGGCGAGCGACGACAACTGGTCGGCGTATCTGGCAAAGCCACGCAACGCCGAAGAGTCACGCGCTGCCAATGCGGTGCAGGCGGCCCGCGCGGCGCTCATCAAGCAGGCGCTTGAGCCGGAGTTCCAGCAGCTCTCGGACAACGACTATTACAAGTTCCACACGACCCGGGGTGAGGCCGACCCCCTCAACGCCCGCTATGCGCAAGCGATGAACGCGCTCGAAGCGTTGCAGGTGGATCATCAGCAGGCGCGCTTCGACCAGGCGCAGGCGCAGTTTCATCGGCTCATGGTCGCAGCGGCCATGATCGCGCTGGCAGCACTCGGCATTGGCCTGTTCGCCCGCGCCGCGCTGGCGGCGGTGATCGGGCGGCCGCTCACCCGCATGCAGTCGATGATGAGCGAGATCGCGTCGAGTCAGGACTTCACGCGCCGCGTTCCGGTAGGGCGGATGGACGAGATCGGGCGCTCGATCGTCGCGTTCAACGAGATGATCGAGAAGATCCAGCAGAGCTCCGTGCTGCTCAAGCAGAAGACCGCCGTCATCCAGGCAATGCTGCAGAACATTCAGCAGGGGATGCTGACCGTCGTCGACGGCGCGGTCGTGCACGCCGAGTACTCGGCCTACCTCGAGGCGATCTTCGAGACGAAGGACATCGCCGGGCGTCCGGTCATGGAGCTCGTGTTCGACCACACGAATCTGAACTCCGACGTGCGCTCGCAGGTCGACGCCACGATTCAAGCCTGCATCGGCGAGGACGCGATCAACTTTCAGTTCAACCAGCACCTGCTTGTGAACGAGGTCGCGAAGACGATGGCCGACGGCCGCGTGAAGACGCTCGATCTGAGCTGGTCGGCGATCACCGACGAGAACGACACAGTCATGCGCCTCATGCTCTGCGTGCGCGATGTGACCGAGTTGCGGCAGCTTGCCGCCGAGACCGGCGAGCAGAAGCGTCGGCTCGAGATGATCGGCGAGATTCTCGCGGTCAACGAGGAGAAGTTCCATGATTTCGTCGACAGCGCGACGGGCTTCGTCAACGAGAACGAGCGGATTATCCGCCAGCACACGCAGGCCGACGGCGCGGCGCTCGCCGAGCTGTTCCGCAACGTGCACACGATCAAGGGCAACGCGCGAACCTATAGCCTGCAGCACCTGACGAGTATCGTGCACGAGACTGAGCGGCGCTACGACGCGCTGCGCCGCAACGATGTCAGCGAAGAGTGGAATCAGGAGGTGCTGATTGGGGACCTCGAGCGCGTGAAGGAAGCGATCGAGCGTTACAGGACGATCAACGACGTGAGCCTGGGCCGCAAGGACCCGGGACGCAACGGCAGCATCGAGCACGCCCTGATTGTCGACCGGGAGCATATCCAGGAAAGCCTGCGTCTCCTGGAAGCGGCGGACCCGGACGACGTTCGCAGCCTGCTGACGATGCGCGATTCGGTGCACCGCACCTTGCGCATCCTCGGCACCGAAACGATCGAGGCGGCGCTGTCGGGCGTGCTCGAATCGCTGCCGTCGCTCGCACGGGAGCTCGGCAAGGAACCGCCCATCGTAAGCATCACTGACGACGGCTACCGCGTGAACAGGCAAGTGAGCAGCACGCTGAAGAACGTCTTCATGCACCTGATGCGCAACTCGGTCGATCACGGCATCGAGACCGCGGCTGCACGCGTCGCGCAGGGCAAGGAGGCGGCCGGCACGATCGCCATCGAAGCCGGCGTCAACAGGGAGGCGCTGCAGATCACCTTGAGCGATGACGGCCGCGGCCTCGCGCTCGGGCGGATTCGGGACATCGCGATCGAGCGCGGCTTGATCGACGCCGATGCACAGCTAAGCGACGAGTTGGTCGCCGACCTCATCTTTCACCCGGGCTTTTCGACTGCGGAGAGGGTCACGGAAGTGTCCGGGCGCGGTGTTGGCATGGACGCGGTGCGGGATTTCCTGAAGCGCGAGAACGGTAGCATCGACCTGCGCTTCACGGACGACCGGCGCGGTGCCGAGTACCGCCTGTTCCAGATCGTGGTCACCCTGCCGGAGCGGTGTGCGGTGCACAGCATGGGTATGCCGGAGGAGAAAGAAGAGAAGCCGTTGCAGGTCGACGCGCTGTCCGCTTGAGCGACTTGGAGAAAGGTAGTGATCGAACGATATGGAATCTTGATTGTCGGATTGGCGCTCGGCCTGCTAGTCGGGCTCGGCGCTGCGTGGCTCGAGCGGCGCCGCGGCGCACAGGCGCTCGCGCGGCAGCGCGCTGCAGCCGAGGCGGATCATGACGCCGCGCTCGCGCAAGCCGACGCTCAGCATCAGGAGTGGATCGAGCAGGAAAAGCGCGAGCTCGAGTCACTCGTCGCGAGCCTGCGCGACGACCTCGTCCAGTTGTCGACGAGCGAGGACGAAGCACGCGCGGCGCGCGCCTCCGTGCTTGAGTTCAAGGACGAATGGGGGCGGCAGGCGGCGTCCATTGCGGCCGAAGCTGCTCGGCTCAAGGCACTCGCAGTGACGTTCGAGCGCTGGCACGAGCAGATGATCTCGCTGATGGGGGAGAACCAGGAGATGCACAGCAAGAATCAGGAGCTGTCGTCGATCGTCGCGCATGTGCTGATCGTGTCGCTGAACGCGTCGATCGAGGCGGCGCGCGCAGGCGCCGCCGGCCGCGGCTTCTCGGTCGTCGCGAGCGAGGTGCGCACGCTCGCGTCGCGCTCGCAGGAGCTTTCGAAGAGCTATCGGGACAGTCTGCATCGCAACGACTTGATCACGACCGCGACGTTTCAGGACATTCAGGCGGGCGGCAAGATGATCGTCGCATCGCTCGGCGGCGTCGCGGCGCTCGCGAACCAGCTTCAATCCAGGCTTGAGCAGGCGGCGACGTGATTAGCGAGCAAGCGAAGGACAGCATCGAGAGGATTTTCCGCCAGGCCGCGCGCCTGCGCCTGACGGTCGGCGAAGGCGATTCGTGCGACATCGTGCAGGGGGCGCCGCATGACGGCGCGGCAGACGCCGATCTCATCGTACTGACGATTTCGTCGATCTGTTTCAGGCTACTCCTGGTCCTGCATTTCGACCACGACGATGCCACGCGCGCCTACTACCTCGGCGCTGGGCAGGCGACGCTCGAGGAAAGGCTGCTTGAAATCTGCAACCTGTGCTGTGGCGCGATGAACCAGCAGCTCGTCGAGTACTTTCCGGACTTGGGGATGTCGACGCCTTACGTGCTGAACGGCCACTGTATGACGTATCTGAGTCAGCTGAAGCCTGATTTCCTCACCTCGTATCGCGTGACGGTCAACGGCGCTGTGCAACTCGGCGCGACGGTGTGCGTCTGCGCTGACGCGCCGCTCGATTTCGTGGCGAGCGTCGCTGAGGTCGCCGAGAGCGCCGGCGAGCTCGAACTCTTTTGACAACCGGCAATCGGCAAGGAAGCCAGCATGGACATGAACAACCTGAGCGGGTCGCCGGATGACTTCAAGGAAGGCACCGGCGACGTCGACGCGCTCGTCGAGGCTGGCGAGCTGGATTTGTTTTGACAACTTGTCTGTCAACGATTTAAGAGGAAAACATCATGGCGAAAATTCTCCTGGTAGACGATTCGAGCACCGTGCGCGACGAAGTGGCGGGCTTCCTGAGAAAGAACGGCCTCGACGTGGACACGGCGGTCGATGGCAAGGACGGCCTCGCGAAGCTGCGGATGAGCCCAGGGACGAGGCTCGTGATCAGCGACGTGAACATGCCGAACATGGACGGGCTGACGATGGTCGAGAAGATCCGCGGCGAGCTCGCGAACCAGAGCGTCAACGTGATCATGCTGACGACGGAAAGCAGCCCGGCGATGAAGGAACGTGGCAAGGCGGCGGGCGTGAAGGGCTGGATTGTCAAGCCGTTCAAGGGCGAAGTGGTGCTCGAGACGTTCCGTAAGCTCGCGGGCTGAGCGGGCGGCAAGCAACGAAACATCGGGAGCGTGCCCAACTGGGGTAGTGACCGCATGGCCGGGCGGTCTGACTACGAACATGACCTCGACCTTGGTATTCAGTGTGGCTTGATTGCCACCTTGAGTACTCCGTCACGCTGGTTGGCAAAGAGGTCGTAAGCAGCGGCGATGTCGTCGAGTTTGTAGTGGTGGGTTACTAATTCTCCCAAGTCGACACGGCCAGACGCGACGACGTTTAACAAGCGGCGCATGCGCTCCTTGCCGCCCGGGCATAGCGCCGTGTTGATCTTATGATCGCCCAGGCCGGCCGCAAATGCCGACAACGGGATTTTCAAATCGGAGGAGTACACGCCAAGACTGGAGAGCGTGCCGCCCGGCTTCAAAATGCGGAGCGCCGATTCGAATGTTCCTTGCGTGCCTAGCGCTTCGATCGACGAGTCGACGCCGCGACCACCGGTTAGCTTCATGATTTCATCGACCACGTCGCAGTTCTTGAAATTCAGCGTTACATCGGCACCCATTTTTTTGGATACGGCCAGTCGCGCCTCGTTGCCATCCACCACGATGATGGTGCTGGCGCCCAGCATCCGCGCCCCCGCCGTGGCGCACAAGCCAATTGGGCCCTGCGCGAACACGGCTACGGTGTCGCCAATCTTGATATTCGCGTTTTCCGCCCCCTTGAAGCCTGTCGACATAATGTCCGGGCACATCAACACCTGCTCGTCAGTCAGGCCGTTCGGAATCGGAGCGAGGTTGGCCTGGGCATCGGGCACCAGCACATATTCGGCCTGGGTACCATCAATGAGGTTGCCAAAACGCCAGCCTGCAGTCGCCTTATAGCCGTGGCATCCGCACAAGCCGTTGGGGATGAGGTAGCTGCCGTCTTGAGACGGATAGCCGTCCATCGCGGCGTACGAGTTGAAGTTGGGGCAGATCGCGCCGGCGATCACGCGCTGGCCCTCTTGGTAGCCGACCACTGCGCTTCCGAGCTTTTCGATAATACCGACCGGTTCGTGACCAATCGTGAGGCCCTTGGCGACGGGATATTCGCCCTTGAGGATGTGGACATCGGTGCCACAGATGGTGGTGGTAGTAATGCGCAACAACGCGTCGTTGGGGCCGACGTCGGGAATCGGTTTCTCGACAACTTCGATACGGCCGGGTTCGACGAACACAGCTGCTTTCATCATGGAGGGCATGGCATTTTCCATTTATAAAAGATTTACACGCAAACAGGCCGCGTGGCGATTTCGTAAGTACGCTATCGAGGTAACAATTCAACCGTGCTGTCGCCGGGCGATACACCAAGCAACTTATGCGCCAGTTACTGAATGTTTTGGGTGCCGAACTGTAACGGTATGGAGCTCAAGGTTTCGTCAGGTATCGACCGCAAATCGTCCACCGATGGACGCTTTCGCCTGTCGCAAAATCGGTCACCCTATCAAGGGCGAGCCGCATCACCTGTTCCAAATTAGAACGCTTTGTGCAACCGGCGTTCACGAGTGTGTGGTGGCGATGCAGGGTCTCGCAGCGCCGGATCGCGAGCTGTACGGTAGCCGGCGTAGCCGGTTCTTTGCAGTGCACAACGTTTTTCCCGAGAGAGGCGACGAATTCAGGCCTTGTTAGTCGCCAGGGCGTAGCGCGGGGAGGGCTTGGCATTGGCGAACTTTGGCGCCAGCGCACGGCGATCCGCTTCCCATCTCGTCCAGTCGTTGCCATCCTGCAGCGACAACTCGGCATCCGATCGAAGTCATTGCGCGCGAAACCGGATTTGGTGGCGGCATAAGTCGCGCCATTGCCGCCTCGCGAGCCGGTTACACGCGAATAGCGCAGAATAGGAGATATTGAGCCATCAGAGACACGTGAGAGAATGCAACTCCCGGCTTCGGTGGTCGTGGCCCGGGCGTTTAGCGAGACTTCCTTGTTGCAGAGA
>Ga0105856_1000914_pt1 | contig 13778 bp, 7 predicted proteins | sample OrgsoiDNA_201060_FD_89681 | JGI IMG/M metagenome (GOLD analysis project Ga0105856, IMG submission 89681) | Permafrost soil microbial communities from the Arctic, to analyse light accelerated degradation of dissolved organic matter (DOM) -... | ecosystem: Environmental > Terrestrial > Soil >...
CAGCTCGGGTTTGTCGAAATGCTCGATCAGCTCGCGCAGAATGCCGTTCTTCTGTTTCTCTTCACCCAGCTTGTCGGTGTTGAAGGAGATATCCTGGAACACGCTTTTTCCGGCGTCTTTCAGCTTGGTGCCGTTGGCTTCTTCAATGGCGTGCAGCGCCTGATCGATACGCTCACCGTTTTTGGCTTCATGGCGGCGGGCGTAAATAGCGTAATAACTGGCATCTTTCGGCAAAACGAAACGCTCACTTTTCATCAGCGCTTCAATCAGCTCCGGCGAGTCACCGTGTTCTTTGGCGTAAGTGTCGTAATGATCCTGCCAGACGTCGGAGATGTACTTCAGAAACAGCATGGTGAGGATAAAATCTTTGTAAGTATCCGCGCTGATGGTGCCACGGAACGTATCACAGGCGTCCCAAAGTGCTTTGTTAATATCGTCTTGTTTTACTTTATCGTTCATTGGGGTCCGTTACTCTTTATCGGTCATAGGAAAGCATGGCGGCATTCTACCCTCATCGCCTCCCGGCAAAAATAGCGGTGTGCCTATAACGCCCGGCCCGCCGCAGAAAATGCTCTGTTACATCCGCCACCCTCAGAACTTCACGCGGATATGCTATAACAGCCGTTCGCTGTGGCTACGAAATTAACCCCATGAAAGATAATAGTATTTACTCTCCTCAATCCTCGGTACCGGTGAAGTCACGGGTGCTGGGCTGGTCGGATTTATTTTCGCTGTGGTTCTCGCTCGGTATGGGTCTGATGGTGCTACAGGCGGGTGCGATTCTGGCACCGGGCCTTGGGCTGGCCGGGTCGCTTGCTGCGATTCTACTGGGAACGGCAGTGGGTGTGGCGCTGCTGGCGCTGGTTGGGGTGATTGGCGGGCAAACGGGCCTGTCGTCGATGGCGTCGCTGAAACTGAGTCTCGGTAAACGCGGCGTGGCGCTGCCGGTGCTCTTCAATTTGATCCAACTGGTCGGCTGGGGCGCATTTGAGATTGTGGTGATGCGCGACGCGGCCAGCTTGCTGGCGCAACGGGCGTGGGGCAGCGAAAGCCCGTGGGCGAACCCAACACTGTGGACCTTTATTTTTGGCGCAGTGGCGACACTGCTGGCAGCCAGCGGCCCGCTGGCGTTTATCCGCGTGGTGCTGCGCCGCTGGGGTATCTGGCTGCTGATGGCGAGCTGCGCATGGCTGACGGTATACCTGTTCCGCCATGCCGATCTCACCACGCTGTGGCACAAAGCCGGTGATGGCTCGATGCCGTTCGCCATGGCCTGTGACATCGTGGTGTCGATGGCCTTTTCGTGGCTGCCGCTGGTGTCGGATTACACCCGCTTTGGCAAATCTGCCCGGCAGAACTTCTGGGGCACGGCCTGTGGGTTCTTCCTCGGCAGCGTATGGATGATGTCACTGGGTGTCGCCTATACGCTGGCGTTTGTCAGCACATCGACTGACGCCAATGCGCTGCTGCTGGCGCTGTCCGGCGTGGCACTCGGCATTCCGCTGCTGCTGATTTTAGTCGATGAACACGAAAATGCCTTTGCCGATATTCACTCAGCGGCGGTATCTGCCGGTACCTCATTACCTGTCAGTATCGGCAAGCTGACACTGGGCATTGGCCTGCTGTGTACGCTGATCGCCTGGCGCGTTCCGCTTACGCAGTACGAAAACTTCCTGCTGCTGATTGGCTCGGTGTTTGCGCCGCTGTTTGGCGTGGTGCTGACGCATCATTTTGTTTTACGCCAGCAGAGCTCCCGCGACCTGAACGGACGATCGCTTGTAGCGTGGGTCATCGGTATTGCGGTCTATCAACTGATGGCGAACTTCCTGCCCGATATCGGTGCGACGATTCCGTCTCTGATTGTCGCGGCGCTGGTGTGCTGGGGTTTGGACGGAAGGCAAATAGCTCGGGCAAATTAGCCCCGCGCAAATGCTACCACTAAGGCCATAATTTAAATAAGGTTATTGATCATAATTTATACTTGGGAGCTCTTTGCTCGTAAGGTACATTTATCGGCTCTAGACTGCTTGTTACGGCCTATTTAAAGCACGCGAAAACTGGGAAAATTTAGCGCTAACTGAACTCCCCAACAAAAAAACCGCTCTCAGAAGCGGTTTTTTTGTGCCTGAAATTCAGCCGTTACAGTGAATGGCTCACCTCATTTTCCCTGGACGAAAAAGTCGTTATAGAGCATATAAAGATGTGCCGCACTCCAGGAGAAGTTGGGGGCGCCCTGCTGCTGGCCGTTGAGCGGATTGTAGTTTTCGCGGATCGGCCCGTCGGTCACCAGACCGTCGGCGTGGTCGAAGAAGGTCTGTGCCATTTTGATCGCGTCATTACGGTAGCCGTACTGCTCCATGCCTTTCAGGCCGAAGTAGAGCTGATCCACCCAGACGCGGCCGCGCCAGTAAATATCGGGGCCAAATGCCGGATTGGTCAGCGCCGCGGTGCCTAGCGGCACGTAGGTGTTGAACTCTTTCGGGTCTTTCATCACTTTCACCACGGCGTCCGCATGTTGCTGGGTCGCGGCACCGTTAAACAGCGGCGACCAGCCCTCCGGGCCCCTGCCGCGTTCAACAATCGGCTTGCCCGCGCAGCCGTTAGCCAGCGGTTTGGTTTCGATACGAATGTCATAGAAGAAGCCGCTGCGGCTGTCGAACATGCAGGTATTGATGTAGTCCGCCAGTTTGCTGGCTTTGCTGCGGAAAGTTTCCGCTTCCGTTTTCTTACCGAGAATGTCCGCCATTTCAGCGAGATATTTATTGTCGCTGTACATATAGCTGGCCTGATCGACCGACTCCTGCAACAGCGAATAGCCTAACAGCGTGCCATCGGCGGTGCGGTTTTCGGCGAAACTCACCTGCCAGTCCTGCTTTTTACCGCCATTTTTGACATATCTCGCCAACTGACCTGGATCGATAAAGCCAAAAGCGGCGGCATCGTCACGACCTGATTCCCACGAGGCAGCTACCTGCGCCGGGATCTCAATGCTGTCATATTTTCCTGACTTCACGACGTTGTCGTAGTTTTTCAGGCCGGATTCCGTCTGCTCTTTTTGCCCTTCTTTGACGGTAAACAGCATCTGCCCGTCGGCGGTGTTGTGCGCTTTATCACGCGTGGCGCCATATTCCGGCACACCGTTATGGTTGTGGTCGCGGTTGCGCAGCCACCAGTCGTGATAGGCCACCAGTTTCGGGTACATTTCGGCCAGCCACTGTTTGTCACCGGTGGTTTTATACACTTCCATCACCGACCAGGCGGCCAGGCTCGGTTTGGTGTTGCGTTCGTTCCAGTTGGTGCCATCGCCGCCGCGTTCCGGGCTCGGGTTATAGGCAATCAAATCAGGCAGGAAACCGGCGTCCCACGGGCGGACCGGATCATCGGGCTGGACCTGAAACGCGAAGACCGCGCGGATATTATCTTTGGCGACGTCCGGGTTGAAATGCGCCATCGCGTAGGCCTGTTTCCAGGTATCCCACGGCCAGGTCTGGTTGCCGGAGAACCAGCGCCCGGTGACAGAAGGCGTGACCGAATCAAACTTCATGGCACCGGCCACCCCGCGCCAGTTACCGTTGAGCGTTTCGATGGCTTTCACCGCCACGCGCTCCTGAACTGGAGTGGCGTGCGTATTGGTCAGCCCCTTGTTCAGATACCCTTCCCAGCGCTGAGCGGAAGCGGTCAGATACGACTGAGGATGGCCCAGCATATCCGCGATTTTTGGCTGCTCTTTTCGCACTTCGTCCGCGGTAAGCAGGTGCGAATAGGTAGTGTAAAGGGTGGTTGAGCCGGAAATATCCGCTTTCGCCACAAACCTGTGACCATCGACCGTCGTTTGCATCGGTATCGATTTATGGATCTGATATTCAGACTCACCGGAGGTCATCAAATTGGAAGGCGCACGCACTTTGCCAAAGGTGACGGTCAGGCCATCGGCAGTCGGTAGGATTTTACGGGTGTAGTCCGGATATGCCTGTTCAATGGTTTGATCCGACTGCGATTTGCCCTCTTTCGCATGGTATTGCTCGAGCAGCTGGCCGTCCCACACCAGTTCCAGCGGTACATCCGTGGTGATGTTGGTTTCCAGCAGCGAGGTACGTGCGCTGGCAAAACGTAAGGTCATGTCGATGCGGATGCCGGGCGCGGTCAGCGTTTGGATCAGCGCGCCGGGAATACTGTAAGCGGTCATGCTGAAATCGACTTTCTTGCCCTGTTCCGCCTTATCTTTATAAAACACGGTCAGGCGGTCGAAATTGTCCGCCATAAAATTAATGTACTCTTCGGTTAGCAGCGCCGGGCCGGGGAATCCGCCCATCCCTTCAGGGCCTGCGGGTAATAAATGCCCGTGCCATGAGCCATCATCGAACAACGGATTAAAACGCTGATGATCGTCGGAGTCATAATCAAGCATGTAATGCGGCGCACCGCTGCGGTTAATGACGTTTTTATAGGCATCGGCGCGTAATGGACTCTCGCTGCCGCTGGCCGCCACACCGCCGGAAATAAGCAGGGCCGCTGAGACCAAAATGGCGAGAGGTGTTCGCTGGCTGAACGTGTTCATTATGATTTCCCCCAATAGAAATACTGCATCAGAAAGACCGAATTACTGGCACCGGTAGTGTCGTTGGTCATATAAAATTTGCTGTCGAGCGCGGTCGCGAAGCGGCCACCGGCGTATTCGTACCAGATACCTGCCTGTGCATACGAAGTAGTGGTGTCTGGCGCGTTGTCCAGCCGGTGCTGGGCGTAGCTGTAGGCGGTGGAGAGATAGAGCCCTTTGGTGGCTTCAACCATCGCACTGGTCATCATGCCGGTCTCCGTGCCGGGGTTATGCCCGTCGCCTTTGCCGGTGTGATGCCACACGCGCCCCGCCAGATTCTTACCCTGTAAACCGGCGAGGAAAAGCTGCCCCATGCCGTCAGTCAGCTCCAGCCCGTTCAGTAAGGTCAGCCCCTCCAGCAGGTCATACTGGGTGTAACCGTTGACCATCGCCTGATACGTGTATTTGTCAGAATAGCGGTCATATTTGCCGAAGTGCAGCAGCGCTGTGCTCTCGTTCACGCGGCTTTGCGGCGCGGCGGTCACGCTGTAGCGGAACTTGCCGGTCAGGTTCTGGATTTTAGCCGCCTGCGTTAAATCGCGGGTGTTGGGGATCACATATCCGTATTCCGGCGTGAAATCGCCCCACCATTGCAGGTCATCCAGCGAGGAGTCATTGCGCATACTGAGGATCATTTCGGTGCCGTCATCGGTGCGGTAGCCGCCATAAAAACGGTTGAGGCCGCCTTCAAATCCGCCCCAGCTGTGGTCCGGCACCCAGGCATTGCCATGGTGGTCGGCCTGCACTGTCCAGCCTTCGCCATAAACCAGGCCAAACCAGTTGCCCTGTTTTATTTCCAGTCCACCCTCGATATAGGTGCCATCGCTGTATTTATGCTGATGCTCACCGTTTAAATAGACGCTGCCACCGCCGCCCATTTCGCCATAAAAGCGCAGTGCGGTCGCAGCAGGATCCTTCGGCGTAATGTCCGGCGGCGTCATTTCATTATGTTCAGCAGGCACCACGGGTTCCTGAGCCATTAAAGTCATAGGTGTGCTGAATAATAAAAATAGAAATATTTTATTGAGTAATAACTTATTCATTCGTATGCGCTTCTTTTCTATTTATGTTCTCAAAAGTAAAACGCATACTAGTAAATATTTTAGTAAAATATAGGTAATTATCGGTAAAGCGTTAACCCTGTCACACTGATCCTTTGAGCGCTTCGGCAACGGTGACGGGTGTACATAAGCCTCTGATCGCATTAAGCTACGACATAAATTTACCTATTTACGAGACGCTGATGGCTACTTTGAAGGAAATCGCTGAGGCCGCGAACGTATCCGTTGCGACGGTTTCACGCGTGCTTAATGACGATCCGAGCCTGAGCGTGAAGGCGCAAACCCGGCAAAATATCCTGGAAGCCGCAGAACGTCTGGAATATAAAGTTTCGCCTTCTAAACGTAACACTGCCCACCGTATGACCTTCGCCACGCTGTTTACCTATAAACAGGGGCTGGAAATTAACGACCCATACTATCTTTCCATGCGCTATGGCATTGAAACCCAGTGTGAAAAACTCGGTATCTCACTGAATTCCTGTTATGACTTTACGGGCGATAAACCGTTGCCCGTGGCCGATGGTTTTCTGGTCGTCGGTCAGCCGCAACCGGCCCTGCTTGTGCAATTACAGCAGCAGAAAACGCCGGTGGTGTTCATTGATGGCGTCATGGAAGATGCGCAGTTTGACTGCGTGAATGTCGATCTGTTTAAGATCAGCCAGAAGGTGATTGATCATTTTATCGGACAGGGCTATTCCCGCATTGGTTTTATCGGCGGGCGCGATCTCCCGGCCTTTGCTGACCAGCGGGAACAGGCGTTCCTGGAGTATGGGCGGTTGAAAAATGTCGTGCAGCCGCAGGATATTTACTACGGTGATTTCACCAGCCAGTCCGGCTATGTGTGCGCGAAGAAAATGCTGCAGGAAAATACGCCTTTTCCGCCGGCACTGTTTATCGCCACGGACTCCATTGCGCTCGGCGTGATGCGTGCCCTGCTGGAACACGGAGTAAAAATCCCGGAACAGGTCGCGCTGATAAGCGTGAACGATATTCCGACGGCACGTTTTGTTTTCCCTTCATTATCAACGGTACGCATTCATTCCGAAACCATGGGCGCTCAGGCAGCCAACCTGCTTATGGACCGTCTGCGCGATGAACGCACCGTGCCGTTATCCGTGTTTGTCCCCAGCTCGTTACAGCTGCGCGATACCACCCGCCGCTGATCCTGCCCTGCAAAAAACGTCCCTCTTTGGCGCAGTTTTGGGTGCCAAAGGGCGGTGGCTCCTTCGATAAAAATTAACCTCTTGATCTTGCAGGCTGTTTTTAATTTTTTGTGATCGCGCTGACAATCAGTAAATATTATCCGATATTTTTACTAAAAATTTACTATCGTCTCTCTCAGAAACCACGTCTGGAGAGTTCACGTGAATCATTGGGAAAATATCGACAAGCAGTCAGAAAACCGTTTACCGCCGCGCGCCAGCTTCTTCAGCTATGCCAGCGCCGATAAGGCCTTACGTTTCGACCGTGCGGCAAGCCAGCATTTTCAATTGCTGAGCGGCCGCTGGCAGTTCCGCTATTTTGAACATCCGGATCTGCTGCCGGATGAATTTTACCGCCAGCCGATGACAGATTGGGGCGACATCGCCGTACCCGGTATGTGGCAGATGGAAGGCCACGGCAAGCTGCAATACACCGATGAAGGTTTCCCCTTCCCGATTGACGTCCCGTTCGTACCCACGAATAACCCAACCGGCGCCTATCAGCGGGGCTTTACGCTGGATGCCACGTGGGAAAACCAGCAGACCCTGATTAAATTCGACGGCGTTGAAACCTATTTTGAAGTGTACGTGAACGGCCATTACGTGGGGTTCAGCAAAGGCAGTCGCCTGTGCGCCGAGTTTGATATCAGCGCCTTTGTTCAGCAGGGGGAGAATCTTCTTTGCGTCCGCGTTTTGCAGTGGGCGGATTCCACCTACATCGAAGATCAGGACATGTGGTGGATGGCCGGGATCTTCCGCGACGTTTACCTCATCGGGCAGAACCCGGTTCATCTTCAGGACATGACCGTCGTTACCACCTTCGATGAAAACTACTGCGATGCGCAGCTGGCCATTGAAGCCAAACTGCACAGCGTCGGCCAGTTGCCGCTTGCCGGTTACCGTCTGCACGCTCAGCTATTTGACGGTGAACGGTGCGTCGCAGAACAGTGGGAAGACGTTTCTGACGCGGGACTCGAAGCGCGCTGCCGGTTTAACATCCCCGTCAGCCAGCCACGCCAGTGGAATGCAGAACACCCCGAGTTATATCAGTTACTGCTGACGCTGCACGACAGCACGGGCAACGTGCTTTCCGTGGTACCGCAGCGCGTGGGTTTTCGTGATATCTGTGTGCGCGACGGGCTGTTTTACGTCAATGGCCGTTATCTCAAGCTGCATGGCGTCAACCGCCACGATCACGACCACCGTAAAGGCCGCGCCGTCGATATGGCGCGGGTTGAGCGCGATATCATCCTGATGAAGCAGCACAACATTAACTCGGTGCGCACCGCGCATTACCCAAACGACCCGCGCTTCTACGACCTGTGCGATATCTACGGTTTATTCGTGATGGCGGAAACCGATCTGGAAAGTCACGGTTTTGCCAACGTCGGCGATCTGAGCCGGATAACCGACGACCCGCGCTGGGAACACGCCTATGTTGAGCGCATTGAACGCCACGTCTTGGCGCAAAAAAACCACCCGTCGATCATCATGTGGTCACTGGGTAATGAGTCTGGTTATGGCTGCAACATCCGGGCGATGGCGGCACGCTGCAAAGCGCTCGACCCAACCCGGCTGGTTCACTACGAGGAGGATCGCGACGCCGAAGTGGCTGATGTCATCAGCACCATGTACTCCCGCGTGCAGATGATGAATGCGTTCGGTGAATACCCGCACGCCAAACCGCGCATTATTTGTGAATACGCCCATGCGATGGGCAACGGTCCCGGCGGATTGTTCGAATACCAGAACGTATTCAACCGCCACGACAGTCTGCAGGGCCACTATATCTGGGAATGGTGCGATCACGGCCTGCTGGAAACCCGCGAAAACGGGCAGATGCGCTACACCTACGGCGGGGATTACGGCGATTACCCGAACAACTACAACTTCTGCATGGACGGCCTGATCTATCCCGACCAAACCCCAGGCCCGGGCCTGCGTGAATACAAACAGGTGCTTTGCCCGGCAGACGTCAGCCTGACCGCCGACAAAAAGGCGTTGCTCGTCAAAAACCGTTACTGGTTCAGCTCACTCGATGATATCCGTCTGTCGCTGACCGTACAGGTCGCCGGACGTGGTCTGCAAACCCATGAAATCACCCTGCCGCCTTGTCAGCCGGGTGAATCGCAGACGCTTCCGCTGCCTGAATTCAGCGCAGACGGGCAGGAAGTTTTCCTCAATATTGCCGTCAGTAAAAACAGCCAAACCCTTTACAGCGAAGCGATGCATGACCTCGGGCACTATCAGCTACTTTTACAGGCGGCAGCTCCGCTGACGGCCACATTGCCAAACCAGGGCGCCGCGTCAGCGCTGGTGTGTGATGAGCAAAAGCACCGGCTGCTGGTCAGCGGCGCAGGCTTCTGCCTCGAATTTTCGCGCCTGGATGGCGAACTGAAATCCTGGAAAGCGGATGGCGAAGAGATCGTCGGCCGCTCGCCAACGCTGAACTTTTTCAAACCGGTGATCGATAACCATCAGCAGGAATATGACGGGATCTGGCAGCCCAACCATCTGGACATCATGCAGCAGCATTTCCGTTCGCTGCACTGGGAACAGTTCGCCGGTGGCGACGTGGTGATTGAAGTTCACAGCCTGATTGCCCCGCCGGTTCTGGACTTCGGTATGCGCTGCACCTACCGCTGGCAGATCTCCCCACAGGGTGCTGTCACTCTGGATCTGTCCGGCACGCCATACGGCAACTTTGAACAGGTGATCCCTAAAGTGGGTCTGGATTTTGGCATCAGCCGCCGTTTTGAACAGGTGGAATATTACGGTCGCGGGCCGGGTGAAAATTATCAGGACAGCTGTCAAGCCAATCTTATTGGTCATTATCAACAGCCGGTTGAGAACCTGTTTGAAAATTATCCGATGCCACAGGATAACGGCAACCGGCAGGACGTGCGCTGGCTGGCGCTGAAATCAGAGTCAGGCACAGGGCTGTTTATTCAGCCGCGTCAGCCCATTAATTTCAGCCTCTGGCCCTACAGCGCACAGATGCTGCAACAGGCGCAGCATATCGATGAATTAGCCCTGGCTGATTATCTGACGCTCAATCTCGACCACAAAATTCTCGGGCTGGGTTCTAACTCCTGGGGTTCTGAGGTGCTGGATTCCTACCGCGTCTACTTCTCTGCATTCAGCTACGGATTTACGCTGCTGCCGTTTAATCAGCGCGAGACCGACGGCCTGAGCCTTGCTGAATTTAACGTCCAGCCTCAGGAGGCTCACTGATGATAATTCTCGATTCGCTGCCTGAATTTCAGCAGCTCTACCGCGCCGGTAAAAAATGGCAGCGCTGCATGGAAGCCATAAATAACCTGGAAAATATCCACCCCAATGTATTCCACTCAATTGGCGATTCGCTGGTTTACCGCCTGAGCGACGGCGCAGAAATCCAGCGGGAACAATTCGAAGGCAACCGGCGTTATTTCGACGTGCATTACTACCTCGAAGGCGAAGAGGAGATCGAGTTCGCCGCTAATCTGCGCTGACATCCATCACGCGTTATGAAGACGAAACCGACCGCGAATATTTCGACGGTCAGGGTGAAAAAATAACGGTCAAAAAAGGCAACGTGGTGATTTTCGACAATCATGAAGCCCGACGTTTTCTATCCGGGAAATCCGCCGGAAAAAACGTCAGAAAAATCATATTAAAAGTGACGGTCGAAGAGAGTTATTTCCTGAACAAATAAAGCACTACCCCTATAAAAATAAAATACCCTACATCTATGCTGGAGAATTTCTATGGCCGGGTCGAACAGAAATACGATAGGTAAATTTGGCTTATTATCCATGACATTTGCGGCTGTCTTCAGCTTCAATAACGTGATTAATAATAATATACAGCTGGGCATCGCTTCGGCACCGGTATTTCTGGTGGCGACGGTGCTCTATTTCATTCCTTTTTGCCTGATCATCGCCGAGTTTGTCTCGTTCAATAAGAACTCCGAAGCGGGGGTTTACGCCTGGGTGAAAAGCGCGCTGGGCGGGCGCTGGGCCTTTATGACCGCCTATACCTATTGGTTTGTGAACCTGTTCTTCTTTACCGCACTGCTGCCCAGGGTTATTGCCTACGCCTCATATGCGTTCTTAGGCCATGACTATATTTTCACGCCGATCACTACCGCGATCATCAGTATTTGTCTGTTTGCTTTCTCCACTATGATTTCCAATAGCGGCGCAAAACTATTGGGGCCGATGACCTCCGTCACCTCCACATTAATGTTATTACTGACCTTCTCTTATATTGTTCTGGCCGGTGCAGCACTGATTGGCGGCGTTGAGCCCGCGAACCCGATTAATGTCGAAGCCATGACACCGCACTTTAACTGGGCATTCTTAGGCATTATCGCCTGGATATTTCAGGCCGCGGGCGGCGCTGAATCGGTCGCAGTGTATGTGAATGACGTCAAAGGCGGCAGCCGCTCGTTTGTAAAAGTGATTATTATTTCCGGGCTGGTGATCGGCGTGCTCTACTCCATCGCATCGTTGCTGATTAACGTCTTCGTGGCGCAATCGGCGCTGCATTTCACCGGCGGCACCGTACAGGTATTTGAAGGATTATCCGCACACTTTGGTTTACCGGCGGTATTGATGAACCGCTTTGTCGGTATTGTCTCTTTCACTGCCATGTTTGGCTCATTACTGATGTGGACCGCCGCACCGGTTAAAATCTTCTTTACTGAAATTCCTAAGGGCATTTTCGGCGAGAAAACCATCCGCCTGAATAAACACGGCGTGCCGACACGAGCGGCATGGTTCCAGTTTCTGATTGTGATTCCGCTGATGCTGATCCCAACCTTAGGTTCGGACAGCGTGCAGGATTTGATGAACACGCTGATCAACATGACCGCCGCGGCCTCCATGCTGCCACCGCTGTTTATCATGCTGGCGTACCTGAATTTGCGTCTGAAATACGACGAGGTCGAGCGGGATTTCCGCATGGGCTCGAGAATGCAGGGCATTGCCATTGTCAGCACGCTGATTGTTATTTTCACCGTCGGATTTATTGCCTCCACCTTCCCAACCGGCGCCAGCATCATAACCATTGTTTTCTATAATGTCGGCGGGCTGGTTATTTTCCTCGGATATGCATGGTGGAAATACAATAAATATTCGAAGAGTCTCGATGACCAGACGCGTTATCACGAAGACACACCGCTGGCGAGGATCGCGCTGGAATCTCAGCGCCGGTAACGTGAAACCCATAAAAAAACCGCCGGTAAAGGCGGTTTTGTTTTTTAGAACGGCGACTCAGAATAGAAATTACAGCGCGATATCGGCCGGTTGTTTCTTCTCTTTCTGCTCTTTCTTCTCAGAATCAGCCTGCGGTTGTGCCACAGTGGCCGGCGTTTGCGCCTGCTGAACCTGTTTCACCTGCGGGTTGTCGAGCAGCAGAACGCGGCTGGTGTCGCTCAGCTCTTTCTCGGTCGCTTCCACGTTACCGTTCAGTTGAGTGCCGTATGAAGGGATGATCTCCCTCAGCTTGGCCTGCCATGCCGGGGTGGCGACTTTATCTTTAAACACGCTCTCCATCAGGTGCAGCATGATCGGCGCGGCGGTTGAAGCCCCTGGCGAAGCCCCTAACAGTGCTGCAATGCTGCCATCTTTTGAGCTGACCACTTCGGTGCCCAGACGCAAAACGCCGCCCTCTTTCTCATCTTTCTTGATGATCTGCACGCGCTGGCCGGCAACCCACAGTCTCCAGTCCTCTTTTTTGGCGTCCGGGAAGTACTCTTTCAGTGCTTCGTAACGGTCGTTGTCGCTCAGCATCACCTGACTGATCAGGTATTTCACCAGATCAAAGTTGTCGATACCGACGTGTGTCATCGGGCCAATATTGGAGAAGTTCAGCGTACCGAACAGATCCCACAGTGAACCGTTTTTCAGGAATTTGCTTGAGAAGGTGGCGAACGGCCCGAACAGCAGAACCTGTTTACCATCGAGAATACGGGTGTCCAGATGCGGAACCGACATCGGCGGCGCGCCAACGGAAGCTTTGCCGTACACTTTTGCCAGATGACGTTTCACCACGTCCGGGTTCTCGGTGACGAGGAATTCGCCGCCGACCGGGAAACCGCCGTAGTTGTCCGCTTCTGGAATACCGGATTTTTGCAGCAACGTCAGCGACGCACCGCCCGCACCGATAAAGACAAATTTCGACTTGATGACGCGCTCTTTACCGTCGTTTTTCAGGTCAGCCACGGTCACGTTCCAGGTATTATCCGGGTTACGTTTAATGTCACGGACTTCATGGCCGAGGCTCAGGGAGAAGTTCGGTTTTTTCTGCAACGATGCCACCAGCTGACGCGTGATTTCGCCGAAGTTCACGTCCGTACCGATTGGTATGCGCGTCGCTGCCACTTTTTGATTCGGATCACGCCCTTCCATCACCAGCGGGATCCACTGCTTGATTTGCGTCGGGTCGTTTGAGTATTCCATGCCGCGGAACAGCGTGCTTTTTTGCAGGGCAAGATAGCGTTTGTGCAGGAAGTTAATGTTGTCATCGCCCCACACAAAGCTCATGTGCGGCACGCTGTTAATGAACGAGCGCGGGTCGTGCAGGACGTTATTTTGTACCTGATAAGACCAGAACTGACGGGAAATCTGGAAGGCTTCGTTGATTTCCACCGCTTTAGAGATGTCGATCGAACCGTCGGCTTTTTCCGGCGTATAGTTCATTTCTGCCAGCGCTGAGTGGCCGGTACCGGCATTGTTCCAGCCGTTCGAGCTCTCTAGTGCCACGCCGTCAAGGCGCTCAACCATATCGATGGACCAGTCTGGCTCCAGTTCCTGAAGGTAAGTACCCAACGTGGCACTCATGATCCCTCCGCCAATCAGAACAACATCAACGGATTTCTCTTCTTCTGCCATCGCACGCGGGCTAAGCGCAAATGCGGTCAGGCAGAAGATC
>Ga0105856_1000924_pt1 | contig 13657 bp, 11 predicted proteins | sample OrgsoiDNA_201060_FD_89681 | JGI IMG/M metagenome (GOLD analysis project Ga0105856, IMG submission 89681) | Permafrost soil microbial communities from the Arctic, to analyse light accelerated degradation of dissolved organic matter (DOM) -... | ecosystem: Environmental > Terrestrial > Soil >...
CCAACTGGCGCACTGCAGTTTGTGCCGAATCCTCGTGGTAATGCCTCATTTGCCTCGTCTGATCATCCACTCTTGAAACTGCACCGAACCCCGTTCGGGTTAGAGTGGACTGGAGCTTTTCCTAATATGTCATTTGATTCCCTCGGCTTAAGTGCCGAAATTTTGCGTGCTGTTGAAGAACAGGGCTATCGTGAACCTACGCCTATTCAGCGTCAGGCTATTCCTGTTGTGATGCAAGGCCGTGACTTGATGGCGAGTGCGCAGACCGGTACCGGTAAAACCGCTGGTTTTACCCTGCCGCTGCTGAACATGCTGAGCCACACCAATGCGCAATTCAAAGGACGTCGCCCGGTCCGCGCGCTGATCCTGACTCCGACCCGTGAGCTGGCAGCACAGATCGGTGAAAACGTGCAGTCTTACAGCAAATATCTGACCTTGCGTTCGCTGGTGGTGTTCGGCGGCGTGAGCATCAACCCGCAGATGATGAAACTGCGTGCCGGTGTGGATGTGCTGGTCGCGACCCCAGGTCGCCTGCTGGATTTAGAACATCAGAACGCGGTGGATTTATCCAAAGTTGAAATTCTGGTGTTGGACGAAGCTGACCGCATGTTGGACATGGGCTTCATTCACGACATTCGTCGCGTGCTGGCGAAATTGCCTGCCAAGCGTCAAAACCTGCTGTTCTCTGCCACCTTCTCTGATGAAATCAAAGCGCTGGCCAGCAAATTGCTGACCAACCCGGCCTCGGTGGAAGTCGCGCGTCGTAACACCGCGTCTGAGCAGATCGAACAAAGCGTGCATTTCGTTGATAAGAAACGCAAAAGAGAACTGCTGTCGCAGATGATTGGCGAAGGCGACTGGAAGCAGGTGCTGGTGTTCACCCGTACTAAACACGGCGCGAACCATCTGGCCGAACAATTGAATAAAGACGGCATTACTGCCGCCGCTATTCACGGCAATAAAAGTCAGGGCGCACGTACTCGCGCACTGGCCGACTTCAAAGACGGCGGCGTTCGCGTACTGGTTGCAACCGACATCGCGGCACGTGGTCTGGACATCGACCAATTGCCACACGTAGTGAACTACGAGCTGCCAAACGTGCCAGAAGATTATGTTCACCGTATTGGCCGTACCGGCCGTGCGGAATCCACCGGTGAAGCGATTTCTCTGGTGTGTGTTGATGAACACAAACTGCTGCGTGACATCGAGCGTTTGCTTAAGCGTGAAGTTCCACGCATTGCCTTGCTAGGCTACGAGCCGGACCCAAGCATCAAAGCCGAGCCGATCATCAATGGTCGTCAAGGCAGCGGCGGCGGTCGTGGCGCGCCACGTCAGGGCGGCGGTCAGCGTTCTGGTGCGGGGGCTCCGCGTTCAAGCGCCCCGCGCCCAGGCGGCAATGGTCAACGCAGTGGTAACGGCGGCGGTGAAAACCGGGGTTCAGGCGAAGGCCGTCCAGCCGCTCGTCCTGCTCGCGCCGCTAACGCCGGGCAGCGTCGTTCAGGTCCTCCAGCTGGCGGCCGTAAGCCGTAAGCGACTGTGATCGGTAATTCACCTCGTTGCTAACGGGTGAGAAAAACAAAAACCGCCTCTTTCTTAGGCGGTTTTTTTATGTCCATTGTCGACTCAGACTCTACAGCCAGATGCGATACGCGCAGCGCCGTGCGCCTTGCAGAATGTGCTCGGTGCGCTCGACATTGGCTTCCAGCGTGGCGCTAAACACTTCGCGTTCGGCGCGGCAGAATCCCTGACAGGTCGCGGCAGCGGCGCAAATCGGGCAGTGATTTTCCACCAGTAAAAAGCTGCCATCCTCTTCCTGCTGAAAATCCGCCATATAGCCTTCGCGTGTGCGGATCGCCGTCAGCCGGGTTAAGCGTTCTTCAAGCGTTTGGGCCCCGACCATTGCCTGATGATAGGCGTCGCGAGTCAACTCTTCACGGCTGGCGATCAGCTGGTCCAGTGCCGCTTCGCCGAGCGATGAGCGGATCAGTGTCAACAGTTGCACCGTCAGATCCGCATGAGCATTCGGAAAACGCGCATGACCTTGGGCGGTGAGCAGCCAAAACTGCGCCGGACGTCCCACACCTTGCGAGACCGATCGCGCTTCGACCAAACCTTCCTTCGCCAGTTTGACGAACTGCTGGCGCGCGGCTTCTCCGGTAGTGCCCAAAATGTTACCGGCATCACTGGCCTGCAATTCTCCGCGGGTTTTAAGCAATAACAGCAAGCGTTCAGCTACGCTTTGCTTAACCTCTGATGAGTTTTCCAAGTGATCGCTTGACATATTGCCTCGTCAGGTTTTAGATTACGGAATAATTTAGTATTCCAAGTCAATTCTTGTTTTAATGATATCACAACTAAAAGAAAGTTTAAAAACGAAAAGGGAAGTATTCATGTCGGCGAACGAAACGGGTTGGGGTGGTTTATTCGGTGCAGAAAACCGGGGGAGCGCCATTGCGCTCAGTGCTGGCGTGGCGTTGTATGCCACGAACAGTTATATCGTGATCACCATTCTGCCGTCGGTGGTGCAGGATATCGGCGGGCTGGCGTGGTATTCGTGGAATATGACGCTGTTTGTGGTCAGTTCGATTCTCGGTTCTGCACTGTCAGCACGGCTGATGCGTAAAGCCGGGCCACGCGGCAGCTACCTGACGGCGACCGGAATTTTCATGGCCGGTGCTGCGATTTGTGCCGCCGCACCCAGCATGCCGGTGTTATTGCTGGGCAGGGCGATCCAAGGGTTGGGCGGGGGTTTTCTGTTTGCGCTGTCCTACGCGATGATCAATCTAGTGTTTAAAGAGTCGCTGTGGCCGCGCGCCATGGCACTGATTTCCGCCATGTGGGGTGTCGCGACCTTAATTGGCCCAGCGATTGGCGGCATTTTTGCCGAATTCCATGCATGGCGTTATGCCTTCGGTTTACTGGTTCCCGTGACCTTGCTGTTTGGCGTACTGGTGTGGCGTACCTTACCGGCGCAGCAGAAAGAAAAGCGCGTCGACGAACCCTTGCCTTTATTGCAGCTTATTTTACTGACCGGCTCGGTATTGGTGGTGTCTGCCGGAAGCTTGTCGACTCACGGCTGGGTAAACTTCAGCAGCATTATTATCGCGGTCTTGATGGTGATGATGCTTCGTCAGCGTGAATTCCGTTCACCGGTTCGCCTGTTACCGCGCAACTCGCTGTCGCTCTCTTCGCCGCTGTGCTGGCTGTATATGACCATGGCGCTGCTGATGATCGGCTTGGGGTGTGAAATCTACGTTCCTTATATGCTGCAACATTTGCATGGACAAACGCCGCTGGCCGCTGGCTACATCACCGCCGCTGCTGCTGCCGGTTGGACGCTTAGCGAAATGGCCAGCGCAGGCTGGACCGGACGCCGCGCGAATCAGGCGATTTTTTCCGGCCCGGCGATCCTGACTTGCGGCCTGTTATTGATGCTGGCGACCATTCCGGTAGTGTATGGCCCACCGTGGCTCAACCTGAGCGGGGTGGTTCTTGGACTGACGCTGGCCGGTTTCGGCATTGGGCTTGGCTGGCCGCATCTGCTGACGCGCGTACTGCAACAAGCGGATGAAGATGAAAAAGAAACCGCCGGTGCATCGATCACCCTGGTGCAGTCTTTCGCCGCGGCGTTAGGGGCCGCGCTGGCCGGTACCGTCGCTAATCTGGCGGGGGTGAATAATGCGGGGCCACAAGCAGCCAGTAACGTCGCCTTCTGGCTGTTTATTTTCTTTACGATCCCAGCAGTTCTGGGCATTTTCACCGCCGTGCGCTCGGTGAAGAAGCGCCGTCTTTCTCACCCTGACGCCGTCTTACAACCGAAAGGATAAACGTAGCTCTAGCCACAGCATGGCGTTCGCCTTTATGATTGCCCGTCATTTTTTAAAGGTTGAACGACATGCGTGTATTACTGGCTCCGATGGAAGGCGTACTGGACCCTTTGGTCAGAGAACTGCTGACTGAAGTGAATGATTACGACTTATGCATCACCGAGTTTTTGCGCGTGGTTGATCAACGGCTTCCCGCCAAATCCTTCTATCGTCTTTGCCCCGAATTATTGAATCAAAGCCGCACCCCTTCCGGTACGCAAGTTCGCGTCCAGTTACTCGGGCAATATCCGCAGTGGCTGGCCGAAAATGCCGCGCTGGCGGTGGAACTGGGTTCTTACGGTGTGGATCTCAACTGTGGCTGTCCGTCGAAAACGGTCAACGGCAGCGGCGGCGGCGCGACATTACTTAAAGATCCCGAGCTGATTTATCAGGGCGCCAAAGCCATGCGTCAGGCGGTGCCTGCCGAACTGCCGGTGACGGTCAAAGTGCGTCTCGGCTGGGATTCATTAGCGCGTAGCTTTGAAATTGCCGATGCCGTTCAGCAGGCGGGTGCTACCGAACTGACGGTACACGGGCGCACCAAAGAGGACGGTTATAAAGCGGAACGCATTAACTGGCAGGCGATTGGCGAGATCCGCCAGCGGCTGACCATTCCGGTGATCGCCAATGGTGAGATCTGGGACTACGCCAGCGCGCAGGCCTGTATGCAGACCACCGGATGCGACGCGGTAATGATCGGCCGCGGTGCGCTGAACGTGCCGAATCTCAGCCGGGTGATCAAATACAACGAGCCGCGAATGCCGTGGGCCGGGGTGATGACCTTACTGCAAAAATATACTCATCTGGAAAAGCAGGGTGATACCGGTCTGTATCATGTCGCCCGCATCAAGCAGTGGCTGGGATATTTGCGCAAAGAGTACGACGAAGCCACCGAGTTATTTAGTGAAGTGCGCGTGTTGCAAACATCGAAAGAGATCGCCGAACGCATTAATCGCTGATCGTTTTTCCTGATGTTCTCCACGCGTTGCTTCAGGCAGCAAAGCAAAATGGAGAAACATCATGGATAACAAAGATAACGGTCTGACCCACATCGCTTTTTCGATTAAAGATCTCGATACCAGCATCGCGTTCTATGAAAAATTCGCCGACATGAAAGTGATCCACCGACGCGGCGAGCGCGGCGGCGAGAAGCCCCGCGTCGCGTGGATCAGTGACCTGACCCGCCACTTCGCCATCGTGCTGGTAGAAAACCCGAATTCGACCGATACCCAACTCGGTCCTTTTGGTCATCTCGGCGTCGCCTGTCAATCCAAACAAGAGATGGATGCCAAACTGGCCCTCGCCCGCGCCGACGGCGTATTGCGCACCGAGCCGGTCGATTACGGCCCGCCAGTCGGTTACTGGGCATTCCTGGATGACCCCGATGGCAACACCTTAGAACTGTCCTATGGGCAAGAAATTGGTTATGTCATCGAGAACAGCTAAAAGCTCATCCCGCTAAAAAAAGCCGCAGAGAAGTTCTGCGGCTGATGGCGACAAAATTTATTCTTAATAGCGCATATTTCCTGCAAGTGTTCACTTACTCGCCAAGCCACGTTTTCATTGAGGTTGTGACAGACTTTGTGACAAATGGCTACGAAAATTCCGAGTGCCAACCCGCTTTTCCTCCCTTATAATTCGCCCGCAGTGACCACCCTTTTTTCATGACAACCTTTTAAAATACAGAGCAATGCCTGTGAAAATCCGTCTTTTAGTTCTGAGCCTATTGGCCCTTAATGCAGGCATGATGTCTGCTTCTTCCGCCGTGGCGGGTGAAAAACATGCGCCGGTTGTCGCGCCTATCGTGCAAATTGCTTCAGGCAGCGCGATGGTGGTGGATCTCAAATCTCATGAAGTGATTTATTCCCGCAATCCTGATCAAGTGCGGCCGATTGCCTCACTGACTAAATTAATGACCGCGATGGTAACGCTGGATGCCAAACTGCCGCTGGACGAAGTGATTTCGGTGGATATTCATGACACGAAAGAGATGCGCGGCGTGTTTTCCCGCGTCAAAGTGAACAGTGAAATTAATCGTCGCCAGATGATCCAACTGGCGCTGATGTCTTCTGAAAACCGTGCCGCTGCCAGTTTGGCCGCGCACTATCCGGGCGGGTATCAGGCGTTTATCCGCGCGATGAACGCCAAGGCCAAAGAGCTGGGCATGACGCATACCCGTTATGTTGAACCGACCGGCCTGTCGCCAAATAATGTGTCCACGGCGCGAGATTTAACCCGTCTGTTGCTGGCATCGCAGAAATATCCGCTGATTGGTGAACTCAGTACCACGTCAGAAAAAACGGCGGTATTTAGCCATCCGGCGTACGCATTGCCGTTTCGCAATACTAACCACCTGATCATGAATCCGAGCTGGAGCATTCAACTGACCAAAACCGGTTATACCGATGATGCGGGTCACTGTCTGGCGATGCGTACCACCATTAATGGCAAAGCCGTGACGCTGGTGGTGATGGATGCTTTCGGAAAATATACCGCGTTCGCTGACGCTAATCGCCTGCGCACCTGGATGCAAACGGGTAAAAGTGTACCGGTGCCGCAAATCGCTAAAACTTACCGTAAAGCGAAAGATCAGCAGCGTACTCAGCCGAGTGTCGAAGAGGCTGATGATTGAGGGTCTAACCGACTTTCAAAGCACCCACAATAAGAGATAAAAAAAGCGGTGTTGCCCAAGGCAGCACCGCTTTTTTTTCGTACAGCTTAAACAGAACTGACGATCAGAAAATCAGCTTAAATACGCCAGTCAGCGTCAGTAAACCGACGATAAAGATAATGGCGATGACCCATAGAATAATTTTCATGCGCAGTTCCTCAACCAGATAATGAACGTAAAGATATCGCTAAGCCGATGATATCGTTAAATCAGTATAGTCAATGTCAGAGATTTTGCTCCGTGCGTGGCGTACGCAAAAATTTCAGTGCGTCGCGCAGGGCACAAACCGGGCTGGTGAGCGGTGCGCCAAATTGGGTTAATTCCACCGCGCCACTCATCGAGGCCTGTGCCAGGGCGACGCGTTCAACGCCTTGCTGGAAAGCCTCGTCAGCCGCAGCGGCGATGCGTTGCAGATACCCGGCGATATTGCCAGCCAGAAACAGCGCCCATGCTCCATCAACTCGCTGGAATTCCACCGTGGCTTGTAGATGACGGTCGACGCGTTCAAACAGCGCCTGAGTCGGCTGCAAGGTGGTGTCTGCCGCGTACAACACGCGGGTTTTCCCTGCTTCAGACATCGCGTGTTTAGCCAGTGACTCATCAATTCGCCAGACGGGGATGTGACTTTCTGCGTCAGCCGTGGCGGCCGACGGGCCTAAGGTTGAACATCCGAGCAGCACCAGATCGGCATTTTTTGCCAATTCGAGCAGGGCGTCATGGGTTTGTTGTTGCAATGCTGGCGTGACGTGCCCGGCTTGGGTGGCCGCAGCCAGTAAATCCGGGCGCGAAACATGCACCAAGGTGTCGGGCGAAATGCCCAACGCATCGGCCGCCGCGGCAAAAATGGCGATGTTGCCGTCGGCAGTATGTAAGCAGGCAATGCGCAAATGAAGCTCCAATAGTCATGGAAGGGCATGAGAAAAAGTCCTCCCACCCACGGGGTGGATGGGAGGAACGCTGAACATTATTTATCGGATGAGGCCTGCCACAGGTTGAGCTCGCCGTCAGCCACGTGCTGGTCAATCTCCGCCAGCTCTTCTGCCGTGAAGCGCAGATTCTTCAGCGCGGCCACGTTTTCATCCAGTTGCTCAGGGCGGCTGGCGCCAATCAATACCGACGTCACGCGGTCATCTTTTAAGAGCCAGCTCAGCGCCATTTGCGCCATGCTTTGGCCGCGTTTCTCGGCCATCTCATTGAGCAGGCGCAGGCTGTGAAGGTTGGCGTCGGACAGCATTTTTTCTGACAGGCCGCGGGCCTTTTTCCCTTCGGTCTGCATCCGCGAGCCATCAGGAATACCGTTGAGGTATTTACCGGTCAACATGCCCTGTGCCAGCGGGGTGAAGGCAATACAACCGGTGCCGTTTTGCTCCAGCACGTCAAGCAGGCCGCTTTTATCCACCCAGCGGTTGAGCAGGTTGTAAGAGGGTTGGTGGATCAACAACGGGATTTTCCATTCGCTCAGCAGCTCGGTCATTTTTTGCGTGCGTTCAGGCGAATAGGACGAGATACCGACATACAGCGCTTTGCCGCTTTGCACCGCGTGGGCGAGGGCCGAGGCGGTCTCTTCCATCGGCGTATTTTCATCCACGCGGTGGGAGTAGAAGATATCCACATAATCCAGCCCCATGCGTTGCAGGCTTTGGTCGAGACTCGACAACAGATACTTGCGCGAACCGCCGGAACCATAAGGGCCTGGCCACATGTCGTAACCGGCTTTGGTGGAGATGATCAGTTCATCGCGATAGCCAGCGAAATCTTCGCGCAGCAGGCGGCCAAAATTCTCTTCTGCCGATCCCGGCGGTGGGCCGTAGTTATTGGCTAAATCAAAATGGGTAATGCCTAAGTCGAAGGCGCGACGCAGCAGGGCGCGTTGTGATTCCAGCGCGCTGATATGGCCGAAGTTGTGCCACAGGCCGAGCGACAGGGCGGGCAGTTGCAGACCGCTGCGCCCACAATAACGATATTCCATGGTTTCATAACGAGAAGGACTAGCCTGATAGGACATGATGTCTCCTGTTGATTGTAGTTATGTGGTGTAGGGATACTTTTTGAAACGCTGTTCTTATAGTAACGCTCATGAAAACAACGGCAACACGGGGAAGGGATTTTCTGCACTGTTTTTGTTACGCATTTGTAAAATAATTTATTGGGCGATCACGCAGAAAAAACAGGGCGAACTATAATTAACTCAGGCCGCCACCTTCTGCAATGTCAGCAACGCAGGTTGCTCTTTGGCAATGGGGAAGGACATTATCACCCGCGCCGATGGCGGTTTCCGGCGTTGATGGGGGTGTACTATGGTCAATCATGTCTGGGGACTGCTGTCCCATCCCGGTTCAGAATTGCAACAAATCCAGCGCGAGCGGGAAACCGTCTCTCACGTTTACTCTCACCATGTGTTGCTGATGGCGCTGATCCCGGTGGTGTGTTCGTTTATCGGCACAACCCAACTGGGGTGGAATTTTGGCGATGGTCAGACCCTGATTGTTTCCATGTTCACCGCCTCCTATATTGCCGTGATTTTTTATGTTTTGATGTTGGGTGCCGTGGCACTGATGGGACGGATTATCTATTGGATGGCGCGCCGTTATGACAGCCGCCCGACGCTCAACAGTTGTATTGTGTTCGCCGGTTATGTCGCCACCCCGATGTTCCTGAGCGGCATCGTCGCGCTATACCCGATGGTCTGGCTGTGCCTGTTCGTCGGATTAATCGGCCTGTGTTACAGCGGTTATCTGCTGTATCTCGGCATCCCTAACTTCCTCAACATCGACCACCGCGAAGGCTTCCTGTTCTCCAGTTCTACCCTCGCCATGGGGGTTCTGGTCCTCGAACTGCTGCTCGCATTAACCGTATTAATGTGGGGCTACGGCACAAAATTGTTCTAAAAAAGAACGAAAGAATAAAAGAATAAAAGAAAAGACGGCCTCGTGTTTTGCCCTAAAACCCGAGGCCACATTCATTCATAAAACAGACCCCTATCCGATTTAAAACCTCAAGGCCGCATTCAAAAATGTCACCGCCTAAGCGGTAACATTTTGCGGTGTCAACGGAAGCCCAAGGTCTTGGTCGGTGTGGGCGAGGCCCACGACGTTATCCCCGCCATCCCTTCAACTTACTGGTCTTCCCAATCCCCGGATTAAAACTGTTGGTCGGATCCGCCTGCTGGTAGAACGCTTTCAGGTGCGGTTTCGCCAGATAAAGGTGGCCGACGTTGTGCTCGGCAGGGTATTCCGCGCCTTTGGCATCCAGAATCTCTAGCATCTGATGCTTGAGCTTTTTAGTATCAGCGCCTTTCTTCACGATGTAATCCTGATGGAAAACATGACACATAAAGTGGCCGTAATAGAGTTTCGCCACCAGTTGCCCATTGATTTCCGCTGGCAAGGTTTCGAACCAGTCGCGATCGTTGCGACGCAGGGCGATATCCAGCGCCAGAATATCTTCCACTTCATTTTCATGCACCGCGTGATAACGCACGGCGGCACCGGCGGCGGCGAAGCGATGTAAAAACGCTTTCTTACCTTCGTCATCGGAACAGACGAAGAAATCACCTTCGTTTTCGGCAAAGAAGCGAGTCAGGAAGGTACTGGCTTCGTTAACGCCATCCCCCGACATTTTTAGCAACAGATGATGTTCATAGCGGTCGCGATATTTCTTCATTCTTGGCGGTAAGTGATTCGGCAGCGCTTTACTGATGCATTGCATCACGCGGTCGCTGAAGTTCTTCGGCAAGAAGGGCACCTTGCTGATGTGGGCATCGAACTTGCCTTTGGCGCTGAACATATCCGGCATTTTGTCGGTGCCGAGTTTATCGATCATCATGAAAGTGTCTTTGCCATAGACTTCGGTGATGTCGAAAATGTCGCGATGCATATATTCACCGGCCACTGGCAGGTTGTTGAAATCGCGCAGGATCTGGCGGCGCAGTTCGGTCAATACGGCGGTGCTGTTGGTGCCGATATAGAACACTTGTTGCTGGCCTTCGGTCGGGAAGGTGTCGAGTCGCACGGCGAAAACCGCCAGCTTACCGGCGCAGCCCGAGGCTTCGAACAGGCGGCGTTGGTCCGCATTAAAGCGCGACGGCGTATCGGCATCCACGTCGCGCACCCGTTCGGCATAATCGTGGTCAGAGGCCAAACGCTGGTCGTGATGAATTTCACTGTCGGTAAAATTGCCTTTTTCCAGCCGGGTCAGGATCTGTTCCGGCGTGTCGCCCAAATCAATGCCCAGATGGTTAATCAACTGCAACTGGCCTTGCTCATCAATCTGCGCATACAGCGCCATTTCGGTATAGGCCGGGCCGCGTTTGACCAGCGATCCGCCGGAGTTATTGCAGATCCCGCCGACGACCGACGCGCCGATACAGGAAGAACCAATCACGGAGTGCGGTTCGCGGCCATAAGGCTTAAGGATTTTCTCCAGTTTATATAAGGTGCTGCCCGGAAAGCCAATCACCTGGTTGCCGCCGTCGAGCAGTTCAATATGGTCGAGCTTTAAGGTGCTGAAAATCACAATGTCACGATCATAATCATCGCCGCTCGGGGTTGAACCCTCGGTCAGACCGGTGTTAGCGGCTTGCATAATGACAATCTTGTCGGCCTCGACGCAGGCTTTCAGCAGTTGCCATTGTTGCAGCAGGGTCTGCGGAAACACCACCGCCAGCGCTTTACCGCCGCCAGAGCGAAAACCTTTACGGTAACGTTCGGTATTGCTGTCGCCGGTTAATACGTGACGGCTCCCGGCAATCTCTTTCAGGCGGGCGATCAGCCCCTGATTATCCTGATGAATACTCATGTCCATTTCCTCACTTTTACTACAGGTTGTTACGCAGGCGTTCCCTATCGCGGCCAGAAATAATCATAGACTTAAATGATGTCAAAGAAAGAACTCATACGGATTGGGCATGAAAACTGGGGGCTGAGCGCGGTTTTACGCCCTCTGGCGCAGTAAGTTTGGGCAGGAATTTCCCTTATGCGTTTATTTTTTCGTCATGGGAAGGCCATTAAACCATCATCAATGTGTCATAAAACTCCCGCTTAATGATTGCCAGAATCTGTAAGCAACCGAGAGAACGCACCATGGCGCAAGCTCAACTTAAGCTGGCACAGGCTGAATACCCACAAGCCCGCCCGCTGCAACAGAACAAAGTCTTGGACGTGAAAGGGCTGGTGAAATCTTATAAATCCGGCCAGCGCGTCCTTAACGACATCAATTTTGACCTGCATGCCGGCGAATTTGTCGCGGTGATTGGGCGTTCAGGGGCAGGGAAATCTACCTTGCTGCACGTACTCAATGGCACCATCCCTCTGTCAGACGGCAGTGTGGTGTGCCACTACGAAAATGGCGAACAGCAGCAACTGGCCGGCTTGACCGGTAAGTCATTGCGCCGCTGGCGCGCAGGGTGCGGCATGATTTTCCAGGACTTCTGCCTGGTTCCGCGCCTTGATGTGCTGACCAACGTGCTGTTAGGCCGTCTGAGTCAAACCTCCACCTTCAAATCTTTCTTCAATCAGTTCGATGACGAAGATCGCGCTCGCGCTATCTCGTTACTGGAATGGTTGCATATGTTGCCGCACGCCCTGCAACGCGCCGAGAACCTGTCCGGCGGCCAGATGCAACGGGTGGCGATTTGCCGTGCGCTGATGCAAAACCCAAAAATTTTGCTGGCAGATGAACCGGTGGCCTCGCTGGACCCGAAAAATGCGCTGCGCATTATGAATGCCTTGAAAAAGGTCAGCGAAGAAAATATCGCCGTGATGGTCAATTTGCACTCGGTTGAACTGGTGAAGGATTTCTGTACTCGTGTGATTGGCATCGCCAAAGGGCAGATTATTTTCGACGGTCATCCTGATGAATTAAATGATGACATTCTTCACCAGCTTTATGGTGAAGAGGGTGAGCCGCATAATTAATGTGATGAGATAGCGTTAGCCTGGTTTAAAAAATCTTAGTTCTAAAAAAATCGTAAAGTGATTTGTTTTATTTATTTCAACTTTCTTTCCATCTACACAAGGTCATGATTACATGAAGAAGTTATTACGTCTGGCGGTATTGGTGGCAGGTACTTTCACTGCAATGCACAGCATGGCGGAAGACGCACCAAAAGAATTGAATCTGGGTATTCTGGGCGGCCAAAATGCCACCCAGCAGATCGGCGATAATATGTGTGTAAAACAATTCTTCGATAAAGAATTAAATGTGGATACCAAGCTGCGTAATTCTTCGGATTACTCTGGCGTGATCCAAGGGTTATTGGGCGGGAAAGTGGACATGGTATTAAGCATGTCTCCTTCGTCTTACGCCTCGGTATACATTAATAATCCGAAAGCGGTGGATCTGGTCGGTATTACTATTGATGACACCGACAAATCACGCGGTTACCACTCCATCGTGGTGGTAAAAGCTGACAGCCCGTATAAAAAGCTGTCTGACCTGAAAGGCACGGCGTTTGGCTTCGCTGACCCAGACTCGACGTCGGGTTACCTGATCCCTAACCAGGCCTTCAAGAAAGAGTTCGGCGGTAATACCGATAACAAATACAACAACTTCTTCTCCAGCGTGACCTTCTCTGGTGGCCATGAGCAAGATATTCTCGGCGTGTTGAACGGTCAGTTTGCTGGCGCTGTGACCTGGGCATCGATGATTGGTGACCGCGAGTCAGGCTATACCTCAGGGGCGTTCAACCGCATGATCCGTATGGATCACCCGGACCTGATGAAAAATATCCGCATTATTTGGGAATCACCGTTGATTCCCAATGGCCCAATTCTTGTGCGCAGCGATTTGCCAGCTGATTTCAAAGCGAAATTGGTGACGGCAATTAAAAAGCTGGACACCGACGATCACGCCTGCTGGGTGAAAGCCGTTGGCGGTAAAATGCACATTGGCGACACCTCACTGGCGGAATATCAACAAATCATTGATATGAAGCGTGAGCTGACCAAAGGCAGTCGTTAATTACATTATCCTCTTAGGGCGCAGAATACTGCGCCCTAATTGTATGAAGAGAATAAATACGGAATCACTATTTTGAATAAAGACTTTAATCATTATTATCAGCAAATTCGCGGTAAGCAAAAACGTGAAGCGCTGGTATGGTCAGGAATTATGCTGGTCC
>Ga0105856_1000925_pt1 | contig 13656 bp, 9 predicted proteins | sample OrgsoiDNA_201060_FD_89681 | JGI IMG/M metagenome (GOLD analysis project Ga0105856, IMG submission 89681) | Permafrost soil microbial communities from the Arctic, to analyse light accelerated degradation of dissolved organic matter (DOM) -... | ecosystem: Environmental > Terrestrial > Soil >...
CCTGCCTTTGCGCAAGGCGTAGTCGATGCGTGGTCGATGTGGTCGCCGGCAGTCGACATCTCGCGCTATTCGAACGACGCAAAGGATATCTTCAACGAGGGACGCGACCTCGATTTCCTGATCGACTACAGCTCGCTGGTGACACGCCGGAAATTCACCGAGGAGAATTCCGAGCTGATTCGCGCGGTGATCGACGCGTACTACGTCGAAGGCGCATGGCAATCGGCGCACTCCGCCGAATCTGAGCAGCTCGCACAGAAGGAAGCCAAATACCCGGATCAGGTACGCGACTATTTGACCAACCTGAAACGCGTGAATCAATTCCACGAACCCGACGACGCCGCTTTCATTGCGCAACTCCAACGCGCCGCCGACTGGCTCGCGGAACGCAAGATCATCCACTCGCGAATCAACGTCGCGGATTACAGCATCAAGGTTTGACGGGCAATGAACAATCCCACTCACTTCCAGAGGCGGCATGAGCATGTCTGAGACGACGATTAACCACGGCGGTCCCAGGCTCGTCTCGCCATTGTCCGCATCGCTTGGTTTCTCCGAAGCCATTGCGGATATCGCCTCGACCGCAGCAGAGCGGGAACGGGCACATCGTCTGCCGCACGAAGAGATCGCGCGACTCAAGGTGCTCGGGTTCGGCGCGCTGCGCCTGCCATCCGATGCGGGCGGCCAAGGTCTTTCGTTGAGCGAACTTCTCGTCGTAGCGCGCGATATCGCCGCGGCGGATTCAAACATCGCCCATGCTTTTCGCAATCATCTGTGGCAGGTCGAAGCGTCTCTCAGACGGCGCGATCATCCCTTCCATGCGCACGTCCTCGATCTGACGAGGCAGAAGAAAACGGTTGGACTCAGTTTTGTCGAAACCGATGCGGTGGCGGCCGGCGCCCGTCCAAGCCAGGTGCTGAGCAAGCTCGAATGGGACGAAAACCGGCATGTCTACGTCGGATCAGGCGTGAAGGTTTATGCGACCGGCAACCTCTATAACGACGCATTCGTTGGTGTCGCCGTGGAAAGCCGAGAAGGCCGGGCCGTGCAATATGTGCTCGATCGCGGCGAAGGCGTCGGCAACGATGACGACTGGCAGGGATTCGGCCAGCGCCTGACAGGCTCGGGTACAGCGAAATTTCATGCGGTGAGTGTGCCCGCCGCGCAGGTCTATCCGGTTGATCCACCGAGGACGGAGGAAGCCGCGCCTTGGGGATTCACCTTTCATCAGGTCTACCTGAGCAACTGCATTGCAGGCATCGCGCGGCGCGTAGCGTTGGACGCCGTCGAGGTTTTGCGTGCCCGCGGGCGCAATTTCTATCATGGCGAAGCCGCGCATCCCACCGACGAGCCTGTGTTGCAGGCGTTGCTTGGCCGAATCCGCGCTTACGCGGCCAGCGTCGAAGCGACGGCAGATCGTGCGATCGAAGCGCTGCAACGTGCGTGGGACAGCTATGGAACAAGCGATGAGTACGAGACCACGCTTGCCGCCACGCTCTCGGCGGCGGAAGCGAAGGTCGTGATCGACGATCTCGCTCCGCAGATCGCCACCTGGCTGATCGATCTTGGATCAGGCACGGTCGTTTCGCGCGTGGGGGCGCTGGACCGGCACTGGCGCAACATCAAGGTGATTGCCTCGCACAATCCACGCCTTTACAAGGAGCGCCTGCTTGGGCAGAACCTGCTGACCGGACAGCTTCCGCCGACAGGCGCGTTCTTCTGATCGAGGCCCGCATAACCACCCTGCGCGATGGGTTTTGGTGGCTGCCGCTGGTACTTTGGTCCTGCTGAAAAATACTTGCGCTGCTGGCACATCGCGTTGAATGCAGTGGCGTCGGGCTTCACTTGCGTAGTTTCAGGTCTGACGCAGACCACAATGAAGTTGTCACCCATTCCGAATCAATAGCGTCAATCCGTCAAGGTGGCATCAGAAAACCGTTTGCAACCCATGCAAGATCATGGGTAACAACGTGTTATTTTGAGCCCCATGAAACCATCAGATCGGCACGCGCCCGACGGGTCACATTCGAGAACAACTCAAGCTGTCGAGAGTACATCGACGGGCAACGTCTGGGTATTGATCGCCGCGATACTTGGCTCCAGCCTGGCGTTTATCGACGGAACGGTCGTCAACATCGCGCTGCCTGCAATACAGAGTGGGCTTCACGCGACCTCGAAAGACCTCCAGTGGGTGGTTGAGGCTTATGCGTTGTCGCTGGCGTCGCTGCTGCTCGTCGGAGGTTCGTTCGGCGATAGCTACGGCAGGAAAATGGTCTTCCTGTTCGGTACGGTTTTATTCGCAATCGGATCGGCGTGGTGCGCGTTCGCTGGATCTATCGAAGGACTGATCGCTGCCCGGACGGTTCAGGGAATCGGCGCCGCTTTCCTTGTGCCCGGCAGCCTGTCTCTCATTAGCTCGGCCTATCCGCCCAGCACGCGCGGGCGTGCAATCGGCACCTGGTCGGGATTCACCGCCATGATGGGCGCAGGGGGCCCCGTGCTTGGCGGCTGGATGGTCGAACACTTTTCGTGGCGATCGGTATTCGTGCTCAATCTGCCGCTTGCGGTGGTCGTTGTGGGCATCACGCTATGGCGGGTCAACGAGAGCAAAAACGAAAAACTCGATGCAGCGCTGGACTGGCCAGGAGCGTTATTTGCATCGATAGGACTCGGCGGGATCACGTACGCACTCATCGAGGCTTCTGAAAAAGCATCGGGCGTTCTGGTAGCTGCGTCGGTTGGCGTGATAGCACTCATCGCCTTTCTGATTCGCGAGGCTCGATGCCCCGCTCCGATGGTGCCATTGGCGCTCTTCAAGTCGCGCACATTTGCGGGTGCAAACCTTATTACGTTCTTTCTCTATTCCGGCCTCGGGGGAATACTTTATTTCCTGCCGTTCACCCTTATTCAGATCCATCATTATTCAGCGGCTGAGGCGGGAGCCGCACTATTGCCGTTGATCCTGATTATCTTCGTGCTTTCACGATGGACGGGCGGACTGGTCGCAACCTATGGCGCGAGGGCGCCACTCACCGTGGGCTCCATCATCGTCGCTGCGGGATTTGCGCTTTTGGCATGGCCCGGAGTGGGCGGTTCGTACCTAAAGACCTTCTTCGCGCCAGTCGTCGTGCTTGGCCTGGGCATGGCGATTTGCGTTGCCCCGCTAACCACGTCCGTCATGAACGCCGTTCCAGAGAATCAGTCGGGAGTCGCATCCGGGGTGAACAACGCAATATCTCGAGTCGCCGGGCTTCTCGCCGTAGCGGTCTTCGGCCTTGTCCTATCGGTGCTATTCAATAAATCGCTCGACTTGCACCTTTTGCCACTCGGCCTTTCTCAAGTCATGCAGCAGCAGGTCAACGAGCAGCGCGCGCTTCTTGGTGCAGCGGTCAATCCGGACGCCCGCGTCATGGAGGCCACGCGCGAGTCGTTTATTTTCGGGTTCCGCGTGATAGTACTAATCGCATCTAGTCTCGCGCTTGCGAGCGCCATCAGCGCATGGGTTCTGCTTGACCATGACAAGAAGCGTCGCAAACCTTGAAAACTCCGAAACTCAACTACTGCTCGACGCGATAGCAAGACGAGGTCGGACCGAACGGGAGAAGAACCCGACGACTCTGTTGGCGACTGACCACTGCATGCGGGTCACGGCCCCATGCCTGATCGCCGAGTCTTGTGCAGGCAGACGACATTCGCGAAAACATGTCTTCACCGGACCGTTGGCGAGACCTTCTGTCAGCGGTGAGCATGTCAAAGCACACTAGATTTTGTCGAGCGTCTGCAAGATCTCCACTCCCATAGCCTCAAGCACTAACTGCCTTGAAGCAACAAGCTGACTCAGCACACTTTGATAGTCACCTTCCGGCAGTTCGACGATCTGTTCGTTCTTGGTCAAGTTAAGCACGAACAGAAGGCGACGCTCACCATCGGTCCGAACGGAAATCTCGACTCCCGCCGGGAGATGCGCCATAACCGCGATGTTCAGGCCAATCAAAATCTCCTTAAACCATGCTTTGTACCCGTCGTCCGCCAGCACTGTGCCGAGGTAGTAAGTCACCCCGTTGCCAAAGCGGTTCCTGGTCACTGCAGCGCGACCTGCAAAGAATTCGCTGGCATACGTCCCCACTGCCTCGGCCGTGGTCGGCGTGAGGACATCGCACCACTGCGCGCATTCGAACGTACTGTCTGCACCGAGCGCGACGAACTGCGTGTCATGACCCACAGGGTCATATTCATCAACCAGCACGCCGGCAAGCTCGCTCAACGGTCCGGGAAGCTGCGTCGGCAAGCACACGTTGTTCATGTTCTTGACGCCGGTCCGGGGCGTCAGGATCAGCGTTCCGCCTCCCGCCACGTAGTCAGTCAGCGTCTTGACGATGTCGTCATCGATGAGAAACAGGAACGGCGCGACGACCAGCTTGTAGCGACTGATATCGGACGTCCAGTTGATCACGTCGGTACCGACACCGAGCCTGAGGAAAGCGCGATGTATCTGCTTGAGGTTGGCAAGATAATCGAAGCCGTCTGACTGCGGCTGAATCGTCAGCGCATTGAGTTGTTCGTGTGAGAACAGGATCGCGACATCATTGACCACGGTGGTCCCATCCAGCAGAGGCGACACCCGCCGCGCCTCTTCGCTGAAGCGGACGAACTCGTCGAAGCGTCGCCCCGGCTTGCCGTGATGGTCGTGCAAGCCGTGCCAGAATTGTTCGGCGCCAATGCGAGCGGTACGCCATCGAAACTGGATGATCGCATCCGCGCCGCGCGACACACTTTGCCACGCGTGCGCGCGGATCATCCCCGGATAGGGGGTTCTTGACATCGGATGCCAGCATCCCGGCGTACCGCTTAGTTGCTCCATCACCCAGAAGTTTTTTTGTTTAAGGCCACGTGTGAGGTCATGCGTCAACGCGCCGTGATAGATGCGTGACTTACTGTCGTTGGCGAGATCTGTGCTCGGGTAATAATCGACCGACGCAAAATCCATACTGTCGAACAGGTCGTAGTAGTCGTTGACGACCGGGTAACCCCAAAGGTTATGCGTGATGAACTGCCCGCGGCAATTCTCACGAATGATGCGTGCCTGGAACCGGTTGAAATCTGCCACCGAGTCCGAGCAAAAGCGCTTGTAATCGAGCAGGTAAGACGGGTTCATATGCGGCGAGCCGCCCAGCGGCGTGCTCACCTGGGACCAGTCGCTGTACTCGCCGCTCCAGACGACCGTGCCCCACGCCTGGTTCATCGTTTCGAGGTCGCCGTATTTCTTTTGCAGCCAAAGACGAAAGTCGCTGATTGCGGCGTCGCTGTGACTGTCGTTGCCGATCATCTCGTTGTCGGTTTGCCATCCAATGACGTGCGGATTCTTGCCGTAATGCCGGGTCAGTTTTTCAACAATGATCTGCGTGTACCGGCGCAACGATGGGCTGTTGTAACAGCGGTGCAGCCGCACGCCGGGATAGACCGGCTGACGCTTGTTGTCCAGCGGGAGGACGTCGGGACACTTCGCCACCAGCCAGTTGGGCGGCGTCGCGGTCGGCGTGCCGATCACCACCTCGATGCCACGCTGTCCGAGAACGTCGATGGCATCGTCGAGCCACGCAAAGTCGAATTGCCCTTCAGTTGGCTCCAGACGTGACCAGGCGAATTCCGCAAGCCGCACGAGCGTGATGCCTGCGGCCTGCATGCGCGCTGCGTCCTCTTCCCAGATCGCACGGTCCCAATGCTCGGGGTAGTAGTCAACACCGACCTTCATAAACGTTTCCTGATTTGAATGATAAGCGCCGGACTCAAACTCACCCGGCCCGGAATTGAAAAATTCAGCCCTTGGTAGCGCCAAACGTGAGTCCCGTTACAAAGTGCTTTTGCATGGCGAAGAAGATCGCGACGGACGGCAGTGCAGCCAACAACGAACCTGCCGAGACGAGGTTCCACGAGGTGGTCCACTGCCCCTTCAGCGCCGCCACCCCGACCGTGAGCGGCGCTGCGTCGTCGCCTTGCGTGAGGCAGAGCGCCCAGAAATAGTCATTCCACACGAACGTGAAGACGAGGACTGCGAGCGCGGCAAGCGCCGGCCGGATCAACGGCAGCACGATCTTGTAGAACAGTTGCCATTCCGTCGCGCCTTCAACCCGGGCCGCTTCAACCAGTTCGTACGGCAACTCCTTGATGAAGTTGCGCAGAAACAAAGTGCAAAAACCCGTCTGAAAAGAGAGATGAAACAAAATGAGCCCACCGACCGTGTTGAACAGTCCGAGCTTCAGTGTCAGGTCGCGCACCGGGATCATCAGGATCTGGATCGGCACAAAATTACCCGCGACAAAGGTGGCCAGAACGGCCGCGCTTCCCTTGAACGGATAGGTGGCCAGTGCGAAACCTGCCATCGCGGAAAGCACGATCGCACCGAACACTGAGGGGAACGTGATGAGGCAACTGTTCCATGCGTAGTGCAGCATCGGCGAATCGACCAGCACCGTCCGGTAGTTCTGAAACGCGGCGAAATCGTGCGGCCATCCCCAATAATTGCCCTGCATCAATTCATCGGAGGAACGGATGGAGGTGAGCAACACGGCTAATAAAGGCAACAGCCAGATGATCAACGCAATCGGTAAAGATATCTTGTACAGCGCCCGGTTCGATGGTTTCCAACTGGCGACGGGTAAGGGATACATGGACGCTCCTGAATCAGTTGTCCGAGCGCAGCAAGCGCCGCAACTGATAGACGATGAAGATCAGCATGATGAGGAACAGCACGACCGCAATCGCCGCTGAATAGCCGAAACGGAAGTACTTGATGGCCTGGTCGTACATGAAGTACGCGAGCACGGTCGAACTGTCGAAGGGGCCGCCGCCGGTCATGACGGAGATCAGGTCAAAGCTGCGCAATGCACCGATCACAGTCAGCGTGATCGCCATGAAGGTTGCCGGGCGCAACTGGGGCAGTACCACATGCCAAAGCAGGGTCCAACCGCGGGCACCTTCCAGACGGCCGGCCTCGATGACCTCGGGATTGATCCCGGTCAGGCTCGTCAGGAACAGAATCATGCAGAACGGAATCTGCACCCAGAGCGCGGCGACAATGATCCCGAGCGTGGCCATATGCTCGTCGCCGAGCACCGGCACGCCGTGCCCGATCAACACCTTCAGCAAGCCAAACGAGGGGTCGTAAAACCAGCTAAAAACAAGGCCGATGACCACTCCCGACACAACAAACGGCGAAAAGAACAACGACTTGACGATGCGGATGCCGCGTACCTTCTGATTCAGATACAGCGCAAGCAGCAATCCAATGGGTGGCGCCAGCAACAGCAGGACAAGCCAGATCACGTTGTTCTGCAACGCCGTATAGAAAGTGTCCGAGTGCAGCAGTTCGCGGTAGTTCGCCAGCCCCACGAAGGTTCGCGCCCCTACCCCGTCCCAATCGTAAAAGCTCAGCACGATGCTGCTGAAGATCGGGTAGATCACATAGATCAAGAACATCGCGCAAGCGGGCGCGAGGAACAGCAGCGCCGAGCGCCGGCGACGGCGCGCGAGCGGAGACGCACTAATGGATGCAGACATGATGAAGCTCGGTGACGCTCGCCCGAGGCGGGCTGCGTGGGTTAAGCGTGGATCAAACGATCCCTTCCCCGGCGCGCAATGGCGCCGGGGTGTCGCCCATCATTTTTTATAGATCCGCATGCGGGTCTCTTCGAGGTGAGCCAGCACCTGATCGAGCTTCGACGGGTCGCTGAAAAACCGCTGCATGCCCTTCATGCCTTCGTCCGCCATTTCCTTGGTCATGTCGCGATCGTAAAACTGGGCGATGCCGCCCTTGGTATTCGACAGGATCTCGAAACCCTTCTTGGTAAATGGATCGTCCGATACCGTCGCTTGATTGTTGGCCGGCAGCGACCCAAATGCCTTCGCAAGACGTCCGTCGATCTCGGGCTTGCCGACAAACGCGAGGAAGCGCCGTGCATCGGCTTTGTTCTTCGCTTTAGCTGGAATATTGAGGCAGTCGGCGGAGCCGTCTTCCGCCACCGGGATTTTCGCGTCGACGACCGGAAACTGGAAATAACCCGTTTGTGACTTCACCGTATCGGGCAGTCCGCCCGAAATGAACGTGCCCATCAGCATCATTGCCGCCTGACCCTGGATCAGCAGAGGCTGCGCAGAATCGAGCGTGTAGGACAGCGCGTTGTCGACGAAATATTTGTTGTCGATCAGCACCTTCCACGCCTCGTACACTTTCTTTACGCGGGCATCGGTATAAGGGATTTTCCCGTCCATCAACTGCATGTGAAACGCGTAGCCGTTGATGCGCAGATCAAGGTAGTCGAACCAAGCGGCGAGCGTCCATGAATCGCGGCCTCCGACCGAGATGGGCGCAATGCCCGCCGCCTTGAGCTTCTTGCAGTCGTCGAGGAATTCAGCCCATGTCTGCGGCTCTCCCTTGATGCCCACCTTCGCGAACAGATCTTTTCTGTAGAAGAGCCCCCAGGAGAAATAGTCAGTCGGCAACGCGTATTGTTTGCCTTCGTACGAGGACGGATCTTTCAGCGAGGCGAAACTTGCATTCCAGCCATTCTTCTGCCAGTCCGGCGAAAGGTCTTCCAGCAAGCCGCGTTCGGCGTAGTAACGCATCCGTTCGCCTTCATGCCATTTCACGACATCGGGCGCCTCGGAGATCAGCCAGCCCGGAAGCTGCACCTTGTAGGCCTCTTCCTCGATGTAGGCTGCCTTGACCTTGACGTCGGGGTTGGCCTTTTCAAATTCGGCAATCGTGTTCTCCCAGAATGCGCGCTGGTTCGCTCCTTTGAACGCCAGATTAACGGTCAGCGTGCCGGCATGGACGGTGGCGGCGAAGCTCACTGCTGCGCAGAGCAAGGACAGGCGGAATCGGTTCTTCATGGTTTGTCTCCTGGTGTTGTATGAGCCCGCTCAGACGGCGTGGCCTTCTTCGGTAAAGAGATGACATGCAGTGGGGTCCGGTGCGAGATGCACCACTTCGCCGGCGCGCAACAGCGTATTGCCTTGAAGCTTGACGAGAAGCGTGGCACCGTCTGTTTCGCTGCAATGGAGGTAGCTCTGCTCGCCCAGCCGCTCGACGAGCGACACCGTGCGCGTCAGCGTCGAACAGGCGCCTCGCGGTCCGTTTCCGTCCGGCACGCCAAGAGCGAGTACCGCGATGTGCTCGGGCCGCACGCCTAGCGTCACCGTCTGTCCAGGCGTCAGGCGCACGCCTGTCCGCTCGATCCGGACGTCTTCGCGAGAAGCTCTGAGCGTTACGGTCGTGTACCCCTCTTCTATCTTGCTGACCGTGGCCGGCAGGAAGTTCATCTGGGGAGAGCCGATAAAACCCGCTACAAAACGGCTGTTCGGTCGCAGATACAGATCCATCGGCGTGCCGACCTGGGCGATGCTTCCAGAAGCCGATGCGTCCCGGCTGACATTGAGCAATACGATCTTGTCGGCCAGGGTCATGGCTTCAACCTGGTCGTGCGTCACGTAGACGGTGCTTGCCTCACTGAAGCGGCGGTGGATTCGCGCAATTTCAACGCGAGTCTGGCCACGCAAGGTCGCATCGAGGTTCGAAAGGGGTTCGTCGAACAGGAAGACACCGGGCTCGCGCACGATGGCCCGGCCGATCGCCACGCGTTGCCGCTGACCGCCGGACAACGCGGCAGGCTTGCGATTCAACAGGGGGCCAAGCTCCAGGATCTTCGCGGCTTCCTGCACCTTGCGCTCGACCTCCGGCGCTGGCAGCTTGGCCAGCTTTAGCCCAAAGCTCATGTTCTCGGCGACTGTCATATGCGGGAACAGGGCATAGCTTTGAAACACCATCGCTACGCCGCGCTCTGCCGGCGGTACGGTGTTCACGACACGGCCACCGATTGAAATCTCGCCAGCGCTCGGGTCTTCCAACCCCGCAATGATGCGAAGAAGTGTCGACTTTCCGCAGCCGGACGGCCCGAGGAACACGCAGAACTCATCATGTGCAATCTCGAGATTTACATCCCGAAGCACCGGAGCATGCTCTCCGAACGCCTTCGAAATGCCCTGCAAAGATATCGCAGCCACCACGTCTCCATTTTTTGGTTTAACGTTAAATCAACTTTCGCTAAAAATACGGCCCGGAAGCCGTCTGGAAAATCGATCAACGTCGTTGTGTAGAGGGAAATTAGCAGCGTGCGGTACGATTGGCAAGAATTTTTTAGCGCAATCGACGCCGTCGGGCAGCCGAAAGCGTTGGTAACATCGATGTCTGGTATGGCATCAAAGGTAGCCGTAAGCAATGTTCACTGCAGATTTCGGGAAATGGAATGGCTAAGCGGGAAAGGCTGATGGCGACCATCAAGGAGGTCGCGGCGTTGGCCGGCGTGACTCCAACGACGGTAACGAACGTGCTGCGTGACCGGGGCCGGGTGGGTGATGCGACGCGTGAGCGGGTGTTGAAGGTCGTGGCTGCGCAAGGTTATCGCCCAAATCTGAACGCCCGGGCGCTGGTCGAACGCCGCGCACCCACACTCGCGCTCATGCTGGGTTGCATCACGAACCCGTTTTATCCGGAGTTCACCTTGCAGGCGAACAACGCGGCCCGCCGGCACGGCCGTTTTCTATTGGTTTGCAATACTGATTATGAGCCAGATGGTGGGACACGGTTTCTCGCCGATGTCGCGGGCTCACTGTCGGACGGCATTCTGGTCGCGAACAACGGCGATCTTCGTATCGACGAACTGAAAGCCATTCAGGCAACGGGTACTCCCGTGGTTATTTCAATCTGGGAATTTCCAGACGATCCACCGGGTGTTCCGTGCGTCGCCTTTGACTCGCACAAGGCGGGTTTTATCGCGGCGGATCACTTGCTGGAACTTGGGCATCGCCGCATCGGCGCACTTGTTGGCAGCGCGAAAAACGGCATTCATGGTGGCCGCTACCAAGGGTTTCGTGATGCCCTGCGCGCGCGCAAGGTCAAGCACGTCCTGGCGGACGCGCGGTTCTGCAGCGACTCATTCCAAAGCGGCTTCGACGCTGCGCTCGACTTGTTGTCCGCACGCCCCGACTTAACGGCTTTGTTCGTCTCAAACGATCTTCCCGCACTGGGTGCGCTGAACGCGGTTGCTTCGCTCGGATTGAATGTTCCGAATGACGTTTCCATTGTCAGCGTGACCAACATTGAGTTGGCGAGTCAGTCCAGACCGTCACTCACCACAGTTGCCATTCCGACCGCCGAGATGGCCGAGCAAAGCGTCGAACTGCTGCTAAAGCTCATCGCCAATACGTCGGATGTGGCTCCGGTTGTTCGGACCGCCGACCCTGTGTTGGTCAAACGCGATTCCACCGCGCTTGTTCGGAAAAGTTAGCGCCGGGTCTCTGAACGATGGACGATGGACGAGAAGCCTCGCTCGGCGCTCGGATTGCCGGATTGCGTGCAGACGGTCGGTGGCATAGGCCAACTACCTTGAGCGTACCGATACGGTTGCGGCGCCGTCACGTTGACGAGGTGGCCGAGTAAAACCATCGCTCTGTCGCAAACAGCTCGGCGAACGCTTGGCCGCCTGGTATCGCTTCAGTGATCCCACCCAAGGTCCGTTCGCTTTCTGAGAAGCTGTCGCGGTTTTGCGTTAGTGCGCCGCACTCCCGTCAACGTGACAACGTCGTATAGAGCCATTTGAATTTCACTGAAGCAGACATTCGCAGTTACTTATCGAGTGAAACTATAAATGCCCGGTTCACCTGGCTATAGCCCGAAATCCATCAGCGGCGGACCTTTCGCAACGAGCCACATCTACGCGATGGTTTCAGCAGATACGGGAAAGATGCCGAAATATCGTCAGACGAACACGCAAGCTAAAGTTCAATATTGAGGGGCCGATATACGAGTGATTGAGCTCACTTCGACCAGGATGCGCCGTACGCGCTTCAATCTCCATGAAAATATCGACCAAACTGCTTTTACTTGTTGCTACAGCGCTGGCGGGCGTCATCGGTATAGCGGCGATCGCGCTGTCGCAACTCGACCATGCGCTCATCGAAAGCCGTCAAGGGCAAATTGTCACGCTGCTGAACAAGGCCGAACATCTGGTGCTGTACTACCAATCACTGGAAACAAGCGGCAAAATGAGTCGCGATGACGCCCAGTCCGCCGCTAAAACAGCACTGAGCCAGTTGAATGCGGATAAAAAAAGTTACTATTGGGTGACCAACACCGAGAGTATCAACCTCGTTCATCCGAACGCGAGCCTGATCGGTACCAAGACCGGCGGCAACAAGACCACGAACGGCAATCTGACCGATACACAGGCCTATCAGCAAGGTCTCGCGAACAACCACATCGCGCTGGTGGATGTGCTGATCAAGCGCACGCAAGACGGTCCGCTCGAAGCGAAGTTGCAAGGCGTGGTCGCGATTCCGGCGTGGGGCTGGTGGATTGGCACTGGCTTTTTCCACGACGACATCAACGCCGCCTACTGGAGGCTCGCTACCACGCTGGTCGGTATCGCGATTGCGATCTTCCTGGCAGTCGGCACGATGGCCTGGTTCATGACGCGCAGCGTCAATCGTGCGCTCGGTGGCGAGCCGGCGGACGCAGCTGCATTTGCCGCGCAAATCGCGGCGGGCAACTTGGGCGCGCACATCAAACTCGCGCCATCGGACCGCTCGAGCCTGCTGTTTGCGTTGAGCGAAATGCGTCTGAAGCTGCGCGATCTGGTGCAAGGTATTCAGCGTTCGAGCGATTCGATAGCGACCGGCTCCGGCGAAATTGCGCAAGGCAACACCGATCTGTCGCAACGCACAGAAGAACAGGCGGCGTCGTTGCAGGAGACCGCTGCGAGCATGGAGCAACTGACCGCGACGGTGAAGCAGAATGCAGACAACGCACGTCAGGCGAGCCAGCTCGCTGTGCTCGCGTCGGGTGCAACCGAACGCGGCGGTAGCGCGGTGGACGAAGTGATCGGCACAATGCAGAGCATCGCTGACGAGTCGCGCAAGATTGGCGAGATTATCGGCGTAATCGAAGGCATCGCATTCCAGACCAATATTCTCGCGCTAAACGCAGCGGTCGAAGCGGCACGCGCCGGCGACGAAGGCCGCGGCTTCGCTGTCGTTGCGGGCGAAGTACGGACACTGGCGCAGCGCAGTGCGTCGGCGGCGAAGGACATCAAGGAACTGATCGGATCGTCGGTAGCACGCGTCGACCTAGGCACGGGCCAGGTCACGGTTGCAGGCGAACGGATGCGCGAGATCGTGCAGTCGATCAAGCGCGTCAGCGACATCATGGGCGAGATTGCCGCGGCGTCGATCGAGCAGAGCACCGGTATAGAACAGGTCAACCGAGCGGTGTCGCAGATGGACGAAGTCACGCAACAGAATGCGGCGCTGGTCGAAGAAGCAGCGGCAGCCGCGGCTTCGCTTGATGAGCAGGCCGAAAGACTGCGCACGACGGTGGGGGTGTTCCGGTTGGAGGGCTAATTGCGCAGTGGAACCTGCGCTACGCGATTCTTACCGCGACAAAAACCGGCGCAATCCAGTCGGTTTTCCCGTGTCCCTCATGTGGGACATGGCGTGGCTGCAATGAGAGCCCGGTATTGGACAGCGCAAGCGACGATTCGAGGCGCACGGGCTCATGTCGAGCCACCGCCGCACCGAGGGCTCAAAGAGAGACATGGATAAACA
>Ga0105856_1000932_pt1 | contig 13549 bp, 11 predicted proteins | sample OrgsoiDNA_201060_FD_89681 | JGI IMG/M metagenome (GOLD analysis project Ga0105856, IMG submission 89681) | Permafrost soil microbial communities from the Arctic, to analyse light accelerated degradation of dissolved organic matter (DOM) -... | ecosystem: Environmental > Terrestrial > Soil >...
CCGCCGGCGATCCAGGAACTCGGCACGCAGAGCGGGCTCGACTTCGAACTGGAAGATCGCGCGGGACAAGGCCACGACAAGCTGATGGCCGCACGCCGCGAGCTGATCGCGCTGGCCGCGAACAACAGCCTGCTCTCGGGCATGCGTCCCGGCGGTCTCGACGATACCCCCCAGTTCCACGTCGATATCGATCGCGAGAAGGCCAGCGCGCTAGGGCTCTCCGTCGCCGATGTGAACGACACGCTGGGGACGGCGTTCGGCTCAACTTACGTGAACAATTACGTCGATACAGGCCGCATTCAGAAGGTGTATGTGCAAGCCGATGCGCCGTACCGGATGATGCCTTCGGACATCGGACGCTGGTACGTGAAAGCGAGTACGTCGAGTACAACGAGTAGCACAAGCAGCACGACGACGAGCACCACGAATTACGACGGCCAGATGGTGCCCTTCTCGGCGTTCGCCACCGGTAAGTGGACTTTCGGGCCGCCGCAGATCGAGCGTTTCAACCGCACGCTCGCGATGGAAATCACCGCGCAAACCGGTGCGAACGCGAGCACCGGCCAGGCGATGGACGCAGTAGAAGCACTCGTCAAAAAACTACCTGCCGGCTTTGGCATCGACTGGACCGGGCAGTCCTATCAGGAACGCCTCGCCGGCTCGCAAGCGATCTATCTGTATGCAATCTCGCTGATCGTGGTGTTCCTGTGTCTCGCGGGTCTGTACGAAAGCTGGTCCATTCCGATCGCGGTGATTCTGGTGGTGCCGCTCGGCGTGCTGGGTGCCGTACTCGGTGCGCAGCTTCGTGGCCTTCCCGACGACATCTACTTCAAGGTCGGTCTGCTGGCGACCATCGGTCTGTCGACGAAGAACGCGATCCTGATTGTCGAATTCGCGAAGGACTTGCAAGCGCAAGGCCGCAGCCTGATCGACGCCACGCTTGAAGCAGCACGCCAGCGTTTGCGGCCAATCCTGATGACTTCGCTCGCGTTCATATTCGGCGTGCTGCCGCTTGTGATCAGCACGGGTGCCGGGTCGGCGAGCCGTCACGCGATCGGCACCGGCGTGATGGGCGGCATGATCGCCGCCACCATCCTCGCGATCTTTTTCGTACCGGTGTTCTTCGTCGTCGTGCGGCGTTTGTTCGGCGAGCACGGCCACACCACGCATAACGAAGGTGAACAATGATAAGACTCAAACTGGGTGTTCGCCTGCTGTCGCTCGCGATCGCGACACTCGTGGCGATCACCGGCTGCACGCTCGACCCGCATTACGAGCGGCCCGCCGCGCCGGTAGCCGCAACCTATCCGCGAGGTGACGGTTACGAAAGCACGACGGCCGCGCAGAAGACAGCCTCGTATACCTCAAAGCCGCTAGCCGTCGATACGCAATGGCGCACGTTCTTTCGCGATCCTCGTCTGCAAAGGCTGATCGAGGTTGCTCTCGACAACAACCGCGATCTGCGCGTCGCGGCGCTGAACGTGGCGGAATACGAGGCGCAATATCGCATCACGCGTGCGGCGCTCGCCCCGTCAATTTCCGCGAGTGGCGGCGTGACTCGCGAACGCACGTTAGGCGCAACCAGCGTATCGAACGATCTCAACATTGGCACGACTTCTTGGGAGATCGACTTCTTCGGGCGTCTGCGCAGTCTCAAGCAGCAAGCGCTGGAAAACTATCTCTCGACCGAGGCGTCGCGTCAGAGCACGCGCATCAGCCTGATCGCGACGGTGGCGACCGACTACCTGACGTGGCTCTCAGACGAGCGGTTGCTCAGGATCACGCAGGACACGGTGGCCGCCGACCAGGCGACCTACGACGTCACGAAGCGCATACAGGAACTGGGCAACTCCTCGCTGCTCGATGTTCGGCAGGCGCAGAATACGCTTGCGAGCGCGCAGGCAAGTCTGGCGTCGTACAGGCGAGCCGTGGCTCAAGACCGCAACAACCTGGTCGCGGTGCTCGGCGCGCCGATCCCGGACGACCTGCCGTCCGCGCCCGCCTTCGACCAAGCCACCGACACGTCGATGTTCGCCGAGATCGATGCGGGTTTGCCTTCGACCCTGCTCACGCGCCGGCCGGATATTGAAGAGGCGGAGCATGCGTTGAAAGCCGCGAACGCGAACGTTGGCGCGGCGCGTGCGGCGTTCTTCCCGAAGATAGAACTAACGGCGACCGCGGGGTCGTCGAGTTCGACGTTATCCGGTTTGTTCAAGGCTGGAACGGGCGCGTGGGCATTCGCACCGACCGTGTCCCTGCCGATCTTCGACTACGGCAGCAACAAGGCGTCTCTGGACGTTGCGAAGATCGAAAAGAACATCGAGATTGCCGACTACGAAAGCGCGATCCAGACCGCGTTCAAGGAGGTATCGAATGCGCTGACGGCGCGCGCAACGTACATCGATCAAGTGAACGCGGATCACGATTATGTGAGCTCCGCGCAGAGTTATTACGCGATTGCGCAGGCTCGGTACAAGGCAGGCACGGACAGCTTCCTGACGTTCCTCGATGCACAGCGCACGCTCTACACCGCGCAGCAACAGTTGGCGTCCGACACGCTGTCGCAGCAGTCCAATCTCGTGACCTTGTATAAGGTGCTGGGCGGCGGGGTGGAGTGACAACGGGCAGGTACCCGATGCCGCTATGCACACGCATCGCGTAATACTTACGACTACTCGCCCGTTTTATCGATGGTGATCCCCAGTTCGACCGCCATATGTTCGACCATCGTCCGCAGGCGGACCAACTCCTCGCCGAGCCGCTTGTGGTCAGCTTTGAGAATCTCGAACTCGGTGTATGAAACGGAGTCGTCGACAGCCCCGCCCGCCGACGCTTCACTCACACTTACGCTCACTTCGCCGCATAACAAATGCGCCCAGCGGCTTTCGCGCTCGCCCGGCGTGCGCGGCAGCTTCACGACGCGCGGCGGCTCGTTGGCAGCGAGCTCATCGAGGAACGCCTCGACCGACGAGATATCGGCGAAGCCATGCAGGCGCGCGGCATTCAGGCGTAGTTCGGCTCCTGTCTGAGGTCCGCGCAGCATGAGCGTGGTGAGCAACGCGGCGGCCTGGCTGGGGATGCCCAGCACGCGGTTCATGTTGTGCTCGAAGCGCGGTACGCGGCTGCTGCTGCCCTCAAAAACCAGGCTCAGGCGTTTCAGGTCGTCGACGGTCGTGAGGACATCGGCGTCAGTGACGTTCATCACCGGGGAGCGGGCGGTCTTCTGGTTGCAACCGGATGTCAGTGCATTGACCGACAGCGGATAAGCATCAGGAACCGTGTGCTGTTTTTCGACGAGAACGGCCAATACCCGCGCCTCGAGTGGCGTCAGCGTGCGGATGGGTGGGCGTGAGGGAGCATCGGGAGTGGAGTTCATGCTTGACGTCGCTGGGTGTTGATACTGGTATTAGGACCGGGCGTTAAGCCGGGCTGAGGATGTCTATAGGCGCTTAACCAGCCCTGTGAAGAGCCCTATGATATCCGCCCTGCCCTGTCCCGAGAATACGCGGTGATGGATGCGCTTAGGATCCGCTTAGATGCGCTTACCTTCGATCGACCGAATATTTGCCTGCCCCGGTCACGCACAACAGCAGCAGGCCGCCCATGATGCTGATGTTCTTGTAGAAGTTGATCATGTTGGCCATCTGCTCGGCACCGGTCATGGTCCAGAAGTGGTGTCCTATGAGCGCCGTGCCCAGCGTGTACAACGCAAAGAGAAGCGCGAGCGGCCGGGTGTAGAAGCCGATCACAATGGCAATGCCGACAAAAAACTCCATGACGATTGCAATGATGGCAGACAGCGTGGGGAACGGTGCGCCTTCCGTGGACATGTAACTGACCGTGCCCGAGAACCCCGTCAACTTGCTCCAACCGAAGATCACGAAGAGGATCATGAGCAGTACGCGGGCGATCAGAATCAATTCGTCTTTACGTTGCTCGAACAGGGTGTATCGCATGATGGCTTTCCTTTGGAAAGAGCACGACCGTACACGGGAAGTTGGCGCTCAACGAGCGTCAGTCGAACATTAGCATCGCTATGTTGCAGCAGGCAAACGGCAGGATTGTTTCGATAAGGCAAGGAAACGGCGGCAAGCGCGATGATCGCGGAATGAAAAACGCCAGGAGGCTCAAGGCGACTTGGCGTTACCGCGTACTTTGCTGCCGGCGACCAACCAGCGGCCTAGCTCACGGACTGCGTTGCTGTTGACCACGTCGCAATCTCAGGCGGTTTCGACAGCATTTGACCCAGCCTTTCCATATCGCCACGCTCTGTCCGCCACGCGATGTATGCCTTGAACGCCGCTTCGCTCTCCCACTCTTCGACAAACAGGATCGCGTTGACGGTCTCTGCATTGCGAAACGCGCGAACCGACCGCACGCCCGGCGAAGACGATGTTTCGCGCATCAACGCAGACAGTCCGCCATTAAAATCCGCGGCAAAATTGTCCTTCACGTTCATCAACGAAGTGACCGTGATTGCGTCACCGCTGGCGTGCTCGAGGCCATCGACAAATTCGCTAATGATCGCGGCAACTTCCACCGGCGATTCCAGCGGTGACAAGTGACCGGTATCGGGCAGCACACGCATGACCGCATGGGGAACACGAGTGAGCAATTCCGCTTCGAGGATCGCGGTACCGTCGATACGGTCAAGCTCACCGGCAATCACAATGGTCGGTACATCGATCGCAGCGACATCGAGCGTAATGTCTTCCAGGCTCGTCGATTGGGGCCATGCCAGCTTCGCCTGAAGCGCGCCACGCAGGCTGTCTTCAATCACCTGTTCCCGGTGCTTCGGACTCAACGGCTTAGAGGTCAACATCTGGTCTATCGCGATGCCGACTGACTCCCGCGTGAGGTAAGCGCCTTCCATTGCCGCGCGCACTTCAGCGTGCAGCGCCAGTGGCACGGGAGGAGACGGCGCAACCAGCACAAGCCCTGACAGTCCCTGCGGGCGGCGCGACGCGAGCAACTGCGCGATCTTGCCGCCCATTGAATGACCGACCAGGACGAACCGCTCCAACTTCAGTGCAGCAATCAATTGCTGCGCGTCATCGGCAAAGTCAGCGAGCGCGTAGCCAGCGGCCGGCGCGTCCGAGTCTCCCCAGCCCCGAAGATCGGGCGCAATGGTCCGGTATTCAGCCGGCAGCGCAGCAATCACGTCATCCCACGTGCGCGACGAGCCACCCCAGTAATGTAGAAAAACGATCGGCAGCGTGCCGTTGCCGTGATCCTTGACGTGAATCTGTATACCGTTCGACGTTACTTTCATCGCGCTTCTCCTTGATATCGGCGGCTTGACCGCGGTCGGCCAAACTCACAAGGCGATGTTAGATTAGCGCGTAAAAGACGATAATCCCCGCTTTAGTATCAACACCCAATCATCCGGCTATCGAATAAAATGGATCGCTTCGCTAGCATTGCCGTGTTTGTCGCCGCTATCGACGAGGGCAGTCTCGTGGCCGCCGGCAAACGTTTTGGCTTGTCCGCTTCCATGGCGGGAAAATACGTCAGCGCGCTGGAGGCCGAGTTGAACGTGCGCCTGCTTCATCGAAGCACCCGCAGCTTGAGCCTGACGGACGCGGGGCGCACCTACTACATCCGGTGCCAACGGATCCTCGAAGAGTTCGATGATGCCAACCGGGAAGCGAGCGACGCGCACAGCACGGTACACGGCACTTTGCGGGTCGCCGCGCCGGTCACGTTCGGTAGCCTGCATATGGGCGAGGTCGTCGCGCGTTACCTGGACGATCATCCGCATGTCAGCATTGAAGTCTCGCTCGATGATCGTTATGTCGACCTGCAAAGCGCGGGTATTGACGTGGCCATTCGCATCGGCAAGCTGCCCGACTCTGATCTCGTCGCGCGGCGTCTTGCACCCTGCCGCATGGCAATCTGCGCGTCACCTGCGTATCTCAGCCGCGAGGGGACGCCTAAAATTCCTGAAGACTTACGACGTGCACCTCGGCTTGCGTTCAATGAAGCGGTATCGGTGCCCGCGTGGACGCTGACGGATAAACAGAATCGTGACCATGTGATCGACGGACCGCTTCGCATGCAGGCCAACAACATGCAGATGCTGCTCTCGGCGGTGCTCGCGGGCGTCGGGATTGCGTATGGCCCTACCTTCGTTTTTGGGCAAGATATCAAGGCTGGAAACCTGGTCAAGTTACTGCCCGCCTACAGGACTGCCGAGCTGACCATCAACGCGGTTTATCCGACTGCCCGCTATGTGCCGTCGAAGGTTCGTCAGTTCATCGATTACCTCGCCGACGCTTATCGCGACGAGCCACCGTGGGACCGCTAACTGCTCTAATTTTTCGTGTGACGCCACGATTGCCGCTTGCATAGTGGCGGCCCATGCGCAGTAGCTGCCTGATGATCCATGTAGAGTTCAAGCGCAGAGGCCGCTTCAAAAGTATGCGAAGCTACGGCTGACACTGATGGTATTGGCATCATCCACGCTTATCCGATGTCAGCCATGGCGGTAGCCGTCGGGCAACCATCTCTTCGCGGGATAAAGAACAACAACGCTCGAGCAGCCACTCATGCTCTTGCGATTTTTTTGCAGTTGCGTGAACGCGTATCTGCTCTTGAGAGAATTTATGGACAATCCAACCCGCTCGGAACGCTCCCGTGCAGCGGCCATCCAGGCGGCGCTCACCATCATTTCCCGCGACGGCCCGGGCCAGCTCACGTTCGACGCCATCTCGCGCGAAAGCGGTATCAGCAAGGGCGGTCTGATGCATCAGTTCCAGACAAAAGGAAATGTGCTGAAAGCGTTGCTCGAGCACCGTACAGAGTATTTCGAGAGCTTCTCTCGAGGCTATCTGGCGAAGATCGATCCCGAAGAGCCCAACCCTACGCTGCTGGCGCAGATCGCGACAACCCGGGAATCCATGACCCAGCAGAACCCGGTCGGCCATGCGATTCTGGCGGCTCTGGTGGAAGATCCCGCGCTGATGACCTCAGTTCGGGAAGCAGATGCAAAAAGGGTCAAACGCATCAAGGCCGAAGCGGCAGACCCGGACCTGGCCTTGTTGCGTTTGGAAGCGGCACGAGGTCTCGCGTTGAGTGCTCTGCTCGGTCTCTGCCCGCTTTCCGACAAGGAGCGGGCCCGTTTGTTCGATCGCCTGCTGGACGAGCGCCAGTGGGTATCTCCTTCTGACGCCCCAAAAAAACCGCGCTCGGTGCGCGCGTCACGCAGCGCCAGCCCCAGCGATCAAAGCGCCTGATCGGGGGTTATCCGCCGGGTGATAGGCCCGGCGGGAATTGTCCGGACGTTCGCGATAAACCGTCCGCCTCTAACAAGCTGGCTCCGGCCTGTCGTGCAACGAGATATGCCGGGTAACCAGGCACAGGCTTCCCGCCTTCCATTCCAAGGTATCCACTAACGCGCGGCGCGAAGCGACTGCCCCATTTGCGTGCGTCCGTAACGAAACCACGATGCTGGCCAAGCCCGATACATCCAGCGGCTCACTTTACAAACAAACCGCCCGGTCGGTTTACATTAATTAATTCCGGTGTTAGGCTAGCGCCACACATGAGCTGTCATGTCTGAATCTTGTCCTTGAAACGACAGATGCAGCAACCGAACTGGAGATCTAAATGGTCAAATCGATCAATTCGCGGCACTTGTTGCTCGCTGTCATTTGCGCAACTTTAGTCGGTTGTGCAAGCGTTCAGCCCGTCGCCTATTCAGGAATTGAGTCGTCATCCTATCTAAAACCTGATCTGCAGGACAAGACCGGCCGGGTACCGTATCGCTACTCAACTCAAGTGGATTGGCAGCAATACCGTAGATTTATCATCGATCCGGTTGTGGTTTATCGAGGCGCTGACAACCAGTTTGGCGACATGAAGGATGCAGATAAAGCGTCCCTCGCCAGCTATATGCAGACGAAGTTTGCGGAAAAACTGCGGACTCGCTTCGAGTTGGCAAATGATCCGGGTCCGCACACGCTGCGCGTCAAGCTAACGCTAACAGGCGCGGCGACAACCACCCCGGTTATCAGCACCCTCTCACGATTCGACATTGCAGGCGGCATTTACAACGGCGTGCAAACCGCTCGCGGCAAGGAAGGCGCACTGACAGGTTCCGTGATCTACGCCGTCGAAATCCATGACGCCTCGACCAATCGCCTACTCAGTGCTTACGTGACAAAACAGTATCCGAACCCGTACAACATCGGCGCGAGCGTCGGGTCGCTAAACGCGTCGAAGACCGGGATCGAGAAAGGAGCCGACGCTCTGGTTGCCCAACTGAAATGAACCCGGATGGAAGACAACCGGGCTGCATTTAAGCGACAACTAGTCCCACGCCGCCCGCATGCGCAGCAACTTCTCGAACGCGGACAACCGAGTCACTTCTCGTTAAGTAGCCGATCTCGGAAGCGCCCACACGAACACAGCCACGCTGGTCGGATAAAGGGTATGAGTTGCCAGATCGAGCGCCCGCCAGCGGATGCCGAAGATGAATGAAGTCAAGTTAATCGCGTGTCACGAATGTGATCTTCTCCAGTGGGAAACGGCGCTATCCGAGGGCGGCACCGCACGTTGCCAGCGATGCGACGCCACCCTCTACCGCAGCCTGCCACCCACATCCGATCGCGCACTGGCGCTCACCGTGGCTGCAGCCATCCTGTTCGCGGTCGCCAACTGGTTTCCGGTCATCGGGCTTTGGGTCAACGGAACGCTTGTCGAAACCACGCTGTTTGGAGCGGCTTCATCGCTATACGCCGACGGCATGTGGCCCATAGCAGGCCTTGTCTTTGTGACAACCATCCTGATGCCGTCAATGAATATAGCGGCGGTGATTTACCTGCTCCTGCCGCTCCAACTAGGCGGTTTTCCCCAAAAGCCCGAGATTGTTCTTCGCGTGCTGCGGCACGTCGCGCCCTGGGGAATGATCGAAGTACTCATGCTCGGTTTGCTGGTCGCACTCGTCAAACTCCAGCACATCGCATCCGTCGTCCCGGGCGTCGCGATCTGGGCATTCGGAGCGGTGATGGTGCTGCTTGCGGCAGCGGCGGTGACGTTTAACCCGCGTGCTATATGGGCGCGGATCGGCAGCGTGCAAAACAACGGTGACGCGTCGCACGCGGTCAACGCGAGCTCGTTCACGACAGGTACCGCCGCGCGTGCCGGTCTATTCATTTGTCACGACTGCGACTTGCTTTCGAAGCCCCTCGCGCACGGCGCAGGTTGCCTGCGTTGTGGTGCATCGCCGCATCCGCGCAAGCCGGACAGTCTCAAACGCACGTGGGCTTTCATCGTGGCCGCCATGATCCTTTATATCCCCGCCGTTCTTTTGCCGGTCATGGTCACCAGTACCTTATTCGGCGCGCAATCCGACACCATCCTGAGTGGCGTTGTCTATCTCTGGACCACAGGATCGTGGTTGCTTGCCGCTATCGTTTTCATTGCGAGTGTCGTGGTGCCCATGCTCAAGATCCTGTCATTAATCTATCTCGCGTGGAGCACGCAGTTGCGTTCACCCCTGATCCCGCGTCAAAGAACCTGCATATACAGGACGGTCGAGTTTGGCGGCCGCTGGTCGATGCTCGATATCTACGTCATTACGATCCTGGTGGCCCTTGTGCAATTCGGTTCGGTGGCAACTATTGAAGCAGGTCCCGGCGCAATAGCATTTGGCGCAGTGATCGTGCTGACCATGTTCGCTGCCTTGTCATTCGACCCGCGGCTTATATGGGACGCAGTGGAGCTGGAAAGTGAATAAGGTGCCGGCAGAAGAAGAGCGCGCGGAGGTGCCCGGTTTTCCCACAGCGGTTGCCGCAAGACGGTCGAAGTGGCGCATGCAGCTTGTGTGGTTAGTGCCGCTTATTGCTGTCCTGATAGCCGGCTGGCTAGCGGTGCAGTCCATCATGCAAACAGGCCCGACCATTACCATCAGCTTTTCCACCGGTGAGGGAATTGAGGCCGGTAAGACAAAGATCAAGTTCAAGAACGTCGATATTGGCACGATCAAAAGCGTGGCCCTCTCGGACGATCACAAGACAGTGCTGGCCAGTGCGGAGATGTCCCGCAACGCGTCCAGCATGCTGGTTGACGACACCCGCTTCTGGGTCGTCAGACCGCGCATCTCGGGCGGCACGGTGTCGGGCATAGGGACGTTGTTGTCCGGTTCGCATATTGGCATGGACGTTGGCACGGCAAAAAAAACGCGAAGCGATTTTGTCGGGCTCGAGTCGCCGCCGGTGCTTGCATCCGGCGCGCCGGGACGGGAGTTCGTACTTAAAAGCGAGAACCTGGGATCGCTTGACATTGGTTCGCCGGTCTTCTTCAGGCGGCTTCAGGTCGGTCAGATTGTTTCGTACGCGCTTGATCCCGAAGGTAAGGGAATGACCTTGCACGTGTTCGTCAATGCGCCTTACGACAAGTATGTGACGAACGATACCCGTTTCTGGCACGCGAGCGGCGTTGATGTGTCGTTGGACACAACCGGCGTAAAGATCAACACCGAGTCGTTGGTATCCATCCTGATAGGCGGCCTCGCCTTCGAGGACCCGCCCGACGCGACCAACAAAATTGAAGCGGACGCACGGCACCCATACGCGCTGTTCGCCGATCGGGCCGAAGCCATGAAGCGGCATGACGCGATCGTCGATAAATACGTGCTGAACTTCAAGGAGTCTGTGCGCGGATTGACCGTCGGTGCGCCCATCGACTTCCGGGGGATTGTCATTGGCGAGGTATCGGCGATCAAGACGCACTTCGATATGGACAAGAAGGAATTCAACATCCCGGTTGAGGTGAGCATTTTTCCAGAGCGCCTGATCGCGAGCGAGGACTCGGAAAACAGCAGTGCGCGTATTCCGGCGGAACGAAAAGAGTTTGCGGACTACCTGGTATCGAAAGGGATGAGGGCGCAATTGAGGACTGCGAGCCTGCTTACCGGACAACTGTATGTAGCTATCGATTTCTTTCCTGCTGCTCCCAAGGCGACCATGGACTGGAGTAAAAAGACACCTCAACTACCAACGGTGCCGGGCAACCTGCAGAGCTTGCAGGACTCCATCACGAGTCTCGTTGCCAAGCTCAACAAGATTCCGTTTGAGGGGATCAGCAACGACCTTCGCAAGACGCTCGGTGACGCGGACGTGCTAGTGAATACGATCAATACCGATCTGGCACCTGAAGCAAAAGCAACACTGACCGCGGCTCGCGAAGCGCTCACGTCGGCAAACCGCGCGTTGCAAAGTGTCTCCCCGCTGCAGCAAAGCACCACCGACACCATGCGTGAGCTGTCACGGACCGCAGCCTCGTTCCGCTCGCTTGTGGAGTATCTCGAACGCCATCCGGAAGCGCTGATCCGTGGCAAGACCGAGGACAAGTAATGAGATATTTCTCGATGTCCTTGACCGCGATCGCGGTGTATTTTTTGGCGGGATGCGCGACGTCCCCGGCGTCAAAGTTCTACACGTTGAGCGCTGTTCAAAATGTAGAACAGTCGTCAAACGCCGCGCAAGTTGCGATTGCGATCGATCCGATTACGGTCCCCGAACTCGTCGACCGATCGCAAATAGTCACCAAGCTAGATGCGAACCGCGTGTCTATCGATGAATTCGCTCGGTGGGCCGAGCCGTTGAAGAGTCAGATTTCCCGTGTATTAGCGGCGGATCTTGCGCAGTTCATACCGGGAGCGATCGTGTCCACCTACCCGCAACGCGTGGACGATAACGCCTACCGTGTCTCGGTTGATGTGCAGAGCTTCGATGCATCAACGAACGGTGCGGTCACGCTGGCTGTGATCTGGTCGGTACGCGCACCCAACCGAGGGGAGAGAGTGAGCGGACGCTCCGTCGTACACGAGACGGCGGATGGACCCGGCTACGACGCGCTGGTGAAGGCGCACAGCCGGGCACTTGCATCAGTCGCGAGCGATATTGCTACCGCCACGCATTCCGCTATGAGACAGTAAATGACATGCGGAAAGGTTTAATCGGACGGACCGATAGCCGATGATGAATTTAATATCGGCTCACGCTCCGACCTTTGCCCTACAAAATCATGCCAGCGCAGTCACCATAATCTCGACCAGCAGATCCGGCGCGGCCAGCTTCGACTCCACCGTGGCGCGTGTCGGCGCGCAACCCGGTGCAACCCATGCATCCCACACTTCGTTCATGCCCGCGAAGTCGCGACCAATATCCGCCAGCCAGACCTGCGCCGACAGCAGCCGCGTTTTATCGATACCCGCCTGCGCAAGATAACCGTCGATCTTCGCAAGAACCTGTTGCGTCTGACCTTTCACATCGAGCGTGCGATCATTCGAGGTTTGTCCGCCGACGAACACCAGCCCTGCCGCCTTCACAACACGGCTCATCCGTTGATTGGTTTCGATCCTGACGATATCATTCATAAGTATTCCTTGTTTATTTAAATTAGCCATCAATCAGCATGGCACAGCCCTATGTCATCTCTATGCTGCCGCAACACCCTTGAACCGGTCGATGGCAAACGCATCCAGCGGCAAAGACGCTACACCGTCCAGCACCAACTCGGAGACCAGCTTCCCACATCCCGGCCCAAGCTGAAACCCGCTACCGCAATACCCGAACGAATAGGTCAGATTGGACGCACGCCGGCTGGGCGAGATCACGGGCAACGAGTCGTTGGTAAAGGCTTCCACACCGGCCCATGCGCGATTGATGCCGAGATTGCGCAAGTGCGGAAACAGATCGACAACTGTATTCGCGCTCTTCACCAGCCGCGCGAAATCGACTTCGCCATGACGTCCGGCCAGGTCCGCAATCCCGATCAGCTTGCCACCAATCACCACTGTGCCGTTATCGAATTGCTTGAACGACAAAGGCCGTCCCGTTGCACCGAGCGTTGCGCGGCAGAACGGTGCGACCCGATGCGTGACCATCAGCATCAGCCCTTCGGGATAAACCGGCACCGGCTCGCCCACTTGTTGCGAGAGCTCGCCCGCCCACGCCCCGGCCGTCACCACCAGCTTCGCAGCCGAGAAGACCCCCGATGGTGTACGCGCGAACCAGCGCTCGCCCTTCTGTTCGATCCGTGTCACCGGCGTGCCTTCATGGAACACAGCCCCATGACGCTCTGCCGCCAGCCGGAACGCAGTGGTCGTCCTGAACGGCAGCGCATAGCCATCGCGTTCGACCCAGATGCCGCCGGTCACATGCGGCGTGATCGCCGGCTCCAACTCAAGCAAGGTCTCACGGTCGATGATTTTCTCATGCGTGAAACCATGCGCCTCGAGCAGCGCTACGCGTTCGCGGCATTCATCGAGTTCGGCTTCGGTCTCCGCGATCTTCAACTGGCCCGACGCCACGAAACCGGCGTCGTCACCAATTGTATCGACGATGTTGTGCCAGATCTCCCGCGACATCAGCGCCAGCGGAATCTCGGGCAATGGCCGGCCAAGCGTGCGCACTCCACCTGCATTGACGCCCGATGCATGGCGACCAACATAGTCGGCTTCCAGCACGGTCACATTCACCCCGCGGCGCGCGATATGAAATGCGCTGCTCGAACCGTGCAGCCCGCCGCCGATGATCAGCAC
>Ga0105856_1000934_pt1 | contig 13507 bp, 13 predicted proteins | sample OrgsoiDNA_201060_FD_89681 | JGI IMG/M metagenome (GOLD analysis project Ga0105856, IMG submission 89681) | Permafrost soil microbial communities from the Arctic, to analyse light accelerated degradation of dissolved organic matter (DOM) -... | ecosystem: Environmental > Terrestrial > Soil >...
CTTCGTTGCGGAGGGGTGGCCGAGCGGCTGAAGGCACCGGTCTTGAAAACCGGCGATGGGAAACCATTCAAGAGTTCGAATCTCTTCTCCTCCGCCATAAACAACACAAGAAAGCTGCTAAGCAATTAGCGGCTTTTTTTGTATCTGTATATTCGCAATGCTACGCCAATGATTTCTCCTTTCTGTTTTACCTCTTTCCTTACCCTTCTGAACAATGCTCATTAAATCAACACAATAGAATGAAAATAATGTTTGCATCTCTTTCTGCTTCTTGTATACTACGCCCCGTCTGATGAGCACTGCTCGTGAGGCGCAAGTTGTTGTTTGCGGAGGGGTGGCCGAGCGGCTGAAGGCACCGGTCTTGAAAACCGGCGATGGGAAACCATTCAAGAGTTCGAATCTCTTCTCCTCCGCCATAAACAACAATACAAAGAAGCTGCTAAGTAATTAGCGGCTTTTTTTGTGTCTGCAATTTGCCGTTGGACGTTTCATCTTTCCTCATTTCCGTCCGTTTTTATCCCCTCTAAGTCTTTGCTTTTTCATCCTCCAATAACGCGTCATAAACACTTTTTACGTGGTGTTAATGGTGTTAATTGCCTAAAAAATGGCCCGCCTCACAATTCGGGAAGATAAAAAATTAACCCGATTGCGGAAGCCGTTACATCCCCTTATGTTGATTTTTAGTTTCCCAAATGTAACTAGAGGTTAACAATAATGTCGAATAAATTTCGTATCTCTGTGATTGCTACTGCCGTACTGATGTCCACTTCTGCACTGTCCGCCTTACCGCAGGGTTATCCTGGCGACTATCAAAAACTGGTCGATGGCGCGAAGAAAGAAGGCAAAGTCGTTATCTATTCCACCACCGACACCAAAGCTGCAGGCCCCTTAATTCAAGGGTTTGAAGCCACATATCCGGGTGTGAAAGTCGAATATAACGACATGAACAGCACCGAGCTTTATAACCGTTATATCAGCGAACAAGCCGCGGGCGGCACCAGCGGTGACGTGGTGTGGAGTTCATCGATGGACACCGCGCTGAAGCTGGCGACCGATTATGCGCAGGAATATACCTCGCCAGAATTGGGCCAGTTGCCGAAGTGGGCGGTGTGGAAAGAGAAAGCCTACGGCACCACCTACGAGCCGGTGGTGTTTATCTATAACAAACGCTTGATCCCTGCCGGTGACGTTCCAGACTCTCACGCCGCTCTGGCAAAGTTGATTGCCAGCCAGACTGACAAATTCAAAAAGAAAGTCACCACCTATGACATCGAAAAATCGGGCCTGGGCTTCATGCTGTCGGTACAAGATTTCAAAGCCGACCCTAACTACTTCAAAACGTTGGCCGACGTGGCTAAAGGCGGCTTAGCCGTTCAGTCCTCGACGGGTACCATGATGGAAAGAGTGTCATCCGGCGAAAACCTGATTGGTTTCAATATCCTCGGCTCTTACGCTGAAGCGCGTGCAAAAACCGACCCGTCACTGGGTATCGCCTATCCGAAGGATTACACGCTGGTGCTCTCTCGCGTGTCATTCATCAGCAAAGAGGCCAAAAATAGCAATGCCGCACGCCTGTGGCTGGACTATGTCCTGTCAGAAAAAGGTCAAAGTATTCTGGCGAATCAGGCTGACATTCCGTCTATCCGCAACGACATCGAAGGCAATAACGATATCGATGGCCTGACCAAGCAGTTGGGTAATGCGCTCAAACCGATCCCAGTTGATGAAACCTTGTTGGAATATTTACAGCAGAAAAAACGTCTGGATTACATCAAGGAGTGGCGCACCGCCGCTGCCAAATAAAATATCCGTCGTCCTTCGAGCCACAGTTGCGTTGGCTGCACTTACTCACCCGAATCACTGACGTAAGTCAGCTCATCGGGATTCGTTCGCTTGCCGCCTTACTGCGACTCGAATGACTTTGGATATTAGTGGGTTGCATGCGTAGAACCAGATACGCGTCAGTAAAAAGGCGCGTATTCCTGAGTTTTGTTCTGACGGTTTCCGATTGTGTTGCTCAGAACGTATCACCGAAGGGATGTTACATGATTACATTGCGCAGAAAGTGGCAGAGCCTGCCGCGCAGCATCGTGGTGTTGATAACTGCGTTGGTTATCTACATTCCGCTGTCGTTTATCGTTATACAAAGTTTTCTCTCAGCACCGTTTTTCTCGCCGTCGAAAGTTTTTAGCCTTGAAGCGTTTGAATTTATTTTTACCGATCCCGATTTCTACAAGGCACTCAAAAGCGGGTTTATTCTGGCCTTTGGACTGATTGCCATTTCGATTCCACTGGGCGGCATTCTGGCGTTCCTGATGGTGCGAACGGATTTACCCGGCCGACGCGTGATTGAACCGCTGATCCTGGTGCCCATTTTCGTTTCGCCTATGGTACTTGGCTTTGGTTATGTGGTGGCCGCAGGGCCGGTGGGATTCTTCTCGCTGTGGGCGGAATCACTGTTCGGGTTCGTACCCTGGAATATCTACGCCATGTCGAGCATCGTGGTGATCGCTGGCCTGACCCACGTTCCTCACGCTTATTTGTACATCTCGTCGGCGCTGCGCAGCGTCGGTTCGGATGTGGAAGAGGCCGCGCGAACGGCGGGCGCATCGCCCTTACAAGTCATGACTGCCGTCAGCCTGCCGATGGTTCGCCCCTCCATTTTGTACGCCAGCGTTTTGCTGTTCTTCCTCGGGTTGGAAGTCTTTGGCCTGATGCTGGTTCTGGGTGACCCGGAAGGCAATATGGTCTTGGCGACCTATCTCTACCAACTGACCAATAAACTCGGGACGCCGTCTTATCACCTGATGGCCGCGGTGGCCGTGGTGCTGATTTGTATTACGATCCCGCTGGTGATGTTGCAGCGCCGTTTGATGCGTACTGCCAACCGTTTTGTCACGGTAAAAGGTAAAGCGTCGCAGGCCCGTGCATTGCCGCTGGGCAAATGGCGCTGGGTGGCGGGTGCCGTGGTGGCATTTTGGCTAACGGTCACCATCGGTGTTCCGCTGGTGGGCGTGGTGTTGCGTGCCTTTATCTCCAACTGGGGCGTGGGCGGTTCACTGGGGGATGAACTGTCGCTCAATACGTCCCGCACGATTTGGGAGCAACCGAATCTGCTAAGGGCCATTGTTAACTCGATGGCCATCGGGGTGATCGGCGGGGCGCTGGCGGTGGTCTGCTATCTGTTTATCGGTATCGCGATGCACCGCAAACCTGACGGCGTCACGCGTTTCCTCGACTACAGCGTATTGGTTCCACGTGCTGTACCGGGGCTGCTGGCGGGTCTGGCCTTCCTGTGGGTGTTCCTGTTCCTGCCAATGTGGCTGGATAACGCACTGAAATCGGGCTGGCTGTCCGGCCTGCCGGTATCGGAATGGTTACGTGAACATCTGGTGGCTTGGTTACGTTCCCTGCGCAGTACCATTTTCAGCGTCTGGCTGGCGTACACCGTGGTGTGGATGGCTTATGGCCTGCGGTTGATCTCCTCAACGCTGCTCCAGGTGGGGCCAGAGCTTGAAGAAGCGGCCCGCAGTACCGGCGCGACGCGCGGTCAAATTACCCGTCACGTGACCATTCCTTTGTCGCGCTACGGGCTGATTGGCTCATGGTTGCTGATGTTCCTGATTTTCGAGCGCGAATATTCTACCGGTGTCTATCTGCTGTCACCCGGTACAGAAACCATCGGTTCGATGCTGGTTTCCCTGTGGGCGGCAGGCGCCATTGATATCGTCGCTGCGCTCTCCTTTATTAACATCCTTTTGGTGGTGTTAGGTCTGGGTATTGCTTTACGTTTCGGAGTCAAATTACATGATTGAATTATCAGTAGAGAACCTGCACTTAACCTACGGCGACAACCCGGTGTTAAAGGGGGTGTCCATGGATTTAAAACGTGGGGAAGTGGTGTCGCTGCTCGGTCCCTCGGGCAGTGGAAAAACCACGTTACTGCGCGCCGTGGCGGGTTTGGAAAAGCCGACACAAGGGCGGATTATTATCGGGAAAAATACCGTGTATGACGGCAGCCCGCGCAGCGAGATCCCCGCCGAAGAACGTAACCTCGGTCTGGTGTTCCAGTCTTACGCCTTGTGGCCGCATAAAACGGTATTTGAGAACGTCGCCTATCCGCTGAAATTACGCAAAGTGGCATCAGCGGAATTGACGCAGCGCGTGCAATCGGTGCTGGACCAGCTCGGGCTGGGGCATCTGGGTAAGCGCCACCCGCATCAACTTTCCGGCGGACAGCAGCAACGCGTGGCGATTGGGCGTGCGCTAGTCTACAACCCGCCGGTGATTTTGCTGGATGAACCCCTGTCGAATCTTGATGCGAAATTGCGTGAAGAGGCGCGGGTCTTCCTGCGTGAATTGATCATCAAGCTCGGCCTGTCGGCGCTGATGGTGACTCATGACCAAAACGAAGCGATGGCGATTTCCGACCGTATTTTGCTGCTTAACAACGGTAAAATCGAACAGCAGGGCACGCCGCAGGAAATGTACGGTTCGCCGAAAACGTTGTTTACCGCAGAATTTATGGGCAGCAACAACCGCTTGCATGGCAAAGTCACCGAAGTGCGCGACGGCAAAGCGCGTATCGAAGGCAAAGACTGGGTGCTGTGGGGCATGGCGGGAGAAGGCGTAGTTGCCGGTCAGGAAGGCACGGCGGTTATCCGTGTTGAACGGGTAAAACTGGGCGATAGCGCGGAGGGTAACCTCATTGAGCTGCCCTTACTGACCAGCATGTATTTGGGCGACCGCTGGGAATACCTGTTCCGTACCGTAGCGGAAGATTTTGTGGTACGCGCTTATGGCAGTGAAGTTCGACCGCAGGAAATGTGCCGCCTGTCTCTACCTGCTGAGCACGTGTGGATCTTCCCGAAAAGTTAAATTCTCTAAAATAACCCATATGAATAAAGTGATTTGTATGGGTTATTTTATTTATCTTCATTTTATTATTTAATAATAGATTTGATTGTTCTGTTAAATAAAAGTATTTAACCTGTTGAGGGGTTTATTATGAAGTGTTAAAGGTGGTAAATATGGAATTGATTATTGATTTTAGAAAGCAATACATTGATTTTGTCAAAACGAGGAGGCCGGAGGGTATTTGTATGGGGATCTGTTTGGTCTGGCTATGCGATATATTAAAAAATCGTCCAATTCAGCGAAATGGTAACTTTGTGACACGATGGCTGACAGGTTTTTTTTCTTCGACTAACCCCGCTTCACACATCCCCGTTGACCAGCAGGCACTTCATTTATTTTTCCAGAGAGCTGCACGGCGGCATGACAGTTATGTGAGGGAGAATAGAGATAAAGATCATCTTTTTTTCTGGTCACCTGACGTAGTCATGGTGAAGTATAAAAATTATCGCCAACTTTTGAAGGAGACCCAAACTGGGGTTTTAGGATTAGAGTATAAATTTAGAACGCTAAATAATTTATTTTGTTCATCGGAACTCGGGTTTTCAAGCCGTATGCAGGGCAATATTATTGGCCTTTTTTTTCCTGATACCGGGGAGCGTCATGCTGTGGCGCAAATAACGTATTCGCCTGGCGAGACTTATCTTCTTGATCCGAATGTAGGGCTTTATAAATTAAGCGGTAAATCTATCGCTTTAGAAATATCAGAAGCGTTACCTCGTATTTATGTAAATCCAAGAGTCGAGTCACAAATAACGATTAGACGTAAATGTTAAAGCGAGATTTTACCGAGCTCAGCGCCCGCTGTTTAGCGGCCTTAATCCCCTGATCAGTGCAATCTCCGACACCTGGCAAGAAAGTAGCCAACGGGCACAGCAGGTAATTAGCTCGTCACAGCAATTTCTATCGCAATCACTCTGGCTGGAAATGGCCGTTTCACGATTTGGTTTGGGCGAAAATATCGGCTGCGGCTTGACAGTTATGGTCGGAATCATCAAATTAGTTGCCCTGACAGCTTAAAATGGTTTTCCCATGACTCAGATTTCTTCTCCATCCAATGCTTGTACTGTGAAAATTGCCAACCTCGTGGACGTTCCTCAGTACCTCGAAATCATCACAGAATACCTGCATGGCGAATGGTCTGCTTTTCCACATTGGGCACAGAAAGAATACATTCGTCAACGACTTGAACAGCGTCTGACCAGCAAAGGTCGCCAGTTTGTGCTGGTGGCATTTGATGAGAATGATGAGGTTGTGGGTACGGCAGGCGTGATGCGGTATGAACTTGATGACGTCGCCGAGCGAAAATACTGGTTAGGTGAAGTGTTCACTCGACACCATTTGCGCGGCAGAGGAATTGGTTCAGCACTGATCAAAGCCAGTATTGATCGGGCCCTGGCCGCCGGTGTTGATACGCTTTGGCTGTACACGCCGGATCAACAAGGTTTGTATGCGCGTCACGGTTGGCATGAAGTAGAAACACGTGAAGTCGATAACGAGCAAGTAACCGTGATGCAGCGTCCTCTACGTTGATTGCTGGCTTCTGCTACATCGCTATTTGGTATGCCAGTAGTGCATACTGCCTTCCGAATGGCCGGTGACCGGATCGGTTTCCGGCAGCGGTACCTGACTGATCGCCTTAGTTCTTTCCGCCAGCTTCTTCGGTTCATCGTGACAGAGGTCGGCGGTAACATCCGGCGGATAGGCACCGACCAGCATAAAATCTTCGTCCGCTGCAATCTGCTTATGCCCGACACCGGCTGGAATTAACAGCACATCCCCGACATTGACCTCGACAATTCTGCCGGTCTCACCGCCCAATTGCAGCTTTGCCGATCCCGCAAAAACCCCCACCACTTCATGCGTATTAGAATGAAAATGAGTAAAGGGATACACAGGATAGCGCCACTGCGGCGGCCAGCCGTTGGAGCGAAACAGATGCTCGAGATAATCGGCATTGTCTACCGTCTGTGGCGGGATCACGTGGTGATAAATCAACAGAGGTAAAGCACTGTTCGGCACGCCGCCGTCCGGTTTACTGATATGCAAAATTTCCACGGCGACCTCCCGGGGTTGGGCTTTGAGCGAAAAAGGAAAGGGCAGCAGGGCGACAGCGCTGAGTAAAGTACAAAACTGACGACGATCCAAAGGCATCAATACCGCTCCTTATCGCAAAAGGGGAAAACGAATGTTGGTTGGTAAGTGTTAGCTCGAACACTGACTGCATGTATTGCTAAATCTTTATTCATTTATAGAACAAAGTCAGTATTTTGGCCCGCTGGTGAAGAGCACATTGCACACTCTTTAAACAGTCTTATCAGAAAAAGCCGAATTGACGCCTCAATCGACAGATTAAAGTGATATAAACTGGCGAAACTGACCGTTTCTTCTAGTCTTAACTAAACATAAGCACTTCAGGAGAAAGAAGTCATGAATAAGAAAATGTTAATTATGGTTGCTACGGCTGTTTCGGTACTTGCTGGGTGTCAGACCTACGATCGTGCGGCAAGCTATGTTAAAGAGCCCGTTGTCAGCGACGTTAAAGTCGGCATGACCAAAGCTCAAGTACGTGCTCTTGCCGGACCACCGTCAACGGAAGCCACATTGGTACATGCGAAAGGAACGTGCCAGACTTACGCCGTTGCTCCTCGTGATGGTAAAGCGCAAACCTACTTTGTTAGCTTCAACGATACCGGTCACGTGATGAACAAAGGCTATCAGTCTTGTTCTGATTACGATAAAGACCCGCAAGCCGCACAATAACGACTTGAATATGCGGTGAGCTCTTTAGCTGACCGCCTAAAAAAACGCCTGCAGGGATGACCCCGCAGGCGTTTTTTTTAGGCTTTCTGGGTGACAATCCTTACCCCGACTTTGCTCACGTCCTTACCGTCCATTTCGGCGATAGTCCATGTCAGACCGTCCCATTCGATATGGTCACCGATGACCGGTTCGCCGCCGAGCAGTTGAATCACGAAATTCCCCAGCGACAGCGATTTATCCACCGAGGCGTCCAGATTCAATCCATATAATTGGGAAATGGCGTCGAGTGGCGCATCGGCTTGCAGGATGAAATCACCAAAGAAGCGATCATCAAGCACCACGGCATTGCTGTCACTGAATAGCTTTCCGAGTTCCGGCAGGTCTTTCTCCTGGCCAATAACACACAGGATATCGCCCTCTTTCAATCGCGTACTGCCGGTCGGATGTAGCATTTCTGTGCCACGGAACAGCGCGGCAATTCGCGTTTCCTGAGGCATTTTCAGATCCCGTAAGGCGGCACCAACACACCATTTTTCGGAACCTAACTGGTAGATAAACTGTTCCCAGTTGCTATAAACGTCGATATCCAAGCCAACGCGGGAAATTGGCGTCGGCATCGGTGGGACGATCACTTTGGCCTTTTTCGCCGCGAAGCCCAGCGATGTTCCCTGCAACAGCAGCGACACCAGCACGATAAAGAACGCGACGTTGAAGTAAAGATTGGCCTGTGGAATACCGGCCATCATTGGGAATACGGCTAAAATAACCGGTACCGCGCCGCGCAGACCGACCCACGAGATAAAGAAGCGTTCGCGCAGCGTAAAGTTCTTAAACGGAAACAGCCCGACAAATACCGACAGCGGCCGCGCGACGAAGATCATCCACACTGACAGCGCCAGCGCACCGGCGGCAATCGGCAGTAAATCACTCGGGGTAAGCAACAGGCCGAGGACCAGGAACATGCCGATCTGGCTCAGCCATGCCAGTCCATCAAAGGTTTGCATAATGCCGTGGCGGTTACGAATCGGCATATTGCCGAGTACCAGACCACACAAATAGACCGCTAAAATCCCGCTGCCGTCCATTGCAACGGTCAGGGCGTAGATCATCAGGCCACCGCTAAATGCCAACAGAGGATATAAGCCGGTAGCCAGTGAAATCTTGTTGATCAGCTTATGCAGCAGCCAGCCACCGCCTAGGCCAAAGAAAATACCCAAACCAAATTGCTGAATGACATCTAAAACAAACATCCAGCTCAGGCCGTGCTGGCCTTTGGCAATCATATCGATCAGCGTAATGGTCAGGAAAACCGCCATCGGATCATTACTGCCGGACTCAATCTCTAAGGTTGCGCTGACACGCTCATTTAACCCTTTGCCTCCAATCAGCGAAAATACCGCAGCCGCGTCGGTTGAGCCAATGATCGCGCCAATCAGCAGGCCTTGAATCATATCGACCTTAAACAGCCACGCCGCCATCATGCCGGTTAATCCGGCGGTGATTAATACACCGACGGTGGCCAGAGACAGCGCGGGCCAAAGCGCGACGCGAAAGGAAGAGGCGCGAGTGCGCATGCCGCCATCGAGCAAAATTACCGCCAGTGCGAGGTTACTGACCAGATAGGCTGCGGGATAATTATCGAAAGCGATACCGCCAATACCGTCAACGCCCGCCAACATACCGATGGCGAGAAAAATGACCAAAATGGGGATCCCGAGACGGGAAGAGAGCGAACTGAGCAGAATGCTTGCTGCTACCAACAGGGCGCCGATAAAGAAAAGTGTGTTGATAGTGCTTGCCTCCAAAATGCCTTCTCCTGCTAATGCGCCGATAAATCCTGATGGAGTCAGTATGCCATTGACTCGTGTATTAATTTATCAGGAAAAAGTTATCGTCGCTGAAGGAATATTCAGATATTTATTTTTTGAGTCTGGTCTTAAAGCAACTACGCTTAAACATGAAGGCGTTACTGTGATAAGGGGCATCCTGCTTCAGTTTGATCACTAAAAAGAGGAACTTATGAGCGAATTTACCGGCATACATCGCGAAGTCCTAAAAGACGGCACAATTAAGCATGTCTTAGTGCGTGACGACACTGGGCATGAACAGGCCAAAGCGGCGAAAGACTATATATCGGAAGGGATCCAGCCTGCGATAGACGAACTGCCTGAAGTCTCCACGCATAGCGAGTACCCGAAAACCGGCGACGATAACGGCTAGGTGTTGTCATGAGCAAAAACTGGCCCGCCCAGGATGGGCAGTACGGGCCAGCTTTTACTTCAACATCCAGGTTATTTTGCCGCAGCTAACCATTTCAGGCCGTTGGCTTTCATCTCTTTTTCTTGCTCGCTGAATTTGGTAGCAAATACCCGCTTCACCGGGAAACCGCTTTTTTCCAGCAAATAGGCCAGCGCGGCATATTCGCGTGGATATTTTTTGACCACCTCTTGATCAATCTCGACGACCCCGGTCGGGAAGGTGAAATTCCCCATATCGTAAATGGACTGGCGTTTCACGATGCGCCATACGCCGTCGCGTTTTTCCACTAAATCGTAGAAACGGTTATGGCCGTTACAACCCAAGCCCAACTGCGTATTCTCACCGATAATAATGGCATTGGTTTCTACAATGGCACGATCGCCGTTAAAGGTGATCACTGGTGAACCGATCACATGCTTGGCACTGAAAGCGGAACCGCCCATTTTTTGCGAACCCGCGACAAACTCGCTGAAGATGCCCTCGAACCACGTCACTTCAATAACGCCATCGTCATGGAACAATTCCAGCAGTTGATCCCACTCAGCTAAATCACGATGGATCCAGCCGGTCATGAGGTCTGCGTTATCCTGACGATCTTGTAGTCTGCTGCTCATGGTGGTTCTCCTGCAAACGGTGGGTGAGGTCAATTTTCTGCTCACAGTTTGTGCGTCTGGAGCCATCAAAACAAATAGTTTAAATTAAGCTATTAATCATTTTAATTGATGAGTATCTCAATGGATCTGCGACAACTGCGTTACTTTCTGACGGTCGTTGAAGAGGCGCATTTTGGCCGGGCGGCCAAGCGGCTGAATATCGTCCAGCCGGCACTGAGCATGCAGATAAAGTCGCTGGAAGAAGAGGTTGGCGGCATGCTGTTTTACCGCACCACCCGTAAGGTGGAATTGACCGCAGCGGGCGAGCTGTTTCGGATTGAAGCCGAATTGGCTATCGCGCAAGCTGAACGGGCTAAAACCGTGGTTCAGCGTGCCCTACGCGGCGAAACGGGGCGCGTACGCGTAGGCTTTGCCGGTAACGCGGTCTTCACCGGCAGATTGCTGGCTGACATGCGCGCTTTCAGCGCGGCTTATCCCAACGTCGAGATCGAATTACGGGAAATGGCCCCGCAATTACAGAGCGAAGCGATCCTTGCTGGCAGAATTGACGTCGGGTATTGCCCCGAGATGGGGCTGGATTTTGACAGCCAGCTACAGGGCGAGCGCATCGGCGATTGGCCGATGATCATTGCCATGGCGAGCGATCACCCACTGGCAGAGGTGTCCGTGTTGACCCGACAGATGATCGTCCGCGAGCCGCTGGTGGTTTACTCCACCGGCAAAGCGGATGCCGGCCAGATTGCCCAATTGCGTCAGGCCCTAGGCGCTGAGCCTAACATTGCGCATCAGGTTTCCAGCACGCTTAGCGTATTGATTCTGGCAGCCGCAGGGCAGGGAATTGCGCTCGTTCCCTCCACCTTTGAACAGGTGCCGTTACCGGGATTACTGTACAAACCGCTGACCGATTTCAGCCTGCGAGCCAATATGATCCTTTTGCATCGAATTCAAGAAACCACCGGTTCGGTATTGGCCTGGCTGGCGCTGTCGCGCAACAGTATAGGTAGTTGAATCGTCAGATTTTTGTTGTTTTTTTGGCTGTCAAAATTTCGTATAACAGTGATGGTCATCAAGACGTGTGAAGTTCAGTCGCCGCTGGAAGCAGGGTAAAAGGAGAGTTATGCAAGAGTTCATTGTTCCCGTTGTGCACCCGATGATAGAAATCACTACGCCGAGGCTGTTGATGCGCCAGTGGCGTGAAGAGGATTTACTGCCGTTTGCCGAGATGAATGCCGATCCTCGGGTAATGGAATATTTTCCGTCCCTGATGACCCGTGAACAAAGCGATGAACTGGCACAGCGTTGTGGCGCTTTAATCGCTGAACGCGGCTGGGGAATGTGGGCGTTAGAAACTCGTGAAGAGGGTAAATTCATCGGTTTTCTGGGCCTGCATACGCCGGGCTATCCGCTACCCTTTAATCCGTGCGTGGAATCGGGCTGGCGTCTTGGTTTTGAGTCATGGGGCAAAGGTTATGCCAGCGAAGCCGCACAGGCCGCACTGCACGTCGGGTTTACTGCCCTTGCGCTAGAAGAGATCGTGTCGTTTACCACGCTGTCCAACCTTCGTTCACAAGCGGTGATGAAGCGAATAGGGATGACCACCCATTCTGCCGATAATTTTAACCATCCGGTGTTTGAGGGGGAGCATCCTTTAAGGGAGCATTGTTTGTATCGCCTCAAACGGGACGAGTGGGCTGCTGCCCAAACCCCTTAAGGCCTTGGGTTGCCACCCAAACCCCTTAAGACCTTGGGCTGCCGCCCAAACTGGCCTTAAGGGGCGCCTATCGCCGCGCCCCTCAAGACTCCCCGGCTCTTTCACTGCGCGCTATCGCTCGTTGGAATGGACATGTTTCAGCGGCTTCCGTTCACACCGCAAAATGTCGCCGCTTAGGCGGTGCCTTCGCTGCGGGATTCGAGCCTCTGGTCTCGAACCGCTTGCTCAGCGCCATTTTTGAATGCGGTTTAGGGGCTATCTAGGGCAAAAGATAAAACCCAACCCAACCCAACCCAACCCAATCTAATTCAGTTCAGGATAATCAGACCCAATCCCACAGAATGACTTTCGATGTAGGGGCCAGTGTGCCGCATTCAAAAATACCGCCGAGGGAGAGGTGAGAAACAACGAGTGGTTTTTATCGCGAGTTGGTCCGAACCCGAACTGAGGGCACCGCGCAGCGGCGGTGTTTTGCGGCTGTCACTTTGGCTCCTGAAACATGGCCATTGTGACCCGCGTAGCTACGGAAGCCACATAAAAAAACGCAGGAGTTCCAAGAGGAGGCACGTTTATGCCTCCTTTTGGGCGGGTTTGGGCGGCAGCCCAAGGTCTTGACCTTGAAGTTAAAAGTCAGTTTGGGCGGCAGCCCAAGGTCTTGACCTTGAAGTTAAAAGCCAGTTTGGGCGGCAGCCCAAGGTCTTGACCTTGAAGTTAAAAGTCAGTTTGGGCGGTAGCCCAAGGTCTTGACCTTGAAGTTAAAAGCCAGTTTGGGCGGCAGCCCAAGGTGTTGACCTTAAGGCCAGTGTGGGCGGCGAGCCCTTGACCTTAAAGATTTGACGCTGTTAAAAGCGTTAATGGCGTTCGCTTAAACGCCCCAGCACTGAGGCTCCAATCATCCCGCCATTGCCACTGTTGCCGATAAATTTCCCTGGAATAACCAGCGGTTCGGCGTAACGGTGCAAGGTGGCGGCTCGCACTAAAGTGTCCAGTGCGGCAATCAGCGCGGTGGCGTTCGCTAGCCCGCCGCCGACCACAATTTTGGAGGGGCCGAGAAGATTGACCAACAACACCAGCGGTTCGGCGACCAGTTGCAGCCATGCGGCGATAGTCAGTGACGCTTCGGCCTGGCCGTTTTCCCAGCCGTCGACAATGTGCTGGCTGCTGCTGTCTTGCTGATTCAAATGCTGATGCAAGCGCTCTACACCGCGCGCGCCGCCAAGCACGTCCAGACAGCCGTGTTGGCCGC
>Ga0105856_1000935_pt1 | contig 13456 bp, 8 predicted proteins | sample OrgsoiDNA_201060_FD_89681 | JGI IMG/M metagenome (GOLD analysis project Ga0105856, IMG submission 89681) | Permafrost soil microbial communities from the Arctic, to analyse light accelerated degradation of dissolved organic matter (DOM) -... | ecosystem: Environmental > Terrestrial > Soil >...
AGTTGTTGCCATATATGCCTCGCTTCTAGTCAAAGGTTGCCCAAGACCTTTGCCTTTGCGCCGTCAACGACTAACGCAAAGGTACAAATCCTCGGGTTGGGCGCAAGCGTATCAACACCGACATGAAGAAGCAACGTCTGAGGCCATGAATTAAGGGGTTTTCGCACGAAAATCACGAAAATGGTGACCTGTATCTCTCTTCATGTGGACGGCTCCAAGAAAATCATCACGAAATATGGCTTGGAGTGCGCTTAAAGAAGGCCGAATCAAATGACAGAGATACTCTCAGACGGTCACTACTTTGCGAAAAACGATGCCTCATCTCGCATGGAGTAGGCGTTATCGGGCGTACACAAGTGGTGGCAGATAAACTCAAATCGCGAAAGATCTTCACCGGTCCTGCCGTAATTGTTCGTTGCACCTGTGTTCCCGAAGACCCTAACAGCGCTTTCGCACTCTCGACGCTCATGGCATAGTGCGACCATATCCATTTAAGGAGGCACCATGCCGACACTCGAACAAATTCAGACGAAGATGAAGAAACTGCAGGTGCAAGCCGATGTATTGATTGCAAAAAAAGCGCAAGCAGCAGTCGACCAAATCCGGAAGATCATGTTGGCGCACGGTTTGACTACGGAAGACATCGAGGCGAAAGCAAAGGCAAAACGCGAAGCGAAAGCAGCGAACGGGAGTGCTCCGAAGGTCAAGTCGACGGCTGCCAGTAGTCTAAAAGGCGGGACCCCGCCGAAGTATCAACATCCCAAGACTGGCGCGACATGGACTGGCCATGGTCGCGCGCCTGCCTGGATTGCCGATGCTAAGGACCGCAGTAAGTTCTTGATTGACGGTGCTGATGTGAGCACTGTGAGCCAAGCGAAGGCTGTGGACAAAAAAGCCGCGGCTGTTGCCGGCGCAGTTGGCCACAGGGGGCAGCGCACAGGTCCGCAGCCGGCGAAATACCTCGACCCCAAGACCGGAGCGACCTGGAGCGGGCGAGGCCCGGCTCCCGTGTGGCTAGCTGCAGCGAAAGACCGGACGAGATTTTTGATTGCCGGCGCTGACGCCGTCACGACTGCAACCAGCACTGCGAGCAAAGCTAATAAGCCGAAGTCCTCTGCTACGAGCGGTGCTGTTGCAAAGAAAGGGGCGGCGAAGAAGACCGCGGCTGCCAAAGAGGTAGTCGCGAAGTAAAGCTGTGGCATCATTGTTGATGAATAACACGTCTTCTGCTGACATCGACCGGATTGTCCTGCTTGAGTCTTTACCCAAGCTGGCATCTGGTTCCACGGATACCACTCATTCTCTCTAGCGAAAGGCAGGTGGTGCCGTCGTACCGGATTGCCGAATGTGACTTTGAGCGGCTTGGTCCATTCCGCGATGAAGAAGAACCGTTCTGCGTGCTCTCTTTTCTATGGGCAGCTTTCATCACCTCGGGCCAGCGGGTGACGAACGACTTGGGAGTCACCCGCTCGCCGCGCCAGGCCTGACCTGGTATTGGGTGCGCGAGGTGAAGAATTTGTCTTTCGTCGCCGAGGCCTGCACCAACAAGTCGCCGCATCATCCGCGGCGACATTTCGGCCTGACGTTTCAGGACAGTACTTTTGACGACAGGTTTTGTGCCAAATATTTGGCACAAAACGGTAGCCCCACAGGACTCCAACAAATCGAGAGCCCTCCATGCAGACACGAACCAACGTAAATCCCACTCGCAGCGATGCGGCTTAAATGAACCGGGACGCATCTTCGGCGCTTGGCATAAAGCACTGCTCTCGCCGCCCCAACACCCGATAGCGATTGCGTGCAATGAAGCGGTAAGCCGCGTCCCTGAGCGGCGCGGGAACGAGCCAGCCGACCCACATCAGGCGCCAGATCCATCCCAGTTGGTGGACCACCCGAAGAAGGGCCGCAGTGTGCTGATACGACTTATCACCGTCGACAAGCAGGAGCGTTTGTAGGTCTTCCACACGGAGTCCAGCCCGTTCGAGAAGCGCGACACCCGATGGAGATTGAATCGAGGTAAAGGTAAAAACGCGCCGCTTGTCGTGCTTCAATAGGAATTGGACCCAACCGCTGCAAAGCAAGCATTGGGCGTCAAACACGATAATCACGCTGCCGCCTCCCTTTCGCAAATACCGAGTATTCCTTCGTAGGCCACGAACAGATGATTGCCGGGCCACCGCGCTTCAATGTTAAAGCGAAACTGGCCGGCCTGCCCAGTCTCTATGGCGGAGACAGCGGGTACAAACCATGCTGGAAGCGTCACTCCGAAACACGTCACTTTTTGCAAGAGCATCGTCAATTGCTTCTCTGTCGCCTCGAGTTTGAACCAGAGGCGAATGGGTCCAAAGGATTCGGTGAGATGAGGACCTCGCAAGCTAAGCGTCGAGCGCATGGTGCGCGAGGCGAACCTGCGTGTCCAATTTTCTTGTCGAGCGTCCGTGCGCATCTCGAAGACAAACGCCTGTCTATTGGACTCGGCTGGCAACCTCACTACGAAGGCTGCTATGCGTCCCAGAAACGTACTGGCACCTTTGATGACGACGGTACCGTCCAATCGAATGTTCCCTCGCAGTGAGTGAAAGCACCGGACCTCCGGCGGCAGCAACCCGAACCTAGCCCCGAGGTGGCGCTGATAGATCGGAAGCGGATCGCTCATAAAACTTCCTCTCCGGTGCGAATCGCCAACGTACCGAATTCAGCTTCGAAGTCCCGCAGCGAGACGACGCCAACACACGGGGTCGCACGGCCACCACTTAGCTCGTGACGTTTCAGCTTCCGTATAAGTGCGGCTGCCGCGAGTGTCGGAATGTAGGGGCCGTCTCCGCGTTCAGCTATCAGCGTCCACCGCTTTCTCAGCGTCCGACCGTCCTGGCCTTTCCCAGCGACGTCTACGTGCATGGCCCCGGCGTCTGACCCGAGGCTGATGACGAGCTCGCTCGCCCGCTTCGCGAACCCTGCGAACAGAGGCAGTCGCGGCAGGAGCCGGGCCTGCCGCAAGACGCTTACGAAGGCTAATCCGAAGTGCAGAACGCGAAGCTCCAGCCCACCCCGGAAAATCACCGAGCGGACCGCCGGATACCGCTGCAGGTGCAGGTCGAGGTCCGGCACCTCGCAAAGCGTGAGCCATCGTGCACCGACCGGCGCAGGATAGTTGTGCCGAACGTGCTTGGTCCAGCCCGACTCTTTAAGCCATTCGGCATTTTTCCAGATGCGGATGGGCTCACCACAATAGCTGAGAATGGCCGAAACTGTGGCAGTGCCTCGGTCAGTTCGATTTCCCGGCGAGATACCGATGTCGATGAAAGTCATTTCGGAAAACTCTGGCGCTAAATGGTCGAGTACTGCACTGGACAATGCCGGTACTGAGCTCGCCCCGCTGATGACGACCACACCGGCTGCCTCTGCTCGCCCCTGCAACGTTGCGATTCCGTTAACAAATTCACGCGCGTCAGCAAGGTCAAGATAATGGACCCGTGCATCGATACAGGCGCTCGCGATATGGTATCCCTGATTTTGAAAGGGTCCGCTCAGATTGACCGCGATTGCTGCCCCCGTCGCGGCCACATCCGAAGCCAGGCTGGACGAGTTGGAATCGAGATACGTGGCTTCGAGCTCAGCAGTCGCACCACTGGCGACAAGAGTTTCGACAAGCTTTTTTGCCTTGTCGAGGCTGCGCCCTGCAATGATGACCTTTAGCTCTGCGTCTGTACTGAGGAGGCGCGCAAGTCGCTCACCAAAAAACCCGTAGCCGCCTATCAACAAGACAATCGTTTTGCCGTTTTTCATGTCATCCAAGTAGTGTGATGCTCTGAATTCATTTGTCGCACGAGCGGGAGCCCCAAAATATGAAGACGCGAAGGCACCCCGCCTGACAGTGGCCGCGCGCATGCGTCGCTGTTGCGAAAATCAATTTCAACACCGGTGCGCGCGACGACCCTTCCTCATGAATTCGAACATCGAGCTTATCCTCGACCGAAACCACACGCCCCCTTCAACTTGGCCTGGATGACCCGACGCCCCCAGTAGTCTGACAGGTTGGCCCTGATGTCGCTCGCCCGCGCCTAGCCGTACACCGTGGTACCAGCGGAGACAAGTTGCGGGGCGTGAACATTCGATAAGTGACGATGATTCAATGTATAGCGTTCTAGCGATGCACACACTGCAGCCAGCATCTGCCCCAATGCGGTTCATACTCGCAATTCACCAGATAGGCGACCCTCGTGTTGCCGAAATCTGGCTAGTCCACTAACTGCATCAGCCTCCCGGCAAGGCTGTGCGGAAATGCGTGGATGGGGCGGCTTCAAATGAACGATCTCGGAGACGGGCGTTTTCTAGTCGCGGTTCACTGTCCTGCGCTGTGGGTAAGTCGAATCTCATATGTCCGATGAGGACTGCTTTCTGGCGGGTAATCCGTGGAAAATGCACAATCATTACTAGATCATCCGTCGAAAACACGCCGCATGGTAAGTGAAGGGCGCTAGGGAACGTTTTGTTGCCTTTCCTCGCGCTTAACAGGATTCTGCGCAGCGACCTGCTCAGGTTCGACCAAGAGGCGGCGCTGATCAGCTACGTAACTACAGAATCTATTGTTGGCGGAAGCCGTGCAGTTCCGGAAACTTGCGAGTCATAGCAGATGGCGAAGCCATTCTCGCCCAAGACTCTAATTTCGCTTTCCAAGCGCGAATACAGGTAGCAAATTCGGATTGCGACACAAGGCAGAAGGTTTGATGCCCATTAGACAACCTGACGATCAGGTCCCCACCGACGCCGGAGTTCGCCTGGCGCGAGACAGGCATGCCGGCGAACGAGAATCGGAGTCGTGACGAGCCGACGAGCCGACGCGACGATCACGGCGAATCACGCACACGCCTGAAACCTCGGATCTCTGACCAACAGGAGTCATCAAATGGGGGTACTTCTTCAGGGCTTTTTCAAGTTGCCACCGAACAATGCATTGCCCTCGCCGGCGGACGGCAACCAAGGGGTGGCATGGTGGTGGGATCATCTCGCCGCTCAGGCCCACGCTCTGGGCCTCGCCGGCTTCACCGCAGTCTGGCTGCCTCCCGTGCTCAAGACGGCATCAGGCGCCAACCAGGGCGCAGATGGCTACGGTGCATTTAACGACTACGACATCGGCTCCAGATCGCAAAAAGGATCCGTGCCAACGCGATACGGATCACGCGAGCAGTTGCAACGCTGCGTCGCCGTTCTGCGCGCCAACGGCCTCGATGTGTACTTGGACATGGTGGAACATCAGAGGTCAGGCGACGCGCCCCCTTTTGTGTTTCGCTATCCCGGAGCAAACGGAACACCGGATACTGGGCGCTTTCCTAAGAATCCGTCCAACTTTGTTGGAGCACGCGCCCCGCAGGTCCCGCGCGACCCCAACCTCGGCGGCCCGGTTGCCGATGATTTTCCGTTCGGGCGAGAACTGGCCCCGATCAACGCGAACCCTCCACGCTATGTCTTCGACAACCTCATCGCCGCCGCGGACTGGTTGACGCGCGCGCTTGACGCGCAGGGTTATCGTATCGACGACGTGAAGGGACTTTCAACGGACTTCTTGCTGCCGTTTCTGAACAGCAAGGCGATGGCGGGAAAGTTTGCGGTCGGCGAATTCTTCGATGGCAATCGTGCCCTGGTCAATCAATGGATATTCAATCCAGAAGCAATGGCGGGGCGTCCGAGCGCATTCGATTTTCCGCTGAAGTTTTTGCTCAACAGCATGTGCAACAATCCGGGCCGCTTCGACATGGCTGACCTGGACCATGCGGGGCTCGTTGGGATCTCGCCGATGAACGCGGTCACCTTCGTCGAAAACCATGATACGGACCTTCAAGGCGCGCAGAAGATCGTCAGAAACAAGATGTTGGCCTATGCCTGCATCCTGACGTCGGAAGGATATCCATGCGTTTTCTACAAGGACTACAGTACGGATCCCGACTGCTTCGGGCTTAAACCGCAAATCGATAACCTCATCTGGATCCACGAGGTTTTGGCCGCCGGCGAAACGGTGCAGAGATGGAAAGACTTCGATGTCTTCGCCTATGAAAGAGTGGGTGGTCCGCATCTCCTGGTGGTCCTGAACAACGATCCCGGTGGCATCCGAACAATCCGCGTTGATACCGGGTTCGGTTCCGACGTCCCGTTGCACGACTACACGGGACATGCGGCGGACCTGGTGACGGACGGGACCGGCGCGGTGAATGTGACGGTGCCGGCGAACGTGAGCGGCCTAGGGTACGTCTGCTATAGCCGCCGTGGTCAGGACCGGACACTGGCCCCGGCATCGCATGGTGTAACGCAGGATTTCGAAGGCGCCGCCGACCTCGATATACTCCCTTGCACAAACGGCAAAACAGTCGTCGTGGGCAGGATATGGTGTGCCCAGGGTTCCCTCATCACGGCAACCCTGACACTCGACCGGGCGGGCTGGAGCGCTTCGTCTAAGGTGGACCTTGAACTGCTGGCCCCCGATGAGACGCGAAAGGAAAAAATCACCGTAACGAGCGTGAGCGAGCCGGTCCTGACGGCGGCGGCGGGCAGCGAAGGCTTTTACACGCTTCGGGTGACCGCGGCTGGACTCCCCGCGGCGAACCTTGGTCAGCCATACAAAGTCTCGGCCAGTTATATGGCGCCCCTGGACCTCGCGCTGGAGAAGACCGTTACAGTGCCCGACCCGTCCAAAATGGGACATTGGTCGATACCGATTGAACTCGAGAATGTCGCGATTCACGTGCATCTGTTGCCGACGGGCAAAATTCTTTACTGGGGCCGTCGTAAGGAGTTTGGCTCGGCTGTCTTCGCAACGCTTAATGATCACGCCTGCCAGACCTACATATGGGATCCGGCGGACGGAACCAGCAGGGAGACAAAGAACCAGCCGACCCTGAAAGACGGCACGACGGTCAACCTGTTCTGCTCCGGCCACACGTTCCTGGCGGACGGACGATTGATGGTCGTGGGAGGGCACCTGTTCGACAGCCAGGGGGCTAACCAAAGCTGCATCTATGATCCCGTGACGGATACATGGACAGCTGAAGCACTGATGAACAACGGCCGCTGGTACCCCTCTGCCGTGACGCTGCCCGACGGCGGAGCGCTGGTGCTCTCGGGATCCTTTGCATCCGGTCCGCTGCAGCCCCCGCCAAACAGCAACGTCGTCAACCCAACCCCGCAGGTCTGGAGGGGGACCGGATGGCAATCGCTGACCGACTTCGAGGATGGGTTGACCCTGTTTCCGCGACTCCACATCGAGCCGAAGCAAGGACATGTTTTCATGTCTGGAGCACAAGGAGAGAGCTTCTTCCTGGACACGAACGGTGCCGGCACTTGGACGCCAGGTCCGTCTCGCGCGCTTGGTCTCCGAGACTACGCTCCGTCGGTGATGTATGACACGGGCAAGGTGATCTTCATCGGCGGCGGTCTGGACGCGGGAACGAACCTGCCTGCCAACGGTGCCGAAACAATCGATCTGGGCTCCGCCAATCCGACTTGGCATCCGACCTCGCCCATGCATTTTCGGCGCCGCCAGCACAATGCCACGATCCTGCCGAACGGTACCGTGCTCGTCACCGGTGGAACGCAGGGGCCGAACTTCAACGACGTGGATACGGGTTCCCCGATCCACGCGCCGGAGTTGTGGGATCCGGTGACCGGAACTTGGACCATCATGGCCGAGGAAGCGGTGGATCGTTGCTATCACGCGACTGCGGTGCTGCTGCCGGACGGCCGTATATTCAGCGCCGGTGGTGGCGAATATGCTCCCGAGAACAATGTCGCGAATCCGGCGAAGGATACGCACTCGGACGCACAACTATTTTCGCCACCGTACATGTTTCGTCAACGTCCGACATTCTCGGAAGCGCCGGATCAGATCTTCTATGGTGAGGCATTCACATTGAAGGTCGCAAACGCGGACGCAATCGCGAAGGTAACCTGGATCCGGCTTGCCTCGGTCACGCACTCGTTCGATCAGAACCAGCGATTGAACTCACTGGCCTTCACGAAGGGCGCGGGCACTTTGAACGTCACGGCGCCGGCGAACGCCAATGTCTGTCCGCCGGGTCATCATATGTTGTTCGTGGTGGACAATGACGGGACTCCCTCTGTGGGCCACATTGCGCGCATCGCTGTCCGTCAGATCGCGGCGCCGGCATTCGTCCCCGGCAGCGCCGTTTTTAACGAAGCGCGGCCTGGTCCGGTGGAGAAAGACGCTGAGACTATGCGAACGGCGACAAAGCCATCTGTCACAGTGGGAATCACACCAACCTGTTTGTACGGGCTTGCCGGTTGCTGGGGTGGAGCGAAGGGCGCGTTGCGTCGGTTGACGGGGGTCGAAACCGTTCTCGAGGAAGCAGATGCCTACACGTCAACCGCTCTGGTGTTCTTGAAGGACGACAGATTGCCGGATCTCGACATCTGGCGCCGGGAATTTGGGCGTGTTGCTAATGCGTCATACTCGCTGCGCGGTATCGAGATGAACTTAAGCGGTGCGATCAAAGAGAAAGATGGGCTGCTGACGCTGATTGGCAACCAAACGAGGCCAACCGTTTTGCTGGCGCCGCTCGAGGCCAGCAATAAAGTGCAGTGGAATTTCGCCACGAAATCGAACTGGCCGCTGGAACCTGACGAAGCGACTGCCTACGGCAGACTGAGACAACTTCTGAGCGACCCGAAGCGGCAAGACGCCTTGGTTACAGTCATCGGTACGCTGTTGAAGAATGAAAATGGATTTTTCCTGGAAGTCCGTGCCTTCACCGCTTGAAATGGCGGACGATTTGGCTTTGCTCGATGGAAACGCCAGTTCGGGAACAGGGAAAGCCCCGGAACGCGAACTATCGATGTAACGAGTCGTCACAGCGGCGCCCATGTCCTCTCCTTGCGATGTCGGCGCGATACCTGATTCAGAGACTATCGCCGCAAAGAAACATCCCCTCCGTCGTTTAACCTTCTCACGCTGCTTCATTATGTTTAAAGAACCGACTTAATACGGTCTGCAACGTCGTGATTCAAATATCGTTAACGCCTTGATAAGTGATGCTATTTTGCGCCTTCACGGATACTTGGCCAATATGCATCGCGCCAAGTCTGTTCTTGCGCAAAGGTCTGCGGAAACCGCATCGCGCCAATCGGCGCGGGAGAATAAACGATGGGCGCTAGAGATGACCTGACGGTTAAACGTACCAGTCCAGATGGGTTCGCCGAGTTTATGCCTGGATTCGAAATAAGGTTGATGGCGTGCACGTTCCAAAAACACTGCTCGACGAGGTGCGAAAACTCATCAGGAGTTAGCCGCGCACCTGCACGTTGGCCATAGGCGGCGGAATCGTAGGTCTTGGCTTTTGGATGCCGATTGAGACTCGAGGCAGCCGACGCGCGTCGGCTGTCTTGGCTTACTAGATCTGCTTGCGGAGGGTGGCAACAGACACGTGAGGCCAACTCAGGCCGTTGAAATTCAGGAGCACCGTCTGCGTGTATTGCAACTGCAAGAAAGCCGGATCAGTCCCTTCTGCCGCTACACTCTCGATCCAGAAGATAGCATTCATTGCAACTGGCGATGCATTCGGCCCTGCGATAACCGAACCTTGTAGGAACGCTGTTCCGTCCGTCCCACCACCGCTGATGGGAGAAGGTGCGGTTGTTGAAATTATCAGCACTGTGGTCTTAGTGATTGTTTGACTGGTTATCGCAGCAGCAAGAAAAGAATTCGGATTATCGACGAGCGGCTGCGTTATTTGACCACTGGTAAGCTGGCGAAATTGTGTTGGTGTCGCCAAGTCAGATTCAGGAAAGCTGATTGTTCTCGCGGGATTGCCAATAACAAACGGTGTGATGCTCGCATCGGCAATCAGGGGCGGACCATTGACGCTCAGCGACGTGCCCTGCGCGAGCACGGTAGCGCCGTGAGGTATCGATGCCAGCCGCGCCACCGTCTCGCTCTCAAGGGGATTGGTTGTCTTCGGAACCGATGCCCAGATGCCAGGTTCGATATGGATGCCGCCCGCAACAAGGTCCGACACCTTTTGCAGGTAGGTTACCCCGAACATCGAAATATCGCCTTGGAGGAAACCCCGGTTTGGAATGGGCCCCTGAATTTCTTCAAATTCCAGGGTTTCGTCGGTTAGATTGAGTTCCAGAAAACGATCTTGGGTAGCTGGGACAGGCGGCGTCGCATGAAATGGGCGCCATATTTGATTAAATCCTTTTCCGACCCATTTACCTGGAAGGTCCGCGAGGGGACCGAGGTTAGAAGCTCCTGTTCCCTGGTTAAGCGCAGCTACTGCAAGTGGGTGGAAAGAAAAATTGGTAAGGTCCATTATCATTTCCTCTCTAAAAATAAAGTGTCAACAGGGCAGAATCGCATTTTTGGTGCTATGGCCTAGCTCGCAACACTAACTTTTTATAGCGCAATGATAACTAACGTTTGCGTATTATAATTACCTCGGGAATTCATCTATTTTTTATTGCAACAGCCCTTTTCGCCGCTCTCCACATATTAATACCGAGAGCGTTCAACGACGTGCTTAATGCATACTAGTTGAAGTATTACCGCACATCCTAACCGTGTAAACCCTATCGGTGAAGCTCGTCGCCAGTTTATTTCCTGCGCGATTCAAATTTGAATCAAATCTTATTGAAATTTGATTCAAAGATGATTCAAATACTGGCGATATCGATCTCGCATTAGCCCGCCAACAGCTTTCATGAGTTGACGTGAGTATTGCTGCGGAAAATAGCGTTCAATCAAAATTCTAATGAGATTAGCTTGACCCATAACTACGCCGACGGTTACACGGTGGCGAGCGAACGCTTACGCCTCGATGCGGATCACTGCGTGATCTCCCGGAACCACGCGGCACTATCCAGCATGCTGGATGTCGGCCACATCACCGATACGGTCGCGCCGTTGCGCTGGATCTCGATACGCACAGCCCCGTATGCGTATCGACGGGCTTGCTGGCGTGCACGCCAGCCATCGGTACCGGCACGAAGGCGCCCTGCACGTCGATGGTCATCGGGTTGCGCGCTTCGAGCTGCCCTGCGCCAACCTTATTGGCCACTTTAATCCAGCGCCGCAGAACGATTGGATTTACTTTCTTTCGAGACGGAAAGGGCCGCGCACGAGACAGTTGATACGCGACCAATAACGATATAGCAGCCTTTGACCCCTTGTAGTTCGATGTGTCCGCACTATACTTCGTGCAGGTCGCTCCCAATCACACTTGGCAACGACCCTACGTCAGCCGCGCGGAATAACCCATTCCAAAGGCGGCCTCAGACACGCGTAAGACCTCTACTGCCGCATTTCAGTCGCAACTCCCCACGCTCGGCATTGCCGCGTTGGCGATAAGATATTTGATAGGTTGTACTACATTATAAAAGGCATAGCAGCGAGGGTAATTTCTGAGTCCGCGGGTACCACGTTGATCTACGCGTCCGAGTTCACCGTTGCGAACCGCACGAACATCAGGAGGCTCCACGTTTACTTCCGGACGTCTGTACGGCATCTGCGATCCGGGTGCGAAACGTGCAATCCGTCAGTCGCGCACCTGACATTCACATAGCCTCAGTATCGAGCGAACCGAATTCCATGTTTCTCGATACCTCGGCGCATGCGTGGCTGTCAGCAGCGGGGCATTTAGCGGCCGTCGTCGAACCATCGGACATCTGTCCGATGCTCAAGTGTGCACCACAGGAGGTTTTCAGTCATGGCAAGACATGCACTCAGGGGCAGCGAGAGAACGCCCCTCGACGGAGCTCGCTCCGTCGGAAAGGCCCATCCGGCCGAGCGGCTCGAAGTCAGCGTGCTCATGCGGCGTCATTCGGGTGACGCCTTCAAGAACCGCGCGATGAAGCTGGCAGCCGGCGACGCATCGGACGGTCGCATCAGCCGAGAGGAGTTCGCTAAGCAATTCGGTGCCGCCCCGGCCGACGTCGCGGTCGTCAGGAAATTTGCGAGCGATCATGGCATTACGATCGTCGAGGAACACCCGGCGCGCCGGACCATTGTTCTCTCCGGCACAGTCACCCAGTTCAATGACGCTTTCGGCGTGGATCTGCAGCAATTCGAATATGCCGGAGGCTCGTATCGCGGGCGAACGGGACCGATCCAGTTGCCGGATGAGTGGGCCGGCGTTGTCGAAGCCGTACTGGGGCTAGACAATCGCCCGCAGGCACGGCCACACATCCGAACCCGCCCAAGCCGTCCCAGTGCGAATGCGCCGGCATTGGTGTCCGCGGCATCATCCTTTACCCCCGACAAACTCGCCTCGTTGTACGACTTCCCCGACGGAACCGGCCAGGGCGAGTGTATCGCCCTGATCGAACTCGGAGGCGGATATCGTCCTGCTGATCTCGCGGCGTATTTCGCCAACCTTCAGATCGCTACGCCGCCCAAGGTTTCGACCATATCGGTCGACCACGGCACGAATCAGCCGACCGGCGACCCCGGCGGGGATGATGGCGAGGTGATGCTGGACATCGAGGTTGCCGGCGCGATAGCACCCGGCGCAAACATCGCCGTCTATTTCGCGCCGAACACCGATGCCGGATTTCTCGACGCGGTGACCACGGCAATCCACGACACCACCAACCGGCCTTCGGTGATCTCAATTAGCTGGGGAAGTGCGGAATTGAACTGGACCGATCAGACGATGACGGCGTTCGACGAGGCCTTCCAGGCAGCGGCCACGATGGGAATCACGGTGTGCGTAGCATCCGGTGACGACGGGTCGAGCGACGGTGTGAGTGACGGAGCGGATCACGTTAATTTTCCCGCCTCCAGCCCATACGCGCTTGCATGCGGGGGAACCCATATGGAGGCCGCCAACGGGACCATCGGAAGTGAAACGGTTTGGAACGATGGTGCGAATGGAGGGGCGAGCGGCGGTGGCGTCAGCACTTTCTTCGCCCTTCCGGCCTGGCAAAATGGCATGGAAGTGACACGGGCTGGTAACGCCAGGAGCGCGCTGGCAATGAGGGGCGTTCCCGATGTCTCGGGCGACGCAGATCCCGAGACTGGCTATGACATTCGTGTCGACGGCCAGGAAACCGTGGTCGGCGGCACCAGCGCGGTAGCGCCACTGTGGGCTGGTCTGATCGCACGGATCAACGCCGTCAAAGGGACCTCCGTCGGCTACATCAACCCGCGGCTTTATCAGAATGTCGCCAGCCTTGACGATATTACCAACGGGAACAATGGGGATTTTTTTGCCTCTCCCGGTTGGGATGCGTGCACCGGCCTGGGAAGTCCGGATGGTCGGAAGGTGCAGGTAGCCCTCCAGTGACGTACTTCGGCGCGCGCAGCCACGTGCGCGCGCCTGAAGACGACGCTCACTGTGCCGGGCGTCGATACGCTGCCTTACACCGAGGCAATCTGGAATATTCAGGTTGCCTGGGCACGGCCAGGATCCGCAACATTTGGTCCGTCAGGCACGGACCCCCGGATCACAAT
>Ga0105856_1000940_pt1 | contig 13413 bp, 10 predicted proteins | sample OrgsoiDNA_201060_FD_89681 | JGI IMG/M metagenome (GOLD analysis project Ga0105856, IMG submission 89681) | Permafrost soil microbial communities from the Arctic, to analyse light accelerated degradation of dissolved organic matter (DOM) -... | ecosystem: Environmental > Terrestrial > Soil >...
ATTCTCTCTGGGTTTTATTTCACAAGGGAGAATCACGGTGTTGGAAAAAAAACAGGTTGCCCTGCTATTGGCAAACGGCTTTGAAGAAGGTGAAGCGGTGATCGTGCTCGATATTCTTGAGCGGTTAGACATTAGCGTCACCACCCTGGCCTGTCAGAAAAGTCAGGCGCTGCGCAGCTATCACGGCATCAACATGCAGGCCGACGCGCTGCTGTCGGCGCAGCAAGACCGGCTGTTCGACGCGATTGTGATGCCCGGTGGCCCTGAAGGCTCGATGGCGCTGGCAGCCAGCCGCGAAGTTGTCGAGTTCGTCAAACGCCATGACGACGCCGGTAAGCTGATTTGCCCGCTGTGCTCCGCCGCTGCTCGCGTTCTGGGAGGCAATAAGCTGCTAAAAGGCCGCCGTTACGTCTGTTCAGGCGACTTGCATCAAGACGTCACTGACGGCATTTACGTCAATCAATCCTTTGTCGAGGACGGCAATTTGCTCAGTGGCAAAGGGCTGGGGCTGGCGTTCGACTTTGCTTTCCAATTGGCCTATCGCCTAACCGGCAATGCCGAGGTCACCGATTTCCAAGCCGACCATATCGACTATCATCACTGGCGTGCCAATCAGTCACGTTAATCTTTAAAGAGCGGACGGCGCAGGTCGTCCGCTCTTGCCATCATGATGTCCGTTTTTGGCATGTCCACTTGAGTTTTTCAGGCGCACACTGGTTCTACACTCACCAGAAGGAGTCCTAAAATGACCCACAGCGCCCTGTTAAATATCGACGTACAACGCTCATTCGAACAACGCCCTTACTGGCAGGAAGAGGATTTACCCGCATTTCAGCAGGCGCTAAATCGCCTGATCGACGGCTGTCAGACGCGCGGCGTTCCGGTTATCGACGTGTTCCATGTCGATTCAAGCGGACCCTTTTCTCTCGAGTCAGGATGGGTCACCCCGCTCTCTTTCCTGCGCCATACGCCAGCCAAAGTGGTTTATAAACAGGTGCATAACGCGTTATTGGAATCCGGTCTGGACGCATGGCTGCGCGAGCAGGGGATCACCCACCTCATCATCGCCGGTATCCGCACCGAGCAGTGCTGCGAAACCACCACCCGCGTGGCGTCTGACATTGGCTATCGTGTGACCTTCGTGACCGAAGCCACGCTGACGTTCCCGATGACGCACGCCAGCGGCGAAGTGTTCTCCACCGAGTCCATAAAACGTCATACGGAATTGGTGCTGGCCGACCGTTTTGCCACCATCACCGACGTTGACGGTGCACTGGCGGAACTTGACCAGGCTGTGTGAAGATGAGGTTTCGCTACCGCTTCGCCAGGAGAGAGCCGCTATGCAAGACGTTTACTTTGTCACCCTGCCGGGCGTGATGGCGCTGGATTTAGTCGGCCCGGCCGAGGCGCTGCGCCTGACCGGGCAGTTCCGGCTGCATTACATCAGCCCGCTGACGGAAGCAGAAACCTCAACTGGCCTGAAAGTGGGCGGCTTGCAGCCGTTGCCGGAACGCGTCGCTGACGGTAGCCTGATCATTATTCCGGGCGTTGAGCATTCGGCAGAAAATTTCGTGACCCCCGCAGCGTTGCAGGTGCGTGACTGGCTGAAAACGCAGAAAGCCGCCATCGAAAGCGGCGCGGCCACGCTGGTGTGTATTTGTTCGGGCAGCCTGCTGGCGGGTCACTCCGGCTTACTCGACGGTTATCAGTGCACCACGCACCATGACGTGATCGAACGTCTTAAACGGCAGGTTCCCCGCGCACAGGTCAAAGATAACCGCATCTTTGTGGAAGACCGATTTGTGCTAACCAGTGCCGGCATCACTGCCGGTATCGACCTGACATTACACATTATTTCACGTCGCCTTGGCGCACAGGCCGCGCTCGACGTGGCGCGAGAAATGGTGGTCTATTTTCGTCGTGCAGGCGATGACCCGCAGCTTTCGCCCTGGCTGCGCTATCGCAATCACCTGCATCCCGCCGTGCACCGTGCGCAAAACCTGATGGCCGCCGCGCCGGAATCGGCATGGCAAGTGGATGAGATCGCCGCCCAGGCGCACATCAGCGGGCGTCACCTCACCCGCCTTTTCCGCCAGCATTTAGGCATCAGCGTGCGCGACTACCACGAACAGCTACGCATCGCCGTCGCCCAGCAGCGTCTACAACAAGGCTTGGGGATTGAGAAAGCGGCACTGGCGGCAGGATTTTCATCCGGCAGGCAACTGCGGCGGGCGCAGGAGCGGTGGGAGAAAATGCACTAACTCACCCACTTACGCCGGTCGACTTTTGCCAGCAGTATCGCCAGCGCCAGACCGCCGAACAGGCCGCAGAGAAACAGGAAAGCGATATTGAGTAACGGCCATTGCGGGAAACCAATCCGACCAGCGCGCAGACCGATGACGATCAGCGCGTGAAAGCCGTAGATAGCCAATGAATGGCGGGAAATCAGCGCAAATCCCGGCAAGATACGTGATGACAGCGTGTTCTTAAACAGGACAAACAGCGACATCGCAGAGATAAATACCAGCGGGCCGCAGTACACATAAAAGGTGTCGGCAAAGTTCTGATTAATCAACGACTGGTATCGCGTTCCCCAGGCTATACCCAGCGTACTGAGAATAAACAGCCCAACCGCCAGCGCGGTGACACCGGTTTTCTGCGTATTCATCATCCCCAGCGCGCGCCCCATTAACGCATACAGCAGGTAATAAAACGTATTCCCGCCAATATAGAGATTTAGCGGTAAAATCGGCACACCGTGCCAACGCCAGACCGGCAGTTGCGGGTTCGCCAGTACCCCCAGCAGAATGCCCGCAACCAGCAAATACTTGCCCGACACCTCTTTCACCTTGATAAGCGGGGAAAGCAGGTAAATCACCACAATCGCGTAAAAGAACCAAAGGTGGTAAAACACCGGTTTTTGCAAGATTAGCCTGAAGGACGGCCAAAAACCGACGTTTGTCAGACTTAAGATATAGAGAAGCGACACCGCACTGTAAAACAGCAGGCATAAACCGATCCGCAAGAAATGGCGCTTTTCGGCACTTTTTTCGCCAAAAAAGAGATAGCCGGAAATCATAAAAAACAGCGGCACGCAGACCCGCGACGCCGAATTCAGCAGGTTCGCCACCGTCCAGTCAAGGCTATGAAGGGCAGAGAAATTCACCACTTGCGCGGCGCTGGCGTGGATCATCACCACCATCATGCAGGCCAGCGCACGTAGGTTATCTATCCAGCTTATTTTCTGACTCATTGATGCACGGCTTCCTACGATAACAGACGGTTTATGACTCTATTTTTAGGTTAGCCAGCGTTGAGCGGGCTAACAAGCTAAAAGTCACCTTCTCAGAAAGTGCTGAACCTGACAAAGGATGATTGCACTTAGGTTAAAAAATCGGCAAAATAGCGCCCATTACTGCCCCGCCTGCGTTACCCGCCCGGACAGTCCCTATTTTCCTGCTCCTTATTTTCTCGTTAAGAGTCGAATAATCAGCCTTACGTTTGTGAAATAACAATCATGCATAATTCTCCCAATACGGCGTCCCTTTTGGGTCGGCGGGCGCTTCTGTTCCCTCTTTGTCTGGTCCTTTTCGAATTCGCTACCTATATCGGCAACGATATGATCCAACCCGGCATGTTAGCCGTGGTCGCCAATTTCAATGCCGGTGAAGAGTGGGTACCGACTTCCATGACCGCTTATTTAGCCGGTGGTATGTTCCTGCAATGGCTGCTCGGCCCGTTGTCAGACCGGCGCGGGCGTCGCCCGGTGATGCTGGCTGGGGTCGGTTTTTTCATCATCACCTGTCTGGCGATTTTGTTCACCCAAACCATCGAACAATTTATGGTGGTGCGCTTCCTGCAAGGGATCAGCCTGTGCTTTATCGGCGCGGTAGGTTACGCGGCGATTCAGGAATCCTTCGAAGAAGCGGTATGCATTAAAATCACCGCGATGATGGCTAACGTCGCGCTGATTGCGCCGCTGCTTGGGCCATTGGCCGGTGCCGCACTGGTGCAGTTCGCGCCATGGCAAACCATGTTTGTGCTGTTTGCCCTACTGGCGGCCATCGCCTTTTGGGGACTGTGGAAATCCATGCCTGAGACCGCGTCGCGAATGGGCGAAACCTTCTCCATGAAAAGCCTGGGGAAAGATTATAAAGAAGTGCTGAAAAACCGGCAGTTCTTGTGCGGTGCGCTGGCGATTGGTTTTGCCAGCCTGCCATTATTGGCGTGGATCGCCCAGTCACCGGTTATCTTAATCAGCGGCGAAGGGCTGCCACCGTTCGAATACGGTTTGTTGCAGGTACCCATTTTCGGCGCATTGATCATCGGCAATATCACGCTGGCAAAATTGACCGGCAAACGCAGCGTCGAGCAGTTAATCAAATTGGGCGCAGGCCCGATGGTCCTCGGACTGGTGATGGCCGCCGCAGCCACCCTGCTGTCCGGTCACGCCTATTTTTGGATGACCGCGGGCCTCAGCCTGTACGCCTTTGGTATTGGTGTCGCCAACGCCGGTTTGTACCGCCTGACGCTGTTTTCCAGCACCATGAGCAAAGGCACCGTTTCCGCTGCCATGGGGATGATCAGCATGGCCGTTTTCACCTTGGGCATCGAGCTGGCGAAAGTGGCCTATGTCGAAGGCGGAAGTGGCGTATTCAACCTGTTCAACCTGTTAAGCGGGCTGTGCTGGCTGGGTTTGGTCGCCGTCTTTATCCGCCGTCGGCAGGTATTTGTGGCACCGAATAACGCGGTGTGAGAAAGGACGCGGGCTAAAGGGCGTTATTGGCGCAGGCAATTTGAATGCGGACAGCGCACAGGACCCTGAACGTACACCGAGTACGTAAGGAGTCCGAGCACTGCCCGGATTCGAAGTGCTAAGTAAAATAGCCCCGATTAGAACAAGCCCATCGGTTTATCAGAGTAACTGACTAATAAGCACTTGGTTTGCTGATAATGGTCCAGCATCATCTTGTGCGTTTCGCGCCCGATCCCCGACTGTTTGTAGCCACCGAACGCGGCATGAGCCGGATAGGCGTGATAGCAGTTGGTCCATACACGCCCGGCCTGCAGGTTACGGCCCATGTGATAGGCCACGTTGCCGTCACGGCTCCAAACGCCTGCACCCAGCCCGTAAGCCGTATCATTGGCGATTTCCAGCGCCTCCTTCATGTCTTTGAAGGTGGTCACCGCCAGCACCGGTCCGAAAATCTCCTCCTGGAACACCCGCATGTTATTTTTACCCAGCAAAATGGTCGGTTGCAGGTAATAGCCTTCGTTAAGCGCCCCTTCCAGTTTCTTCTTCGCACCGCCGGTCAGCACTTGTGCGCCCTCTTTCTTACCGATCTCAATGTAGTCCAGAATGGTTTTCATCTGTCCGGCGGAGACCTGAGCGCCCATTTGTGTTTCAGCGTCTAGCGGATTACCGGTACGGATGGCTTCGACACGCTTGATCGCCCTTTCCATGAAGCGCTCATAAATCGATTCCTGAACCAATGCACGGCTCGGGCAGGTGCAGACTTCGCCCTGATTGAAGGCAAACAGCGTGAAACCTTCCAGCGCCTTGTCGAAGAAGGAGTCTTCTTTGTCCATCACGTCAGCGAAGAAGATATTCGGTGATTTCCCGCCCAGTTCGAGGGTCGCGGGGATCAGGTTTTGCGCGGCGTAACCGGCGATTTGCTGCCCGACTTCGGTCGAACCGGTAAAAGCCACTTTAGCGATGCGTTTAGAGGTCGCCAGATATTCGCCAATCTCGCCCCCCGCGCCATTCACCACGTTGATCACCCCCGGCGGCAGAATGTCTTTCACCAAATCCATCAACAGCAGTACCGACAGCGGGGTCAGTTTGGCCGGTTTGAGCACGATGCAGTTCCCTGCCGCCAGCGCCGGTGCCATTTTCCAGCAGGCCATTAACAGCGGGAAATTCCACGGGATAATTTGCGCCACGACACCCAAAGGCTCATGGAAATGGTAGGCCACGGTTTCGCTGTCGATTTCACTGATCCCGCCCTCTTGCGCACGAACGCAGGCGGCGAAATAACGGAAATGGTCGATGGCTAACGGCACATCGGCCCCTTTGGTTTCACGAATAGGTTTACCGTTGTCCCAGGTTTCGGCGTTCGCCAGCAGCTCGAGGTTTTGCTCCATACGGTCAGCCACTTTGAGCAGCAGATTGGCGCGTTCCTGGACTGACGTTTTTCCCCACGCGTCTTTGGCGGCGTGCGCGGCGTCCAGCGCCAGTTCAATATCCTCTTTGCTTGAGCTGGCAACGTCGCACAGCGCTTCGCCGGTGATCGGCGTCAGGTTGGAATAATACTCGCCCTTTAATGGCGCGACCCATTCGCCGCCGATAAAGTTGTCGTAGCGCTTTTTCAGTTTGAGCGGAAATTCGGACTCTTCGGGTTTAACGGCGTGCGGGGTTTTGTCATAAGCCATGATAACTCTCCTTATGCTGCGTCATGCGTAGGGTAAAAAGCAGATCGCTGCATAAAGCGTAGGCAGTAAAGCAACAAGTGGCCGGATGTAAAGAGAACTCTTAGAGCGGTCTCACAACTTTATGAGGGATGACGAAAGGCAGCGGCTCGCGCTGCCCGAATTTACGCTTACTCCGCGGGGAACAAGAACGGATTAATCCCGCTGGCAGAAAAGCCTTTTTCTTCCATGCGGTCGTCAAGCAACAGCGTTGCGAGGTCGTCGGCCACCGCGTCGGCTTGCGGATTTTTATCCTGATAAATCACTTTCAGATAAGCGCTACAGTCGCCACAGGCTTCGGCTTTGGCGATGGCGTTTTCATCATTGACTGACCCATCGGATAACGACCAATAGTGCAGCTTTTCCATTTCATCACAGTAGCTGCATTTTGCCCGCACCACGTGCCATTCGCTTTCGCACAGGTTGCAGTGCAAGTAGCGTAGACCGCCAAGGGCCACCACCGCCGACACCGGAATGCTGCCGCAAACCGGGCAGAACTGGCGGTGCTCACCATAATCCGCCCGCCCCACGCCATGTAACTGTGCCGCCATTTGCGCCCAATACAGCGACAGCGCCGCCCAGATAAACGGCGCTTTGTCGGCGGGAACCTGCTTGAAATCCTGATTCAGCAAATGCGTTGCCAACGCTTCGCGCTGCAAATTCGGCATCCGCTCAAGGCGTTCCAGCACTGAGCGAGCCGGCTCAGAAGCCTCGGGTTTTAATACGGCGATCAGCGCCTCCAACAGCACCAGCCAGTGCGCCGTGCGCGGGAAAAGACAGCAATCAATCGGCGGTTTACCGGCGGCTTTTTGTAACTCATCGCTTAAATCTATACTCAGCGGAAATGCTTTTAGTACCTGTTGCTGAGCATCGCAAATCGACGCCGCAAACTCCAAATACTCATTCAGCGGGCTGTGTTCTGCCAATTTCCGCAGGCGATCGGCCCGGTGCGAGTAAAGCGTTTTGAGATTGGCCAACAGGAGAGGCGGGATATTTCCCGCCGCCTTTTTGCCATCTGCTAATTCATCCTGGGCAACAATATGAATACTCATTGAGACTCCTTCTCGTTTTGCAGTTTCTTGCGTTGTTTAGCGCGCACTTCGCGATACCAGCGTGGATGATGGTATTTCGCCCACGACGCAGGCACCCAACCTTCGACCATCGCGGTGATCGTTCCTTTCACCCATAACGCGGCATAAACGTGAACCATGATGACTAAAATCAGGCCGACGGCGGCGACGGAATGCACCACCAGCGCCAGGCGGATCAGCGGAATCGAAAAGTAGTCGGCAAACCATGGCCGCCAGATCACCACGCCGCTCGCCAGCAGCAGCAGCAGGCTGCCAATCGCCATCCAAAACACGCATTTCTGACCAAAGTTATAGCGGCCAGTGTCACCCACTTCCTGATTCATCGCTACTTTATGAATGTTTTTCGCCCACAAAATGTCGTCTTTATTCGGCAAGTTATGGTGCCAATAACGAAAGAACATGCCGAGAAACGAGACGAACATCACCACGCCAAAGAACGGGTGGAGAATGCGCGCCAATTGGGGCGTGCCGAAAATGTTCATCAGCCAGTTAAACGACGGGAAGAAGAAACCCAACCCGCTGATGGCGAGGGTGATAAAACAAAAAGCCACCACCCAGTGATTGATACGTTCCGGCGCGCTATAGCGCTGGATCACTTTTTCCTTTTTCATGGGCGCGTCTCCTCATCGTGCTCTTCTGACTCTTCATCCTCTTCTCTCACCCAGTTCGGACCGACGCCAACATAGTGGAAAATGCTCGCGGCAAAGGTCGCGGCGAAACCGATCGCCGCCAGCGGTTTCCAGACGCCTTTCCAGAAGGTCACTGCGGGACTGATCGCCGGATCCTTTGGCAAACCGTGGTACAGCTCGGGTTTGTCGGCGTGGTGCAGGACGTACATCACGTGGGTGCCGCCCACGCCCGGCGGGTCATACAATCCGGCATGTGCAAAGCCGCGCCCTTTCAGCTCCTCGACGCGCTCTGCGGCCAGATTTTGCATCGCCGGTTTGCTACCGAAATGAATCGCACCGGTGGGGCAGGTTTTGACGCAGGCCGGTTCTTGCCCGACACTCACGCGATCCACGCACAGCGTACATTTGTAGGCACGGTTATCCTGTTTGTTGATGCGCGGCACGTTGAACGGGCAACCGGCGATACAGTAGCCGCAGCCGATACAGTGCTCAGACTGAAAATCGACGATGCCGTTGGCGTACTGCAAAATGGCCCCTTCCGCCGGGCAGGCTTTTAGACAGCCCGGGTCAGCGCAGTGCATACAGCCATCTTTGCGGATCAGCCATTCCAATTTGCCGTTTTCTTCCACTTCGGAAAAACGCATCACCGTCCAGGATTTCGCACTGAGATCCATCGGGTTGTCGTAAACGCCGGTGTTGTAACCGACGTCATCGCGCAGGTCGTTCCATTCGGAACAGGCCACCTGACAGCCTTTGCAGCCGATGCAGGTGGTAACGTCGATAAGTTTCGCCACTTCCTGTTGATGATCACGGGCACGCGGCGCGGGCGTGAAGCCGTTGGTTGCGGACTTACGCAGTATGTCCTGAGATTGCATTGCCATCGTTCGCCTTCCTTAGACCTTTTCCACGTTAACCAGAAACGCCTTGAACTCCGGTGTTTGCGAGTTAGCGTCACCGACTGACGGCGTCAGCGTGTTAGCCAAATAGCCTTTCCGCGTTGCCCCCTCAAACCCCCAGTGGCAAGGAATGCCAATGGTTTCGACGTGCTTGCCATCGATGGTCAGCGGGCGAATACGCTTGGTCACTACGGCTTTCGCCACGATATAGCCGCGCTTTGACGACACCTTCACGCTGTCACCCGCCACGATATTTTTCGACGCGGCCAGCCCTTCGCCAATCTCGATAAACTGCTCGGGCTGGGCAATCGCATTGAGCAACGCGTGTTTGGTCCAGTGGCGGAACAATTCGGTGATCGAGTAGGTGGTGGCGACGTAAGGGAAGTCCTTTGCGGTGCCCATATTCGGCAAGTCGCTGGCAAAAATACGCGTCACCGGATTCGAAATGACGTTCGGGTGCAGCGGATTGGTGCCAATCGGCGATTCGATCGGTTCGTAATGTTCGGGGAACGGGCCGTCGACCATTTTATCGAGCGAGAACAAACGCCCCACGCCTTCCTGCTGCATGATGAACGGGCCAACGCCAGAACCCGGTGCCGCATTGCTGTAATCGGGGACATCAAAACCGGTCCACTTCGCGCCATCCCAACGGATGATTTCACGTTTGGGATCCCACGGTTGGCCCTGCGGGTCTACCGAGGCGCGGTTATACAGAATGCGGCGGTTGAGCGGCCATGCCCACGCCCAGCCCGAGGTACAACCGAGGCCGGAAGGGTCTGCGTTATCGCGCCGCGCCATTTGGTTACCGTCTTCGGTCCAGCTACCGGCATAAATCCAGCAGAAACTGGCGGTGGTGCCGTCGTTTTTCAGATGCGCAAAGGTGGAAAGCTGCTGGCCTTTTTTCGCCAACAGATTGCCTTGATCATCGTGAATATCCGCCAGCGCTTTGCCGTTAGCTTCACGGGCGATCTCTTCTGGCAGCGGGTCGAGCGGGTCTTGATAATCCCACGCCATGTTCAGCACCGGCAGCGGATTCGCTCCACCCTCTTGCTGGTACAGCTCGCGCAGTTTCATGAACAGGCGCGCCATGATTTTGGCGTCATGCAGCGCTTCACCCGGTGGCTCTGCGGCCTGAAAATGCCATTGCAGCCAGCGGCCTGAATTAACGATCGAGCCGTTTTCTTCGGCAAAACAGGAGGACGGCAGACGGAATACTTCGGTCTGGATATCAGCGGGGCTGACGTCATTCATCGCGCCGTGGTTTTGCCAGAAATTGGAGGACTCGGTCACCAGCGGGTCGATCACCACCATGTATTTCAGTTTGGCGAGCGCCCGCGACGATTTATTTTTATCGGGGAAGGCCGCCAGCGGGTTAAAGCCCTGCACGATATAACCGTTCAGTTTGCCTTCGGTCATCAGCTCGGCCTGTTGCAGCACGTCGTAGCTTTTGTCCCATTTCGGCAACCAGTCATATCCCCAGTCGTTTTGCGCCGTGGCGTGGTCGCCCCAGAAGCTTTTCATCATGCTGACGAAGAAATTCGGCGTGTTTTTCCAGAAGTTAACTTGCCCGTCCACCAGCGGCGTCGGAGTGATTTGCGTCAGGTAATCGGTGAGAGTGTTCTGCTTTTCTGACGGCAGCGGCATATACCCTGGCAGGTTGAGCGACAGCAAACCCAGATCGGTATAGCCCTGAATATTGGAGTGACCGCGCAACGCATTCACCCCGCCGCCCGGCATACCGATGTTACCAAGCAACAGCTGAATCATTGCCGCACAGCGGATGATTTGCGCGCCGCCGGTGTGGTGGGTCCAGCCCAGCGCATACAGGATGGTCGAGGTTTTATCGCGCACGCAGGTTTCCGCCAGAATCGAGCTTATCAGCAGGAAGTCCTCTTTCGAGGTGCCGCACAGCCGCTCCACCAGTTCTGGCGTGTAACGGGATACGTGCTCTTTCAGCAGGTTCCAGACACAGCGCGGATCTTGCAGGGTTTTATCCTGTCTGGCGAAGCCCTTTTCATCCAACTGATAATGCCAACTCTCTTTGTTGTAAGACTTTTTCGCGTCGTCAAAACCGCTGAACAGCCCCTCTTCAAAGGCATAATCGTCACGCACCACAAAGCTGGCGTTGGTGTATTCCCGCACATACTCGGCATGAATTTTATTGTGAGTGATCAGGTAGTTGATCATGCCCAGCAGGAAGGCGGTATCCGAACCGGCGCGGATCGGCGCATAAATATCGGCCACCGCGGCGCTGCGGTTAAAGCGCGGATCGACCACGATGACCTTGGCGTTATTCTTGGTTTTGGCTTCAATCACCCATTTAAATCCGACCGGATGCGCTTCAGCCGCATTGCCGCCCATGATCAAAATGACGTTGGCGTTTTTGATATCCACCCAGTTGTTGGTCATCGCACCGCGACCGAAACTTGGCGCTAACGCCGCCACCGTCGGGCCGTGACACAAACGCGCCTGACAGTCGATGGCGACCATGCCGAGCGCACGGGTGAATTTCTGATCCAGCAGGCCGGTTTCGTTACTGGCGGCGGAAGAGCAGAGCATGCCCGTCGTCAGCCAGCGGTTTACCGTGACGTTATGATCATTTTTTTCGACAAAGTTGGCGTCGCGGTCATCTTTCATCAGGCGAGCGATACGGGAAATCGCCTCGTTCCATGATATACGCTGCCACTTGTCAGAGCCGGGCGCACGGTATTCTGGATAGGCCAGGCGGCCTTTGCTGTGGATGTAATCCAGCACGCCTGCGCCTTTGGGACACAATGAGCCACGACTGACCGGATGATCCGGGTCGCCCTCAATATGAAAAATGTTTTCGGTGACATTCTTCGCGCCGTCGCCCTGGCTGTAGATCAAGATCCCACAGCCCACGGAACAGTAAGTACAGTTGTTGCGCGTTTCGCGCGATCGTAGCAGTTTATATTGGCGGGTTTCCGCCAATGCCAGCGTCGGGGTGAACCCTAATAACGCCGCGGTGGTCCCCGCCATCCCACCTGCGCATACTTTGAATAATTGTCTTCTGCTGATGTGCATGAAAGACTCCTTCCTATCATGTGTGAACACATTGCTTGCACATTGGTGCTTTCCTCGTCATAAGAGGAAGCGGTAAAATTAACGCCAGTATCCATAGTTTTTGTACGGCCTATGTAGCCGGAATGTTTATAAGGTTATTGCCAATGGATGTCCACCACGTAAAAGAACTGGGCGAAAAAGATGATAAAAAAGTGACGCAGATCATCGGTGCAACACGCAAACCGGTCCTGCAACGTGGTCATCTCGACGTGCCACAAGACGACTGGATCGCCGAAGAAGTCCCCGTTGCGCTGGTTTATAACGGCATATCGCACGTCGTGATGATGGCGTCGCCAAAAGATTTGGAAGCGTTTGCGCTGGGATTTTCGCTTTCGGAAGGCATCATTGAATCCGTCGCCGATATTTATGGCATCGACGTGTCATCTACCTGCAATGGCATCGAAGTTAACATTGAGTTATCAACTCGTCGTTTTGCCGGCTTGAAAGAGCGCCGCCGGGCGATGGCGGGCAGAACGGGATGCGGCGTCTGCGGTATCGAACAGTTGGGCGATTTATTCCGGCCGATCCCCCCGCTGCCCTTTACGCAAACCTTTGATTTGAACCATCTGGATATCGCACTCGACCAGCTTAAGTCGGTACAAACCATCGGGCAGTTAACCGGCTGTACCCATGCCGGAGCCTGGATCAACCCGCAAGGCGAGTTGCTCGGTGGCTGCGAAGATGTCGGCCGTCACGTCGCGCTGGATAAAATCCTCGGCGTGCGGGCCAAAAAACCGGACTGGCAGCAAGGCGCGGTGTTGGTGTCGAGTCGCGCCAGCTATGAAATGGTGCAAAAAGCCGCGATGTGCGGCGTTGAAATCTTGTTTGCCGTCTCGGCCGCCACGCAACTGGCGGTCGATGTGGCCGAGCGCTGTAATCTGACGTTAGTCGGTTTCAGTAAACCGGGACGAGCGACGGTCTATACGCATGCGCAGCGGCTGATCGGGTGAGTCCCACGTCAGATTGCTCTCATTTCGGCGTTAGATTGTTTATCACCAGCTTATTTGTAGTTGCTCTAAGCCCCGCCTCAAGCCCCATCTGGCGGGCTTTGGCGAATACCCGCACAAAGTGCGGAGCATAGATAATCATTTTCAATATCATTTAATTAACTATAATGATCCGACTGATTACGCGGTGCTCACATCAGAAAGTGCCGCCCTACACTATGGAGACGATGAACATGAGTTATTCACTGCCATCACTGCCTTACGCATACGACGCACTCGAACCGCATTTCGACAAAGA
>Ga0105856_1000941_pt1 | contig 13383 bp, 17 predicted proteins | sample OrgsoiDNA_201060_FD_89681 | JGI IMG/M metagenome (GOLD analysis project Ga0105856, IMG submission 89681) | Permafrost soil microbial communities from the Arctic, to analyse light accelerated degradation of dissolved organic matter (DOM) -... | ecosystem: Environmental > Terrestrial > Soil >...
AGGAAAGGTGGCAGAGTGGTCGAATGCGCTGGACTCGAAATCCAGTGTACATCTTTGGTGTACCGTGAGTTCGAATCTCACCCTTTCCGCCAGAAATATTAAAAACCCGCTATGGCGGGTTTTTTTATGGGCTATACGACTATCAAATCAACTATCAAAATTCAGTTCGGTTGACGCAAAGCTACTTTTTGGGTTGTTTCTCATTGAATGGCCCCGTCAGGCTAATACAGCAGCCAGCGCGAAGCCATTGAGGGCTTGAACAACGGGCCCCAAACCACTTAGCCGCATAGACTGCAAGCCGACCTTATCCAGGGACACGTGTCGAGGTCGATGGCGCTGGTCAGACTCCGGCGCGCAGGGGCGATGCACGCATGCCGCTACGACATGACGGCCGGCAGTTGAGCCGGTCCCAGCCTTGTCGGGCGTATCCTCGAAGGGCATCTCCAGAGACGGGCTAGGCAGGCTCTCTAAAGAGAACTGTCCCGGCTCTACGCCGCCATCAATGCGCCGTGGCCACCGACCCTGACGATGGTGAGGTGAGCCGTTCTATCATCGCGTGGATCGCCTTCAGCTGCGGCCCGCTCTTAAAAGCGTAGTTGGCGCCGGTGTAACCGTACCAGTCCCAGCAGCCCTGTGGATTATTCAGCGCCTGCGACGCGTTCACTTGCGGGTACAGCATAATGATGTTGTTGCTGTCGGCCCAGTCGTTATAGCTACTCTTGCCGTAAAAGTCGTCCTTGACCATTGCGGCCGATTGATTGCAACCATGGAACGCCACGTGCACTTTGCAGCTCGCTCCCTTGGCGCAGCTAGCCGGGACGTAGACGTAAGCGTCGTCGGCCATGCTGGTGGACGCATCGGCGAACTCGCGCTGATTGAAGGTCAACAGTTGGCCCGTACGGGTTTTGAACGGCGGGTTAAGAGGCCCATAGATCTGTGTAAATATCGCGCCGGGCTGGTCGTAGGACTTCTTCGCGACGGTGCAGTGGCTGATATAGGGGGCTGCATTTGCGCCGCAGCTATTGCCGAAGGCCGGCGTCAGCAGAGCATGTCCGGACGGCACCGTCTTAACGTAGACCAAGTTCGCGTCTGGTACGCCAGCAGCCTTAAAAAAAGCGACCGTGGCATTCACTGCGGCCTGGTAAACCACCGTATCCTTGGTGCCGCTGAACACGTAGACGCGGTCGTTTTGTAGATTGCTGAGCGGGTCGATGCGGCCGTCGGACGCGAAGTCCTTCGCGGCCATGAGCATCAAATTGGGATTGGGAGGAAATAGTGGAATCATCCCCATGCAAATAGCGACGTTGGTAAGCAAGCCTGCCGCGCAATAATAAGGGCCACCGGCAACGATTCCCGCGCCGGTTACCGATGCTGAATATGCGACCTGATATTGCACTGCCATAAAAGCGCCCGACGACAGGCCGGAAACCGAGGTGCCATCAGGGCTTGCGCCCATGGAAGGTAGGGGGGGGCTGGCCTGGGCGAATGAAGCAAGACCACATGCCAGAGATAGGGTGGCGACAAGGGAAGATAATTTCATTGCAACTCCTACGTTGTATGTCATAGGAATGAGGGCACCGCTGAGTGCCTTTCATCGCGAAATTGATGCGCTGCACAATACGTGCAGGCTGATATTCCCACGATTTTCATATCTGCCGTAGTGCCAGCGATTAAAGTGGTAAAAATACAAATTTTCTCCGGCACTATGAATTACCGGCGGGTATGAATGTCAATTTTCGCATCCGAGCGTAATGATATTGCCTACTCTCTGAAATCATAGGCGACAGCAGGCTGCAGTAGTGGCGGATATCGCGGCTACGGGAGTGGCCAAAAAGATGAGGCATAGCATCGCGCACTGGGATGCCATGTGCGATGGTGATCTGCGCCTCGCTTTAGGTTGTCATCAATGAGATCGAGGCTGTCCCAGCTTCAGCGATGGGCTTCCCAACTTGGGCCAACAAGCCTATTCGGATAGACGGGCAGGCCGAGCATACTACCGATCGAGTTGCCGTTCCGCATGGACGCCTATTTCACTTACTGCGTGTTCTGGAAGCAACGCTTTACATTTTCCATGCCTAAGTTGTGACGGCGTGCGGTTTATTTTTACCGTACAAAATAAATTACCTGTTTAGTTTCGTACGATTGTAGATACCCACAATTCCGCTAACTCAAGCCCACTTGACATGCACTATTTTTGAATGATACTGTACTGCACGTACTAGTACAGTGGATCAAAAATGAATCGACGCTCAAGCTTAATGCTACAGATCGTAACGGGCGATCCCCGTCCGATTATTCGCCAGATTACTGACAGCATCAAACGCCATATCGCCAGCGGCCAACTAGTGCCTGGTGACACTTTACCGAGCGTGCGCGGGCTGGCCCAACAGCTGTCGATCAACTCGAACACGGTCGCCAAGGCATATGCCGAACTCACCGCCGAAGGTTGGTTGTTGGCGCGCACAGGCTTGGGGTTGTTCGTGGCCGAGCAGCGGCAGCGCCTGTCGGACGACGAACGTGAACGCCGCCTTGATGCCGCCGTCGGCCGCTTCGTCAGCGATGTGATCGGCCTGGATTACTCCGACGAGGTCGTCCGCGACCGCGTCAAGGAAGAACTCTCCCTCTACTCAAAAAGAAAGATCGCATGAGTGACTACGCTATCGACTGCGACGGCTTGTGTCTGTACTACAAACACAAGCTTGCGCTGGATCACCTGACGCTACGCCTGCCACGCGGCGGCATCCATGCGTTCATCGGCGCCAACGGCGCCGGCAAATCGTCGCTATTCCGCATCCTGCTGGGTTTTGAGCCAGCCAGCGCGGGCGCCGCACGCATACTGGGTCATGACTGCACGCGCCTTACGCCGGCAGTGCGCCAGCGTATCGGCTTTGTGAACGAAGAGCATACGCTGCCCGATTGGATGGTCGTGCGCGACCTGAAGCAAATGCAGCAGCGTCAATACTCGCGCTGGAGCGACGGACGCTACAACGAAGTGCTGAGCCATTTTAACGTCGAGCCCAAGCAGCGCGTCGCCGAACTCTCCCGTGGCGAACGCGCTGGGCTGAATCTGGCGCTCGCGCTAGCGCAGCGTCCGGAGCTACTGATTCTTGACGAGCCCACACTGGGATTGGATGTCGTGGCCAAACGCGTATTCCTTGAGGCGATTCTCTACACCACACTCGACGAAGCGGATACCACCATCATCTATTGCTCGCACCAGATGGACGAGGTCGAGCGCGTGGCCGAAAACCTCGTCATCCTCGAACGCGGAAAATTGCGCTACATGAATGGACCAGACGATTTTTGCGGCCGCATCCGACTGTGGGGCGCCGATTTCCTGTTCAGTGCGCCCAACTTGTGGGACTTGCCCGGCGTGCTGCAGGTCCAGTCGATAGAGGGCCGCACCCATATCGTGGTCTTTGACCAGGACGACAGTTTCGGCGCGCGGCTCAAACTGCTTGGCGCGCAATCGGTTCAAGCTATGCCGCTCGGCCTGGACCGCGCAGTAAATGCCTTTCTCGCTCACGGCCATGCCGGAGCCGGCTCATCGAACCTCCGCACCGCCTAAAGGATTTCCATGCTCGACCTATACTTGGCCGAACTGCGCCGCTTCCGCTTTGGCGCAGTCATCTTTGCATTAGCCCACCTTGTCATCCTGGCCGAAGTCCAACAGCACCTGGAGCTGACCTCTGCTGGATTCGACGTCCATTTGCTCATGCTATTCCTGTACATGCTGACGGGGTTGGGCTTCGCAGTCCTTCAGTTCGGAAGCTACCGTCGACCAAGTCGCTGGATTTGGCTGCAACATCGGCCCTTGCACCGGGCGCATATCCTGGCCGCGCTGGTCTTGGCAACATTGACGCTGGTCGGCCTGGCGGTCGCACTGCCTCAAGCAGTCGTCCTTGCCGCGCAGGAGCATTTCACCCACCGGGTGATCGACGCGCGGCATTACGCAGGCGCGGCCTGTCTTGCGCTGTCGACGATGACAGGCTGGCTCTGCGGCGGCTGGATTATGCTGCATCCCAGCCGTTGGGCCTTCCTGGTCCTCGATCTGCCGGTGGTGCTGTGTCTGCATTTGGTTACCGCTTCCACCGCGATCACGCTATGGCTTGTATGCAATGCCATATTGCTGCTCCTGCTGTACACGGTGTTCCGTCCAGAGCGCAACACGGCCCCGAACACATTGGCCGTAATCCCCGGCGCGCTGGTATTGCAACTGGGATTTTTTAAGGCGCTCTTGTTTGTGGGAACGACACTGTTCCTGCTGGTGCCAGGGCCGCAACAGGCCGGCGCGGAAGAGCCTAACGGTTATTTCGAAGCGATGCGCATGGAGGTGCCCAACCGCTTGCTTGCCGGGCTGGCAGCAAGCACCGAGCCGCATGCTGGAGACTGGCGAGCCGAACTATCCAAAGACAATACCCAAACTGTCAATTCCATCATTCGCAGGTTCGCCATCAGTAACCTTGTCTCGAATTGGGGCCAAGTGACGTTTGCGCAGGGTGAGGATAAGTGGACCTTTAGCCAGGACCAGATGATGTACCGAGGCCTTAATACACGCACAGGAGCCGACGAAGGATGGTTCGGCGCGGGCGGCCACGGCGCCACCGGCGCTTTCAATACGCAGCCGATAACGCTGCGCGACAAGCGCGGCGACCTCTGGGTCGTCGATGGCCACACGCTGTACGCAGCGGACAGCGCAGGCCGGCACTTGCGCAATGTATTCCAGGCAGAAAGCGGTGAATGGCTTGCCAGCGGCATCATCCGATCTGGCAGCGAAAGTTTGTTGCTGACGAACCGCCGGCTAGTCTTGCTTGAACCTGCAGGCGGCGCTCTGGCAATCAAATCCGCTCTTGAGCTACCGCTGCCGTTCGGTGATTTGGGGACAGTGGACACAGCCCGGGTTGCGGATGGCACGCTGATTTCGATGTTGTATAAGTATCGTCAAACCGACGTCAAGGGCAAGTCCGCGCGGCAGCTGGTTTATCTGGTCACCGATGCCGGCGTCATACGCGAAGTGGGCCGGCGCGAACTGGCGCCTGATTTTCCAGCGTTGTGGGAACAGAAACATTGGTGGGTATCTCCGCCCCTGCAGGCGCTTGTCGCGTTGCCTGATGTTCTGACCGACAACGGCGACATTCCCGACGCTGAAGCCAGCAGATGGGCACCGTTGCTCCAACGACGTCCAACCACCGCTTGGGTTGCCGCTATCGCGTGCATGCTATTGGCCAGTGCCAGTTCTGCCTGGTGGGGCCGGCGTGCATGTATGGCGCCCAAAGCACGCGTGGCATGGTGCCTAACGTGCTTATTGATGGGGGTTCCCGCCCTGCTGGCGCTAGTGGTCCTCGCCCCTATTCCTATTCTGAAAACGACATCCTGGACTCGCACCGCTTCACTTACACGCAACTTCAATTGGAGCAAATCCTCATGAAACTGTTTACTGCCGCCGTTGCCGCTTTTTTTGCTCTTGTTTTGCCCTTTGGCGCTGTCCTCGCAGCTCCGCCTGCGCTGGACGCATCGGTACGTGGGCAAGTCATCGATTCACTGAGCAGGCAGCTACAGGACTATTACGTGTACCCGGATGTGGCCGAGAAAATCGCTAGCGCATTGCAAGCCAAGCAGCGGCGCGGCGACTACGACAGCATTATCGAGCCCAAAGTTTTCGCCAACGTCCTCACCGACGATCTGCGCGAGGTGGGCCACGACAAACACCTGCGCGTGAATACCGGCGACACACCCGCGCCGTCCGGGCCAGCGGGCATCGCCCCATCAGCGGAGCAGCAGGCTGACATGCAAAAGCAGATGGCGGCGCACGGTTATGGCATCGCCAAAGTCGAAACTTTGATGGGGAATGTCGGCTATCTGGACGTGCGCGGCTTCGGCCGCGTCGAGTTTTCCGCTCCCGCGATTACAGCGGCGATGACGCATCTGGCTGACAGTGACGCGCTCATTATCGATATGCGCCACAACGGCGGCGGCGACTGGGCAGGCGTAGCCTTCCTGTGCAGCTACCTATTCGACGCGCGCACCCACCTCGACGATCTGTATTGGCGCAATGGCGACAAGACGCAGGAAAACTGGACCAACAGCGACGTCCCTGGAAAACGCTACGGCCAGCGGAAGGCGGTCTACGTGCTAACGGGCCCACGCACGTTCTCCGCTGGAGAGGAATTCAGCTACGATCTACAGCAACTCAAGCGAGCCACTCTGATAGGCGAGACCACAGGCGGCGGCGCCAATCCCGGACGTATGCGCTTACTGACACCATATTTTGCCGCGTTCATTCCCAACGGACGCGTCATCAATCCGATCTCCAAGACCAGCTGGGAAGGCACGGGCGTACTGCCCGAGATTAACGTGCCAGCTGACGAGGCGTTGACGACGGCGCACAGGTTGGCGCTGGAAAAATTGGCGTCAGTGAGCTCCGATCCTCAGAAAGCTATTCAGCTAGAGGCGCGAATGAGAGAAATAATGCACTAGCGCTGCGTCTAATTTTCATCGTGTTTCAGAATTTTGTTTCCGAATAAAAGATTGCCGTCTTGGCGTTTTTTCGATTTCATGCCGATCGTCAACGTACGGGAGCCAGCGTCGCCTATTTCGAACATAAGGGCATTTTTCTTAATTCAAGTGAACTTGCCGTATTGCTTACCGCACCTACCAGACCAACCTTAGGATCATCGCTGCCGCGAGATTGATCTAGAAAATTTCAGATATAGATCACTGAAACGAGATCAGGCGGCTGATTCAGCAGCCTGTTTCAGTAGTAGAACCCCATCTCATCAATCGAGGGCATAACACCGCAGCCGCGCAGGCTGCGGTGCTATGCCCTCATTGTTTTACTGCGGACGGTATCGCTGTCCGATTCATCTCAACCATGCGTTTTGAAGGATTTATCATGCAACCGAACACATCCCCTCTGGAACATCTCACTGCATTTGCCATCGTTTTCGCAGCAGGAATTTTGTCTGCAGCGAGCTTTATCGCGTACATGGAACGGGTTCGGCGCAATGCCGTTCGCGATCACTATAAGGGGCTAAATTCCGAATCAAATTTATCCGCTCCGTCATCTGCAAGAAGGAGGATAGTCGAATGACATACCGATGTCCAAGATGTGGTTCAGATCGCATCGCTACTAAGGGCTACGCAAGAAGAGCAGCCTGCGCTGTTGGCATGATCGCTGGTGCAGTTGGTGGCGCCGCAGGTGCCACAACTGGCGCAGAGCTTGGCGCCGTAGCCGGCCTAGTGGCAGGGCCGCCTGGTGCTGTTGTCGGCGGCGTAGCAGGCGCTATAGTCGGTGCCCTTTTCGGCGGTGCGGCCGGCGGTGCAGCTGGCGCTGTGCTCGGCGAAGTTGTCGATGAAAACATTCTCGATAATTTCGTGTGTCTGAGTTGCGAATTCAGCTTTGGCAAAACAAACAGTGAGGTCCCTGCTCAGGAATTTTACGAATCATAACGCTGCCGCCAGGCTGCATTAACAGTACCGCCCTCCCAGGGCAATGGCAGTCGTGCCATCGCTTTCTAGTAATACCTTCCCTCGACGTACTACCTTTCAAGCTAAATGCAGGCTTGAAGCTTAGCTACGTCCTTACTAAACTAACGAAAGGAAATATTTAATGGCGCATCTACTTGAACAAATGGCCTACATCGGCGACGTGCCCTGGCATGGCTTAGGAAATCAGCTCAGCGCCAACGAGCCGATCGAAGTCTGGGCGCAACAAGCTGGCATGGACTGGACTATCTGTGAATCACCAGTCAGCTTTATGACGAAGGATGCCGCCAGCCCCGGCACAGTCGCGACATTCCCTGAAAACAAAGTGCTGTTCCGCTCTGATACCAAGGCGCCGCTGTCTGTCGTCAGCCAGCGTTTCCAGGTAGTGCAGCCCAGTGAAATATTGGAGTTCTACCGAGACCTCTCAGAGGTCTCGGGCTTTGAACTTGAGACGGCTGGAGTATTGAAGGGCGGCAGAAAAATCTGGGCGCTGGCACGGACGGGGCAATCGTCAACGCTCAAGGGCAATGACGTGACCAACGCCTACGTCCTCCTGGCGACAGCATGCGACGGCACGCTCGCGACGACGGCGCAGTTCACCAGCATTCGTGTGGTCTGCAATAACACGTTGGCTGTTGCGTTAGCCGGCAGTAGCGGCGCCGTGAAAGTGCCGCACAACACCACGTTCAATCAGCAAGCAGTCAAGCGCCAGCTGGGCATTTCGGTTTCTACCTGGGACTCGTTCATGTACAGCATTAAAGGGCTGAGTGAGCGAAAAGTCAAAACGCAAGAAGCGACGAATTATTTCCTGCGGGTGTTTTCGAGCGAGGATGCCACGAACGGCGTCAAGGCTAGCGAGCGCGCATTGACGAAAGTCATGGCGTTGTTTGATGGGCATGGCAAGGGCGCGGAACTATCATCAGCAAAGGGTACGGTGTTTGGCCTGCTTAACTCCGTGACTGAGTTTGTTGATCACGAACGGCGCGCGCGAAGCACTGATCATCGGTTAGAGTCGGCCTGGTTCGGACAGGGGGCGGCGCTTAAGGAAAAGGCACTTGATCAAGCGTTGTTGATGATCGCCTGATTCGCTAAATGGGCCGACACCAGAGCAATCCGCAAGATGCACGCCAGCAGCAAAAATCTATGCCTCTGGTGCGCAAGTTCGCCGACGAGTATATCGAGCAGGCCAAGATGACCAAGATAACGTACAAGAACGATATCGCAAAATTCGGCGATCATGTCCTGCTGGTGATCGGCGATCTACGCCTCGCCGACGTATAACCCCGCGATATCCAGTTGCTGCTGGGCGGTCTGAAGGGAAGGCAATTCGAACGGGCTGCGATCTTTGGGGATCATGACCCGTTTTTTTGCTGAGATAATTACCAGCATCAAAATTTCACTTGACGCCACCTTCCACTTCCAATTGCCACCTTGTTGTTTCGGCAATTCTCTACCTTTACACCAAGATCTCTTCACCATTGATCGAGAGCAAAAGCGTGACAATTGGATAGATTGCCGATTGTCAATTTTTTATACAATAGCAACATACCAACTTGGAGTCTCGTATGCGCTTACGGCTCGCACTTATATCGTCTTTTGCTTGGTTCTTGACCGCATGCGGAGGACTCCCTGTAGACCGAAATGAACAGGCTGCGTATTATGCAAATGAGGCCAAGGTTTTGTTCGCGCAACAGCGTTCACGGGATGGTGGAACATACCTCCAGACAGCATTAGCACGTCCCAATGGCCCCGAAAAAGTCCGCAAGCTATTTAATGATTTTCCCGAGACAAAATCAGCATACCTACAATATTTACAGAGTGAGGTGTCAACCATCGAATCCGCTCAGCAAGCCCGAGAGCGGAAAAAGCACATTCAGGCCGCTATAGATGCGCAGTTATTTCTACCGAGTGAGTCGGCAAAGCTGAGTGCTGATCTAAGCCGCCGGATCAAAGCAGGAAATGAACAGGGCTCAATTCCATTTTTTATCGAAGCTGGGTTACTGGAGTTTCCAGAGCTGAATACACCCGAACAGATGAACATCATTTTCGCTCGTTCACTAGACGGTTATAGCAATAACATGATCGGCAGGCGTGACATTGGCGCCCTAGTCGAGTTTGCGCAGCGAGGCGGCGAGAACTCGCATGACGCTTTGGTACTGGAAGCACAGTTGCCAAAAATGAATATACGGGCGAAAGAAATAGCTATACTTGCCCCCTACTACCCAGAGTTCGCTGCTCGTCGTCGGGAGCAAACGAGTGCTCGCGTCCATCTGACCGTAAAGAAGGCTGATAGAATTTTCGCGGACGATGTGAAGGAACGTTTGAGTAAATCGGTGAAGGGAATAGTTTGGCTTCCGAACGCTGAACCTAACGACATCGAGCTAACCGTAGAGCGCGCACGTAATGATGAGCGAGTACAACCGGAATCCGTCCAAACCATAACGTACTCCTATTCTGACGTAAATGTGTTCAGTGCAGCGCTACTAATGCCGGAGAACGCATCGTATCTCTTTGATCTTAGCAGCGGCGGAGCTTCGATCGAATATGGTTATGTAATCTCTGCGCAATACAAATCCTTGCCACCAGTTGAGCGGGTTGCCAGAGGAAAAGTCAATGCGTCCTTCGGTCGGTGCCAAAATGCAAGGATTCAAAACGTGTTCGGCGGAGTTAGTGCCGCAAGTTTCGTCGCAAACGACGATATGCAGCGGCGTTGCAGAGGGCCCGCCTCGGTCTCAATCGACAATCTGCGCGAACAGGTATTTGAAAAAATCGTAGCTGCTGTTCTTGAAGTACCGGTAATTAAAGCCGTCCATGATCTTAATTGAAAATTGCTCTGGCATCAGCGCGGCAATCAGTCGCGAGAACGGATAATGTCATGGAGTGCATATCAGTTGAAACTGCCGTGAAGCTAACACCGTTGGTTACCATAATGACGACGATCTTTGTGGCCTACATCGGTTGGCAACAATGGCGAACCAGTCGTGACAAGCTACGACTGGACTTGTACAACAAACGTTTTGATGTGTATTCGAAAACGATCAGCTTCTATCAAGCGTTGTGTGACTATAGAGCGGCGGAAGTAGACGGTCGGCTCGCTTCATCTCACATCGATTTTATCAAGGTAAAGCTCGAATCGCAATTTCTGTTCAGGCCGGACTCCAAAATCATGGAGACCCTTTATACACTCCATAGTGAGGCATTCAACATCATCGGCTGCATGGATATAGGCGGGGAATTATTAAATGCTGGCCTGCACAACGAGTTCATGATAATGCACAATGATAAGAATCAAGCTTTTCCGGTTTTCGACAAGGCTATCACCGATCTTGCCGAAAAAATGGCACCCTATTTGAATTTCCACGAAACGCTGACGTAACCTGTTCATCCGATAGCGAAAGAATGAAAGAGTTAGGTCATCAGGTACGCGACGCACTCCGAAGTTCGATTGACTGTCTTGTACCTGTCGCAGAGGCCACTTGCTCTAAACAGGTACTTCAGCGCCATGAGGCTCCCTCAGCGACTTTCGCGACGAGCAAGTTTTCTCGGTCCAATCTTCACCTGTCTATGCCGGTTCACCGGGCCGAAAAACCACGCCGATCACACCATGCCAGCGCCGCCCAATGTCGCCGCGTCGCGGACTTATCGGTGGAAGCCACCAGAACCCATGCGGCAAGTGAATCCTTAACCAATCCATGATCGGCATCAGACCCGGTATCTAACTGATGACCCAAGTTGTGCGTTGGTGTGTGGAGCAGAGCCTTGTTTTGAAAATCCTTATGTCGGTGGTTCGACTCCGCCCCGGTCACCAAGAACAGACCTCACCAAACGCCAAACCATGCCGGTTGTCGGTTTTGTTTGTGAAGTTCGCAGTCCTCAGCTCCAGTCAATTGTCCGGGTACAGCACAGCAGTAATTACCAAGGCCAGCAGGATCATTTCAGCTCCCGCCTCAACGCTTCTTTATAACAAACAAGATCACTTGCTCGGTTATCATGTTCATACGCAGTTTGATAGTACTGAGCACTTTGCGAGCAATCATAAGATTGCAGCCCGCTGAGCTCTCCTTTAAGGGCTCTGTTATAGCAAACCAAGTCCTTAGCTTGATGATATTTTTCATAGTGTTCTTGATAATATTGCGCACGTTCAGGACAGTCTGTATTCACTTTCTTGGCATCGGGCTTAGCGCTATGGCCAGCATTCTGACCTGGTATCGTTTGTCCCCCCGGATGTTCTTCATGAAGTTGATCTTTCATACAGCTATTGAAAATCGACAAATACTTATCATTGCTCGACACGTCTACCATGTAACCTAGATGTACAAGTCTTTCAAAAAGAGGCCGCTGCCCAACCGGTCGTGTTTCCATAAGGGAATTGACGAGCTGTTTTTCTTCCATACCCGCTTTTTTTGCCTTACTTGCAACCTGACGAACCTTACTGATAAGAGTGCACGTTTTTTCATCATTCGGCATTGCGTACGCAACCGAAGAGGTAAATGCTATAAATAACAATATTTCTAATAAATAATATTTATTATTGTTCAATTTAACATCCCTCAAAAAGATTGTTGCCTATCATCACCTGATACGGTAGGCAACTATCAGGTAAAAAGCAGAAAGGAGAATTTATAATGAAAAATAAATCAAATTTTGGAGCTTGCGCCCTATGTCTGAAAAATAGAACTTTAAGGGATAGCCATCTGACGCCGCAGTGGATCTACAAGCGCTTACGAAACGCTGAAAATGGTACGGACGATCCAGTATGCGTGGCAAATAATTCAGTTTACATGACAAGTCAACAAGTGAGAAGATTTTTGTTGTGCGACGAATGCGAAGGCAGATTTTCGACGCGAGAAGAATATGTCGCGCAACTGACGGATAGAAGTGCTACCAAGATTTTCCAGCACATTCGGATTGTTAGTGCGTCGATGGCAGGGACCGTTGAATTGGATCGCGATGGAATAGATACCAATAAACTTTCTTATTTTGCGATGAGCATTATTTGGCGCTCTTGCTTCATCGCTGGCGGATGTCAGCTTGGGAAGTACGCAGAACAATTCAGGAAATATTTACTCGGAGAAGATGAGTTTCCTCGCTTTGCTGCACTGACCATGACTATTATCAGCCCCTCCGCGACGGAAACGGACCATGGTGATGTCCACAACATGTACACGCAACCATCCTCCGCACGCGATGGCCAGCTTTGGTTTCATGGATTTTCGTTATTTGGATTGGTATTCCGATGCTTTGTTGGCCAAGCGCTTGAATCGGATTGGAAAGAACAACTTTGCCTCGCTAGCCCCAACTGGGAAAAATATGCATTGCTTCAGGCCGCCGACCAATGTGCAGATCACCAAAGTGCCCTTGACGCCTTAATGAATGCTCAACCGCGCGGGAAATTACGTCAGAAAATTGACCCCAAATAAGCCTCGGAAAGCCTGAGATGAGTGCCTATGCACACAACATTGTGGCTCGTCTCAAAATCCCCTAAGTAGCACGTATGACGTCAGCGAGTTCTTCCCGCCGCGTAACTGCCAGCTTATAAAACGCCGCGCTTCGCGTGCGTCGAGGCCAGCATTGAGCCTATACAAAGTGAGCACCGCCGACACGCGAGTTCGCCACTGAATGCATCAAGCAGGCCAAACTGTAGATGATCACGTTCTTGTACGTGATCGGCCATCGCCATTGCGGCAGCTCCTATCGCTAGGGCAGGATCTAGTGATCTGCGCCGTCACTACCTCAAAAAACTATCAAAACCGTCATCCGATCTGGAGCCTATTGATAATTTCACTACTTCTAAAACCTATTGATAAAAAGGAACGCTATGACAACATACGGCTATGGGCGCACTTCGACCGTTGAACAGGTCGCAGGCCTCGCAGATCAAATCTCAAAGCTGAAGGG
>Ga0105856_1000942_pt1 | contig 13381 bp, 8 predicted proteins | sample OrgsoiDNA_201060_FD_89681 | JGI IMG/M metagenome (GOLD analysis project Ga0105856, IMG submission 89681) | Permafrost soil microbial communities from the Arctic, to analyse light accelerated degradation of dissolved organic matter (DOM) -... | ecosystem: Environmental > Terrestrial > Soil >...
CCCACGTCGGCAACATCGGCTTCATCCCCGACCCCGACGGCATGATACGCCGGCTGCCGATGCAAACCTGGTACGCCGGCCAGCGCTATCCGACGCTGGCGCTGGCGCTGCTCGATTGCTGCGGCGGTGGCGGCGGCGCGCGCGGCGGCCCCGACGGCGGCCTGGGCGATGGCGACGGCCTGCGCCGCCTGCCCTACAGCCGCGCCTGGGAAGCCTACACCGTGGTGCCGGCGGCCGACATCCTGGCGCTGCGCTGGCCCGCCGACCTGATCGCCGGCAAGCTGGTGCTGATCGGCTCCTCCTCGCTGGGCCTGGCCGACCGGGTCGCCACGCCGCTGGCGGCCTCGACCAGCGGCCTGCTGGTGCATGCCGCCGCGCTGACGGCGCTGCTCGACATCCGCGACGGCACGGCACCCAGGCCGTGGCCGGGCCGGGCACTGGCCGTGGCCTACGCGGCGGCCGCCGCGCTGCTGGCGGCACGCCTGCTGGCGCGCCGCTCGGCGCTGGTCAATGTCGGCGTGCTGCTGGCGGCCGCGCTGCTGTGGCTGGCGTTGGCCTATGTCATCGTGCCGCATGACGCGCGGATGAGCAGTAGCGGCCCGCTGGCCACGCTGCTGTTCCTGCTGGCCGTGGGCGTGCCGTTCGCCTGGCAGCTGGCACAGGGCCAGTCGCGCCGCCTGCTCGACACGCTGCGCCAGTACGTGGCCGACGCCGTCGTCGACGAGCTGCTGCGGGCCCACCCGGGCGACCCGCTGCGGCCGGTGCGCTGCGAGGTGACCACGCTGATCGCCGACATGCAGGGCTATACCGGCCACGTCGAGGCGCTGTCGATCGAAGAAGCCGCCGAACTGACGCGCGACTTCCTGGCCTGCCTCAGCGAGCCGGTGCTGCGGCTGCGCGGCACGCTGGACAAATTCACCGGCGACGGCCTGGTGGCATTCTGGGGCGCGCCATTGCCCGAGGCCCACCACGCCGACCTGGCGCTCGACGCGGCCGAGGCCATCGTCGCAGCCGTGCGCGGGCTCAACCGGCAACGCGCGGCGCGCGGCGAACTGCCGCTGCGGGTGCGCATCGGCATCGAGAGCGGTGTCGCCATGGCCGGCGACTTCGGCACGGCGGCGCGCAGCGTCTACACGGCCGTCGGCGACAGCGTCAACGTGGCGTCGCGGCTGGAGACGGCGGCGCGCGACTTCCCCTACGACATCATCGTCGGCCCGGGTACGGCGCAGCACAGCCGCCGCCACGCGCTGGCCGGCATCGGCGACACGCAGTTGCGCGGCAAGGAGCAGCGCACGCCGCTGTACACGCTGGCCAGCCTGGTGCAGGACCGCGCGCGCGCCCAGCCGACACCCGACACGGCGCACGCCACGACACACAGCGCGGCGCCCGACACGAGCCACCACACCAGCAACGACAGCGCGCCGGCCGCCAGCGAGGCCGCATGGCCGGCCGGCCGGACAGCCGAGGGAAAGCATTGAAGAACATCGCGACATGGCTGCTGACCGCCCTGCTGTGCCTGGGCGCTGGCCTGGCCGCGGCGCAAAGCGCGGCGCCGGCCGAGGATATCTACCTGGAGGCGATGCGCGCCATTTCCGAGGCCCGCCAGGCCGATGCCGGGCGCCTGCTCGAGCGCATGGTCGAGCAGGGCCCGGTCAACGCCGGCGAGTGGCTGGACCTGGCGATGGTGCAGTGCGCGCTGGGCCACAAGGCCGAGGCCGAGGAGCTGTTCCGCCGCATCGAGGGCTACCTGCCGCCGCCGGGCATCCTCGACATCATCGCCCAGCAGCGCCGCGATGGCTGCCAGAGCTGGGCCGCCCACCAGCAGTGGGCGCTGACGGTGGCGCGCGGCGCCGACAGCAACGTCAACCAGGGCGCCTCGAATCCCTTCTTCACCATCGGCGACGGCGCTCCGCTGCAGTTGCTACCCGAATACCAGCCGCATAGCGACCGTTACACGGTGCTGTCCGGCGACTACCAGCGCGAACTGGACCAGGATGGCGACACCGCCTATTTCGAAGGCCACGTTCACCAGAATGACCACCAGTCGCTGTACAACACGGTGTCCGGCTTCGCCGGCATCGACCATCCGATGCACTGGGGCGACTGGCGCCTCGGCAGCGCCGCCCAGGTCGGCCTGCTGACCCTGGGCGGCCAGTTGTATCAGGAGCAGGCCTTGTTGCAGCTGCGCGCGACGCCGCCGCTGCCGCTGCCCGAGCCGTTGCGGCTGGACTTGTCGACCTCGTATTCGCGCACCGACTATAAGACGCTGAGCAATTTCAACGCCAGCACCTGGGAGTTGCGCAGCCAGCTGAACTACCACAAGGACGCGCTGCAGGGACTGGCCAGCCTCGGCTACCAGTACGACCTGGGCCACAACAACCGCCCCGGCGGCGACCGCCAGGGCTGGTCGGCGCGGCTGTTCGGCCACGGCGTCGTGGCGGGCGAGGTGCAGGCCGAGCTCGACTGGAGCCTGCAGGACTGGCATGGCTCGCTGCCCTATTCGCCGGGTCTGATCGACACGCGGCGCGACGAATCGACGCGCACGCTGCGGGCCGCGCTGATCTATCCACTGTCGACGCGCCAGGCGCTGCACCTGGAGTGGCGCCAGGTGCGCAACGGCGATAATATTTCGATCTTCCAATATGATAGCCGCTCGCTGCAGCTGAGCTGGCACTGGTATGGACTGTGAGCGGACCCGGCCCCGCCGGGCGACGCGCTACAATGGCGCGGCCGGCCGCCATCGCGCCGGCGCGCCGTGATGAAGGAATGGAAACCGTATTATGAACAAGCCTATTTTACCGGCGGGGGCACCCGACGTGATGGCGGCGCCGCCGCCGGGCGCGGCCGCGTCCGGCGGCGCCGAACCGGTGCAGAACGTCCAGGTCCACCTGCGCAAGATCCCGCTGCTGAGCGGCCTCAGCGAAGAGGAAATGGCCGGCGTCAAGAGCGAATTGCGCTTCAAGCAATATAACAAGCGCGACGTGGTGCTGCAAAAGGGCGACAACGGCGACGGCCTGCTGTTCCTGATCTCGGGCCAGCTGCAGGTGATCGACGTGACCGAGGATGGCCGCGCCATCGGCCTGCGGCTGCTGGCGCCGGGCGACTTCTTCGGCGAAATCGCCGTCATCAACGGCAGCAAGCGCACCGCGTCGGTGGTGGCGATGGGCGCCGTGCTGGTGGCCTTCCTGCCGGCGCCGGCCGCGCTGCACCTGTTTTCGCACTCGCCGTCGGTGGCCAACCAGATGCTGCGCCACCTGGCCGAGAAGATACAACGCGATTCCGAGTTCCGTTCACTGCTCAGCATCAACAACACGACGCGCCGCATCTACACCTTCCTGGTGCAGATGAAGACCACCCAACCCGGCCAGCCGGACGTGGTCGACAACCTGCCGACCCACCAGGACATTGCCAATATGATCAACACCAGCCGCGAAACGGTGACCCGCGCGCTGTTGACGCTGGCACAACAGGGTATTATTCAAAAAGAAACACACCGGCTGGTCATTGTCAACCCGCAAGCCCTGCAAAAACTGGTCGAAGGCACGTCCTGAAGCGGCGGCGCGGCACGGTCGCTGATGTATAATTGCGGGCTTTTTGGGCCGCCGCCGCGACCCTTCCGCCCGCGAGCAGGGCTTTAACACCGACACCCATGACCACAACCTATCCTCCGTTCCGCTACCGCACGGGAGCGCCAGCGTGATGCTGCTGGCCCGCCTGCGCAATATCGCCAGCTACCGCGGCTTCATCCTCGGCAGCGTGCAGCGCGAATTCCAGTCCAAATACCGCAATTCCATCCTCGGCGCCGCGTGGACCGTGCTCAACCCGCTGGCCATGATCGTCGTCTACACGGTGATCTTCTCGCAAGTGATGCACAACCGGCTGCAGGGCAACAGCTCGGCCTTCGGCTACAGCATCTACCTGTGCGCCGGGGTGCTGACCTGGAACCTGTTCGCCGAGATCAGCAGCAAGGCGCAGACCGTGTTCATCGACAACGCCGGCCTGATCAAGAAGCTCAGCTTCCCGCGTATCTGCCTGCCCGTCATCGTGGTCTGCAACGCGTTGCTGAACTTCAGCATCATTTTCGGCCTGTTCACGCTGTTCCTTATCATCTCCGGCAACTTCCCAGGCTGGACCTACGCCTGCGTGCTGCCGGTGCTGTTGCTGCAGGTGGCGCTGTCGATCGGCCTGGGCATGATACTGGGCGTGCTCAACGTGTTCTTCCGCGACGTCGGCCAGTTCTTCAACATCGCGCTGCAGTTCTGGTTCTGGTTTACGCCGGTGGTCTACCCGGTCGCCGCCCTGCCGCCCGGCGTGCGCGCCTGGCTGGCCTGGAACCCGATGGCGCCGATCATCATGGCCTACCAGGATATCCTGGTCAAACAGAGCGTGCCGGACTGGTCCGGTCTGCTGCCGGCGGCCGTCGCCGCCGCTCTCTTGTGCCTGACCGGCATGCAACTGTACCGCAAGCGCGCGGCAGAAATGGTGGACGAATTATGAACGGCAGCATCCGCGTTACCCAGCTCGGCAAGGCTTACCGCCGCTATCCGCACCACCGCGCCCGCCTGCTCGAATGGCTGCTGCCCAAGGGCAAGCCACGGCACCAGCTGATCTGGGTGTTGAAGGACATCAGCTTCAACGTCGCGCCCGGCCAGGCGCTGGGCATCATCGGCATCAACGGCGCCGGCAAGAGCACGCTGCTGAAGCTGATCACCGGCACCGCCGCGCCCACCGTCGGCAGCGTCAGCATCAGCGGCCGCGTCGCCGCCATGCTGGAGCTGGGCATGGGCTTCCACCCCGACTTCACCGGCCGCCAGAACTGCTTCATGGCCGGCCAGCTGCTCGGCCTGGGCGTCGAGGAGATCGCCACGCTGATGCCGCAGATCGAGGCCTTCGCCGAGATCGGCGAATACATCGACCAGCCGGTGCGCGTCTATTCCAGCGGCATGCAGATGCGGCTGGCCTTCAGCGTGGCCACGGCGCGCCGGCCCGACGTGCTCATCGTCGACGAGGCGCTGTCGGTCGGCGACGCCTATTTCCAGCACAAGAGCTTCGAACGCATCCGCGAATTCCGCGCGCTCGGCACGACGCTGCTGATCGTCTCGCACGACAAGGGCGCGATCCAGTCGGTGTGCGACCGCGCCATCCTGCTCGACCGCGGCCGCGTCAGCAAGGAAGGCACGCCGGAGGAAATCATGGACCTGTACAACGCCATGCTGGCCGAGCGCGAGGGCGAGTCCGTGCGCCAGCAGACGCTCGACAACGGCAAGGTGCAGACCATCTCCGGCACCGGCCAGGCCACGGTGCACGCCATCGCCCTGCTCAACGAGCGCGACGAGCCGGCCGAGGTGCATGGCGTGGGCACGGCCGTCACGCTGCGGATCACGGTCGACGTCCACGCCGACCTGCCGGAGCTGACGCTGGGCTACCGCATCAAGGACCGGCTGGGCCAGAACATCTTCGGCACCAACACCTTCCACAAGCTGAAACCGCTGACCGGCCTGCGCGCCGGCCAGCGCCTGACCGTGCGCTGCCGCTTCCCGCTGAACCTCGGGCCGGGCAGCTACTCGGTGGCGACGGCGCTGCACAGCAACGACAACCATCTTGGCGACAACTATGAATGGCGCGACCTGGCGCTGGTGTTCGAGGTGATGAATTTGAAACACAGCTATTTCGAGGGCAGCACCTGGCTGGACCCGCTGATCGACATCGACGCGGAGGCGAGCATATGACACTGATTTCCTACGCCGCCAACTTCGAGGACGTGCTGCTGGCGCGCGCGCTGGCGCACGTCGAGCACGGCCAGTACATCGACGTCGGCGCGGCCGACCCGCGCGTGGCCTCGGCCACGCAGGCGCTGTACGAGCGCGGCTGGCACGGCGTCAACCTGGAGCCGGCGCCGGCGCACGCGCGCCAGCTGCGCATCGCCCGCCCGGCCGACGTCACGCTGGCGCTGGCCGCCGGCGCCACGGCCGGCCGCCGGCCCTTCTTCGACATCCCCGGCACGCCGCTGTCGACCTTCGACGCCGAGCGAGCGCGCCAGCACCGCGCGGCCGGCCACGAGGTGCTGCTGCGCGACGCCGAGACGCGGACGCTGGACCAGGTGTGGGACGAGCAGCTCGACGAACACGCCCCGCTGCAGCTGCTGCACATCGGCTGCGACGACGCGGCCGGCGTGCTGGCCGGGCTGGACCTGGCGCGCCACCGGCCGTGGCTGATCGTGCTGCCGGCCGACACGACGCTGCCGGCGCTGTCCGGCGCCGGCTACCACCTGGCCTATGACGACGGCCACAAGCGCTTCTACGTGGCCGCCGAGCAAGCCGCGCTGGCCGCCGCGCTGCGCCTGCCGCCGCAGCCGGCCGACGGCTTCGTCCTGTGCGAAGACCACCCCTACAGCCACCCGCTGGCGGCATGGCGCGCGCGCGCCGATGCGGCCGAAGCGGCCGCCGCCGAGGCGCGCACCTGGTCGCTGGCCCACGTCGAGGAGTGGAAACAGAAATACGGCCAGCTGACGGCCGAGCAGGAACGCGCCGCCGCGCTGGAGGCGGCGCTGGCCGCCGCGCAACTGGCGGCCGAGCAGGCGCTGCAGCGGCACGTCGAGGCCGAAGTTCGCCGCGTCGAGGCCGAGCAGCGCCGCGCAGACGCCGAGCTGGCCGAGCGCACCGCCCAGGAGCTGCACCGCGAGCAGCAAGCGCAACAGCAACTGGCCCACGCCCTGGCGCAGCGTGACAACGAACACCAGCGCGCCCTGTACGCCGAGCGGCAACTGCCGGCCCTGCTGGCGCGCGCGGCCGACGCCGCCCGCGCCGAGGCGGCGCTGGACGGCATCGTCGCCAGCCTGTCGTGGCGGCTGACGCGCCCGCTGCGCGCCGGCAAGACGCTGTTGCGCCGCGTGCTCGGCGGGCTGCGCCGCCTGCCAGGCCGCGTGCGCGGCGCTGCCGTGCGCCGCGTCAAGCGGGTGCTGGGCGCCGCCGTGCGCTACGTCAACGCCCGCCCGGCGCTGTCCTTCTTCCTGCGGCGGCAGATTTCGCGCCTGCCCTTCCTGGTGCCGCTGGCGCGCGCGCTGCACCTGCGCACCCGCCTGGGCGCCATGGACAGCCCGGCGGCCGATCCGGCGCCGACTGCCGACGCGGCCACGCCGGCCGATCTCAGCCATCTACCCGAGGCGGCCCAGCGCATCGTCCACGACCTGCGCCGGCGCCGTCCGGCCTCCCACACCTGAGCCTCCTCCTATGCGTATCGTATTTGACCTGCAAGCCTGCCAGGGTTCCAGCACACACCGCGGCATCGGCCGCTACTCGATGGCGCTGCTGCAAGCGCTGCTGCGGCAAGGCGCCGGGCACGACTTGCGCATCGTGCTCAACAACCGTTTCCCCGACAGCGTGGCGGCCCTGCGCCGGACGCTGGACCCGTTGCTGCCGCAAAGCCAGATCACGGTCTACGACTTGCCGTCGCATATCTGGGAACACCAGAGCCAGAACGGCTGGCGCCTGCGCGCCGCCGAACGCCTGCGCGAGCATTACCTGGCCAGCCTGAAGCCGGACCTGGTGCACGTGTCCAGCCTGTTCGAGGGACTCGGCGAGGACGCCTGCGTGTCGCTGCTGCACCAGCACGGCGAGTTCGACAGCGCCGTCACGCTGTACGACCTGATCCCGCTGCTGCGCAAGGAAACCTATCTGACCGACCCGCATGTCGCCAACTGGTACTACCGCAAGCTGCAAAGCCTGAAGAACGCCGAGCTGCTGCTGGCCATTTCCGGCTATTCGCGCCTCGAGGCGATGGACGCGCTGCAACTGCCGGAGCAGCAGGTGGTCAACATCTCGTCGGCGGTGGACAGCATCTTCCGCCCGCGCCAGCAGTCGCCGCAGCAAAGCGCCGCGCTGCACGCCCGCTACGGCCTGGGCCGGCCCTACATCATGTACACCGGCGGCATCGACTACCGCAAGAATATCGAGGGCCTGATCGAGGCCTACGCCAACCTGCCCGGCCCGCTGCGTCAGCAATACCAGCTGGCCGTGGTCTGCAGCATACCCGACCATGACCGCATCCGCCTGCAGGCGCTGGCCGCGCGCCACCACATCCCGCAGGGCGACCTGGTGCTGACCGGCTTCGTGCCGGACGACGACCTGGTCGCCTTGTACAACGACACCGCGCTGTTCGTCTTCCCGTCGCTGCAGGAGGGCTTCGGTCTGCCGGCGCTGGAGGCGATGTCCTGCGGCGTGCCGGTGATCGGCTCGAACACCAGCAGCCTGCCCGAGGTGATCGGCCGCGCCGACGCGCTGTTCGACCCGAACCGCATCGCCGACATCGGCGCCAAGATGCAGCAAGTGCTCGAGCAGCCCGACTTCGCCGCCGACTTGCGCGCCCATGGCCTGGTGCAGGCGACCAAGTTTTCCTGGGACGCCAGCGCGCGCACGGCACTGGCGGCCTTCGAGGAGGTGCATGCGCGGCGCCGCCAGCGCGAGCGCACCCAGGTGGTGGTGGCGGCCCAGCCGCGCCGTCCGCGGCTGGCCTATTTTTCGCCGCTGCCACCGGAGCGCACCGGCGTGGCCGACCAGAGCGCCGAGCTGCTGCCGGAACTGGCGCGCTATTACGAGATCGAGGTCGTCGTCGCCCAGCCCGAGGTCAGCGACCGCTGGATGCTGGCCAATTTCCCGGTGCGCAGCGTGGCCTGGTTCGAGGCCCACGCCGAGCGCTATGAGCGCATCCTCTACCACTTCGGCAATTCCGGCTTCCACGCCCATATGTTCGAGCTGGTGCAGCGCTATCCGGGCGTGGTGGTGCTGCACGACTTCTTCCTCAGCGGCGCGGTGCACTACCTGGCCTCGGTCAACCGCAGCCCGCAAGTCTACAGCCGCGCGCTGTACCAGTCGCACGGCTACCGCGCGCTGATCGACGAGCAGGCCGACGGCCGCGAAGCGTCCTACTACCAATATCCGAACAACAAGGCGGTGCTGGACCACGCCAGCGGCATCATCGTCCACTCGCGCTATTCGCAGCAGCTGGCGGCACGCTGGTACGGCCCGGCCAAGGCGGCCGACTGGCGCTACATCCCGCTGCTGCGCGCACTGCCCGGCCCGCTCGACCGCGCCGCCGCGCGGCAACGCCTGGGGCTGACCGACGACGACTTCCTGGTCTTTTCCTTCGGACTGATCGCCATCACCAAGTGCAACGAGAAAATCCTCGAGGCGTGGCTGGAATCGAGCCTGGCCGACGCGCCCAACTGCCGCCTCGTGTTCGTGGGCGAAAACCACGTCGGGCCGTTCGGCAACGCGCTGGCGGCACGCATGGCCGGCAAGCGCAACGTCAAGATTACCGGCTTCGTGTCGCAGGACATGTTCCGCACCTATCTGGCGGCGGCCGACGTCGCCGTGCAGCTGCGCAGCCTGTCGCGCGGCGAGACTTCCGGCACCATCCTCGACAGCCTGGCCTACCGCCTGCCGACCATCATCAACGCCCACGGCTCGGCCGCCGAGATGCCGGAGGACGTGGTCATCAAGCTGCGCGACGAGTTCAGCGGCGAGGAACTGAGCGCGGCGATTTTGCGTCTGCGCGACGAGCCGGGCCTGGCCCGGCGCCTGATCGACAGCGGCATCGACTACATGGGCCGGGTGCACCACCCGGCGCCGGTGGGCGCGGCCTACCACGAGGCCATCGAACACTTTGCGCGCAACAGCCCGCACAGCCGCTACAGCAATTTGCTGGCCTCGCTGGAGGCGATCGACGCGCCCTTCCCGCCGACCGAACACGACTGGCAGCAAACGGCCAGCGCCATCGCCGCCAACACCATCGCCAGCGACGGCCCGCAACTGCTGGTCGACACCACCGGCGCCGGGCAGGATACGGCCGCGCAAACGCTGCTGCGGCAGCTGCTGGAAGCGGCGCCGGCCGGCTACCGGGTCGAGCCGGTGTACCGCGAGCACGGCGGCTACCGCTACGCGCGGCGCGCCACGCTGGCGCTGATCGGCCGCCCCGACCTGGAACTGGACGACGCCGCCGTCGAGGTCCGGCCGCACGACTGCCTGCTGGTGCTGGGCAGCGCCGACGCGGCGGCCCAGCAGCTGCTGGGCAACCGCGGCGTGACGCTGCTGGCGCCGGCCGACCTGACGGCGCTGCTGCCGACCAGCCACGGTGCGCTGGCCTTGCTGGCCGACGCCGGCGACCGGCAAGCGGCCAGCGAGGCGCCGGCACACGCGGAGGGCCACGCCAATGCGGCCTGATCCGACACCCCAGCTATTGCTGGACCTGTCGGAACTGCTCAAGCACGACGCCCGTTCCGGCATCCAGCGCGTGGTGCGCAGCGTGCTGCACGCACTGGACACGCAAGCGCCCGCCGACTACCGCGTGGTGCCGGTGTATGACGCCGGCGGCTACTATGCCGTGGCCGGCGAGCACTGCGCCGGCGCCGCTACCGATCCGGCCAGCGACGTGCCGCTGCGGGTGCGCGCGGGCGACATCTTCCTCGGCCTCGACCTGTGTCCCGACCAGATACCGGGCAACGCCGCCGTGCTGGCCGACCTGCGGCGCCACGGCGTGCGTCTGTATTTCATGGTCTATGACTTGATCCCGCTGCTGCGGCCGGACTGGTTCGACCCCGGCATGGATCTGTGGTTCGGCCGCTGGCTGGACACGGTGACCGGGCTGGCCGATGGCCTGATCTGCATTTCCAAGGCCGTCGCCGACCAGCTGCTGCAGCGGCTGGAACTGGCGCCGCCGCGCCGTCCCGGCCCGCTGACGGTCGACTATGTGCACCTGGGCGCCGACATCCAGGCCAGCCGCCCCAGCGCCGGCGTCGGCGCCGAGGAAAGCGCCGTGCTGGCCCAGCTGGCGCGGCGCCCGACGCTGCTCATGGTCGGCACGCTGGAACCGCGCAAAGCGCACGCCGAGGCGCTGGACGGCATCGAACAACTGTGGCGGCGTGGCGTCGACGTCGGCCTCGTCATCGTCGGCAAGCCCGGCTGGCAGACCGCGGCGCTGGCCGAGCGGCTGCGCGCGCACACCGAATTCGGCCGGCGCCTGTTCTGGCTGGAGCACGCCAGCGACGAGGCGCTGCAGGCCCTGTATCAGGGCAGCGCGGCGCTGCTGGCGGCGTCGCAGGCGGAGGGCTTCGGCCTGCCCTTGATCGAGGCGGCCCAGCACGGCCTGCCGGTGATCGCGCGCGACATCGCGGTGTTCCGCGAAGTCGGCGGCGAGCATGCCTATTATTTCGACGCCGCCGCCGGCGCGGACGATGGCGCCATGCTGGCCGACGCGCTGCAAAGCTGGCTGGCGCTGCACGCGCGCGGCGCGGCGCCGGCCTCGACCGCCATGCCCTACCTCAGCTGGAGCGCGGCGACGCGGCAAATCCTGGCCGCGCTGCTCGACGGCCACCAGCCCCGCCTGGCGCCAGTGCTGCTGCCCTAGCCGCAGCGCGGGACACGGACGGCCAGCGCCGCCCGGCCCTCGTCCCGTGTAATATTCTGAAACAATTAAGTTTATTTTCCTGCAATTTGCACTATGATGCAACTCTTCGGCCGACCCTATAATAAATCCATGCTGTTACGCGAACTAGCCCACGGCAAGCACACCCGGCGCCTGCTGGGCGGCTTGCTTGCCCTGAATATCTTGTTGTTGCTGTTTTTCATCTGCTTCGACTATCAGCTGATCTTCCATTCCGACGCGGCCGTCAAAAACCTGTTGGCGCAGGAAATCTACGACACCGGCGAGTACTTCCCGCACCAGTGGAATTACGTCAACAACGACCTGTGGGTGTTGTACGTCCACACCTGGATCTTGCCGCTGCTGGCCGTGATGCCCAACGGCTATGCCGCCCACGCCATCTCCGACATCGTTTCCGCCGCGCTCATCCTCGGCTCGACGTGGCTGGTGACGGGCGTGCTGGGCCAGTCGCGCCCGGCGCGCATGCTGAGCCTGCTGATTATTTCCAGCGGCATGTCGCTGTTCATGGCCGAACATGTCTACGGCCAGGCCGCTTACGGCTCCATGTACTACATGGGCTGCCTGCTGCTCTACAGCTACTGGTCGCTGAGCCAGGCGGCCGGCGCGGCGCGCTGGCGCTGGAGCGCCGCGACGATGGCGCTGACGGTGCTGCTCTTCTGGGCCAATCCGCAACGCGCACTGATTTACGACGCCCTGCCGCTGGCCGCCGCCGCCGCCGCGCTGCAACTGCTCGACTGGCAAGAGGCGCGCGGTCAAGGCCGCCGGCCGTCGTGGCGCCAGGCCCGCCAGCTGGCGCTGGTGGCGCTGGCCATCGGCGTCGGGATCGCTCTCAACCACCACGTCCTCAAGCTGGTCCACAACACGGCCGGCCTGACCCAGCTGCAATGGGTCAACTTCGACGGCATGACGCGCAACGTGATGGGCACCCTCCACGGCCTCATCAGTATGTTCGACGGCATGCCGCGGCTCGACACCAAGGTCGCCTCGGCCATGGGCGCGTATATGCTGCTGCGCATGCTGACGGCGCTGGTGGTGCTGGCGCTGCTGCCCTGGGCGCTGGCGAAGGCCTTGCAGACGCAACGCCGCGGCCGCTGCTTTATCGCCGCCTTCACGCTGACGTCGATGCTGCTCAACCTGCTGCTCACGCTGACCACCGGCCTGGCCGACATGAACGCGCCGGAATCAGCAATCCGCTACCTAGTGCCGCCGCTGCTGCTGATGGTGCTGCTGCTGGTGAGCGGCATCGTCGACCGCCGCACGCTGCGGCCGGCCATGCGCGCCATCGGCCTCGGCGCGCTGGCCGTGCTGGCCACCAGCGCCCCGGCCACTTATCTGCATCCCTATGCCGACTGGGCGGGCGCCGGCATGCACCACGGCCAGGTGGTGAACCAGAACACCCAGCTGATCGACTACCTCGAACAGCAGGGCCTGCACTACGGCTATGCCAGCTACTGGAACGCCGGCAAGCTGACCGTGCTGAGCGCGCAACAGCTGCGCATCCGCCCGGTCGACATCATCGACGGCTTGCCGCTGCCGAGCCGCAACCTGGGCTCGGACCGCTGGTACATGCCGCAGGCATGGCAGGGGCCGAGCTTCCTGCTGCTGACGACGGAGGAAATGGCGGCGCTGAAGCTGCAACCGCTGGCGGCGCTGGCCGGCGCGCCGCGCCTGCTGGAGTATCAAGGCTGGCACATCCTGGTCTTCAACGAGAACCTGGCGCGCACGCTGCCGCTATGGCAGCGCTGAGCCGAAACTTTTAAGAACCCTGATGCGCCGCCCGGGGGCGCACGAAAGACCCGCACCATGGAACACCTTAGCACCCCGCCCCTGATCTCGGTCGTGATCCCGGTCTACAAGGCCGAGAAGATCCTCGACGAGCTGTACCGCCGCCTGCGCGACGCGCTGCAAACCGTCAGCCCGCGTTTTGAAATCGTCCTCGTCGAGG
>Ga0105856_1000944_pt1 | contig 13360 bp, 12 predicted proteins | sample OrgsoiDNA_201060_FD_89681 | JGI IMG/M metagenome (GOLD analysis project Ga0105856, IMG submission 89681) | Permafrost soil microbial communities from the Arctic, to analyse light accelerated degradation of dissolved organic matter (DOM) -... | ecosystem: Environmental > Terrestrial > Soil >...
AGATTTTGCGCGATCTCGCGTACCCGGTCCTGCAACGCCAAGGCGACCGTGGCGTTGCCGTTCAGAACACGCGATACGGTCGCCGTGGATACGCCAGCGGCACGCGCGACGTCCATGACGGAAACCGCGTTGGACTTGCGGCGCGGCGCCCTCTTTTTTAATTCTGTGTTCAACGTCCACCTGTCTCTCGTCGTAGGGTCATGAAGGATGTCACTCACGACCGCATACTATAACGCGACGCACTCCTCCCAACGATGGACAGCCACACTCAATTGATCCGGAGCGGATCGCCGTCGAATTCGACCAGGCAGCCGAAGCCGCCATGAAACAGCGCTTCGCGCGCGTCTTCCGCCTTTCCAGCGGCCGCGATCTCGGCCGCGTGCAATTCGGCATCGTCTTCCGGCGCGAACCCGAGATAGCGCACGTTGGCGTTGTCCCAGCGATTGCGCGCATTATTCGATACCCCATACACCACCGCAAAGTGGTAATCCGGATAGTCGATACAGCGGCGCGCAACCTGCACCATGTCGCGGTGGCTAATCCAGGTGAAGAGGTGCCGCGGCGCGCTCGGCTGGTCGTCGGGGCGAAACGACCCGATGCGGATGCACGCGACCGACATGCCGTGTTTATCGGCGTACATCCGGCCAAGCGCCTCGCCGAACACCTTCGAGATGCCGTAGCGGCTGTCCGGGCGCGGCTCGACCGTGTTATCGATCATTCGGTCGCGTCGATGAAAACCCACTGCATGATTGGAACTCGCGAACACCACGCGCTTGACCCCCGCTTGCCGCGCCGCTTCAACACGTTGTAGCAGCCTTCAATGTTCATATCGCGGATGCGCTCCCAGCGATCCTCGTCGGGAATACCGGCAAGATGGACGACAACGTCGACACCTTCCATGACCGGAAGTAGATCCTCCAGCCGCGTGATGTCCGCGGTCACGATTTCCTCGCCCGCCTGCGCCTCGGCTTGCGGCGCAATGTCGGCCAGGCGCAGCGCATAGTGGCCCTGGAAACCGGCGCGAAGCACGCGTCCAATGTGGCCGGCCGCGCCGGTAATCAGTACTCGAGTCATTGATACCCTCCCTGTGATTCAGGTAAATGCGGTTATTCGGTTTGGCCTTTCTGCGCGGCGTAGCCGACCGAGCGGCGGTGGTGCGCCTCAAGATACGCATCGCGCGATGGCACCAGGTGGTCCCGGCATAACTTGATCAACGATTCCCGGTCGCCCGCCCGCAGCGCCTCGATCATCTGGTGATGCTCGGCGCGAGCCTTTTCCAGATACTGAGGAAACACGATCGATACGGAACGGATCGCATGCGTGCGGCGTTCATACTCGCGAATCGCTTCCGTCAGCACCTGGCTTTCCGAGAGCGCAAAGAACGCATGGTGAAACGCCATGTTGGCGCGGAACACGCGCCGCAGATCACCGGCGTCGGCCGCTTCGTCGTGCTCTGCCTGAATGGCCGTGAGCGCGTCGAGCGCCTCGCTGCTCACCGGAAAAACGATACGCTTCGCCGCGTCGGCTTCGAGCAGTTCGCGTAGTGCGTACAGTTCGGTGACCTCGCGCGGGGTGTACGACTTGACCACCGCGCCTACGTTCTTTCGGCGCTCCACCAGCCCGCGCCGCTCCACCTCCGCCAGCACCTGCCGCGCGACGTGGCGCTTCAGGTTGAAGCGCTCGCACAAATCGTCTTCCACGAGCCGTTCGCGCGGATGCAGAACGCCAAGGACAATTTGCTCCTCGAGTTCATCGGAGACGCTGCGCATCGTTTCGTCGATATTGCGATCGCGCTCGACCGTCTTCGCGGCGGGTGCATCGGAGAGTTTGGACTTGGCAACGTTGCTCATAAAAGGATCCGCAAAATGATCTAAGCCGCGAGCCTATACGAAAATGTGGCCGTCAAACCTTGTTTCCCTCGCCGGGAACGGTCGCGGTGAAGCGGGTCGCTTGCAAAAAATCAAAGTCGCAGCCCTGGTCGGCCTGAGTGATCGTGGTCAGGAAGAGCTTGCGATAACCCCGCTCATCGGGATCGATCTGACGCGCGGGTAAGGTCGCGAGACGCGCTGCAATTTCTTCGTCGCTGAGGGCAAGTTCGATCGACCGTTCTGCCACGCTGAGGCGAATCCGGTCGCCCGTTTGTACGATCGCGAGCGGACCGCCGATCGCCGCTTCCGGTGTCACGTGCAGGACCACCGTACCGGACGCGGTACCACTCATGCGGCCATCCGAAATGCGCACCATGTCCTTGACACCCAGGCGACCGAGTTTGCGCGGGATCGGAATGTAGCCCGCTTCCGGCATCCCGGGTGCACCGACCGGGCCGATCCGCTTGAGCACAAGTATGTCGTGCGCTTCCACCTCCAGTTCCGGATCATCAATACGGCGAGCCAGATCCTCCGCATCCTCGAACACGACGGCCCGGCCTTCGTGCTCCATCAGGCTGGCGCTTGCCGCTGACTGCTTGATGATCGCGCCACCCGGCGCGAGATTGCCACGCAACACCGCAATGCCGCCTTGCGGAAAAATCGGGCGATCAAACGGGCGGACCACGTCTTGCGGAAAGCTGGCAGGGGCGGCGTCCAGTTCCTCGCCGAGGGTACGGCCGGTCACCGTGAGCGCGTCGAGATGCAGAAGGCCTTTCATCTCGCGCATGACCGTGGTCAAACCGCCGGCGCGATGCAGGTCCTCCATGTAGTGCTGCCCGGACGGCTTCAAATCGACCAGCACCGGCGTTTCGCGCGCCATTTGATCGAGCCGTGCAAGATCGATGCGAATGCCGAGCCGCCCGGCAATCGCCGTGAGGTGAATGATGCCGTTGGTCGACCCGCCGATCGCGAGCAGCACCCGCAACGCGTTTTCGAACGCTTTCGGCGTCAGGATTGTCGCGGGGCTCAAGTCCCGCCCGATCATTGCCACGGCCTGCGCACCGGTGCGCTCGGCGATGCGAATGCGATCGGCCGTCACGGCGGGCGCCGACGCGCCGCCCGGCAACATCATCCCCAAGGCTTCCGCAATGCAGGCCATCGTGCTTGCCGTGCCCATTACGGAGCAGGTCCCAACCGTTGCGACGAGTTGATTGTTGACGGCTTCGATCTCGGCCTCGTCAATCTGGTCGCCACGAAAGCTCGCCCAGAAGCGGCGGCAGTCCGTGCATGCCCCGACCCGTTCGCCCCGATGCGAACCCGTGAGCATCGCGCCCGTAACAAGTTGAATGGCGGGAACGCCAGCCGCGGCCGCGCCCATCAGTTGGGCCGGGACGGTTTTATCGCAGCCGCCGATCAGCACCACCGCATCCATGGGCTGAGCCCGGATCATCTCCTCCGTATCCATCGACATCAGGTTGCGGAGATACATGCTGGTGGGATGCGAAAAACTTTCAGCGATCGAGATCGTTGGAAATTCGACTGGCAAGCCGCCAGCCAGCATCACGCCGCGCTTTACCGCTTCAATCAGTTGCGGTGCGTTGCCGTGGCAGGGGTTGTAGGCGCTGCCCGTGTTCGCTATGGCCACGATCGGGCGCGACAGGGCGTCGTCCGTATAGCCCGCACCCTTGATGAATGCCTTGCGCAAAAACAGCGAGAAGCCCTCGTCGCCGTAGTTCGTCAGGCCCTGCCGCAAGCCACTTTTCTTCTCGCTCATCGCTGCTCCTAACTCTTCGATAAAATTATTGATAATCTTGACGACAATCTTAACGATATCTATAGTGCTTCTGCAAGCGGTTCTTTTCGTCTGTCATCTGCTGCCCTTCCACTTTATTTGCACAGCATACGTCCGAGGATTTCATGAAGCATGTCGTGGCCTATCGTCCGCTTCCTCCTGCCGTGCTGGACGTCCTTCGCCAGCACTGCTCCGTCGACGTGGTCGACGTTTCTTCCGGCGGCGACCTCGCGCCATTTCGGCGCGCGCTCGCCTCGGCTCAGGGAATCATCGGCAACAATCTCAAGATAACCCCCGATCTCCTCGATGCAGCGCCCTTGCTTGAGGCCACCTCCACGATCTCGGCCGGCTTCGACGCTTTCGACGTCCCCGAACTCTCGCGCCGGGGCATCCTCCTCACCAATACGCCAGACGAAGTCACCGAAACCACCGCCGATCTCGTGTTCAGTCTGATCCTCGCCACCGCGCGCCGGATCTCCGAGCTAGCCGACTGGACCCGGCGCGGTCAGTGGACTCGTTCTGTCGGCGAGGCGCAATTTGGTGTCGACGTGCATCACAAAACGCTCGGGATCGTCGGGCTTGGGCGCATCGGCAGCGCGGTCGCAAAGCGCGCTGCCCTCGGTTTCGGCATGGACATCATCTATTCCAATCGCTCTCGCAATCGGGAAGCCGAGCAACGTTATCGCGCGCAATGGCGGCCGCTCCCGGAACTGCTGTCGAGCGCCGATTTCGTCTGCGTCCTCGTCCCGCTTTCTTACGCCACAGAGCGTCTTATCGGGAGCGCCGAGCTCGGGCTCATGAAGCCGTCCGCCATTCTCATCAACTGTTCGCGTGGACAGGTCGTCGACGAAGCCGCCCTGATCGAGCATTTGCGTGAACGCCGCATTCTCGGCGCGGGTCTCGATGTATTCGAGCGCGAGCCCTTGCCGCACGACTCGCCGCTGCTGCAACTACCTAACGTGGTCGCGGTGCCGCATATCGGCTCTGCTACGAGGCAAACGCGCGAGAACATGGCCATGCGTGCTGCGCGCAATCTTATCGGCGCACTCGACGGCAATCTCTCCTCGACCTGTGTCAATCCCGAAGCGCTCGAAGCCCGCTCGTCTTCCCGACGTCTCGCTGGCTGAATCGCGCGAAACACCCCCGCTTCAATGAAAAGGAACACACGATGACTTCTGTCAACCGACCCCGAGGCGTTTATTCGCCCGTGGTCACGCCGTTCACAAAAGACCTTCTTCCCGCCTACGATCGCTATGTTCGTCATTGCCGATGGCTCATCGAACAGGATGTGGGACTCGCCGTGTTCGGCACCAATTCGGAAGCGAATTCGCTTGGGGTCAGCGAGAAAAAGAAGCTGCTCGAAACGTTGGTTGGCGCGCAAATTCCGGTCGATCGGCTGATGCCGGGCACGGGCTGTTCGGCGCTCACGGACACGGTGGAACTGACGCGCCATGCGCTGTCGCTTGGCGTCAACCATGTGCTGATGCTGCCGCCGTTCTATTACAAGGGCGTCACCGACGAAGGCCTCTTTCGCAGCTATGCGCAGATCATCGAGCGGGTGGGTTCCGCAGCACTGCGCATTTATCTGTATCACATCCCGCCTGTGTCCCAGGTACCGCTCAGCCTTGAGCTGATCGAACGACTGCTGACGGAGTTCCCGGGTGTCATCGCCGGCGTGAAGGACAGTTCAGGCGACTGGAGCAACACTCAGGCAATGCTCGAACGCTTCCAACCGCGTGGCTTCGATGTTTTCGCCGGCAGCGAAACCTTCCTGCTAGCCACATTGCGCGCGGGCGGCGCTGGCTGCATCACGGCAACCGGCAATGTCAATCCGGCGGCTATCGTGGATCTTTATCGTCACTGGCAGTCGGCTGACGCCGATGCCCGCCAGACAGCACTCGATGCCACGCGTGCGGTGTTCGCCAAGTTTTCGATGATCCCTGCACTTAAAGCCGCGATCGGCGTTTATTCGAATGATCCCGAGTGGGGTGTCGTACGCCCGCCCCTCGTTGATCTGACAAGAGCCCAATGCGACGCGCTCGCCTCGGCACTGCACGAGATCGGCTTCTCCATGCCTGGGATCGAAGTAACGGCATAAAGCAGAAAAACCGCCGGCTGCATGCACAACCGGCGGTAAAACGCTTAGTTTTACTTACTTATTTATTACGTCCTATTTACATCCTATTTACGCCCCCTCTCAGGCCCAGTCGTCCAGCGCGTATTCGTTTAGTGCTGCCTCGTCGAAGTCGAAGCCCAGGCCGGGACGGGTCGGCACCGTCAGCCTGCCGTCCGCGAACTCCAGTTGCGTATCGACCAGTCGACGAAAATTCAGCACCTGATCATCAGGGAAGAACTCGACATAGCGCGCATTGGACGTCGACGCCACCAGATGCACGTGCAGATCGTGAAACCAGTGCGGGCACATCGTCACACCCACGGCCGCGGCCGACGCCGCGATCCGTCGCCATTCACTGATCCCCCCGCACACTGCTGCGTCCGACTGAAGGATCATGGCGGCGCGCTTGTCGAGCAGTTCCTGATGACGCCAGCGTCCCGCTTCGATCTCGCCGGTCGCAACCGTCACCGGCGTGCGCCGGCTCAGTTGCGCATGGCTCTCGATGTCGTCCGGACTGAACGGCTCTTCTATCCAGTAAGGGTTGAACGGCTCAAACCGACGCATGTATTCCAGCGCGGTCGGAACATCGGACCAGGCGTTGTTGGCATCGAGCATCAGTAGCACGTCGTCGCCAATCGCCTCCCGTGCCGCCTTGATCCGTGCTTCCTCACCGCGCAGGTCAAGCCGCCCGACCTTCATCTTCACTGCGCGAAATCCAAGCGCCACGTAGCCCGCCATCTCCTCGCCGAGATGCTCCGGCGTCTTGCCCTCGATGTAGTAGCCGCCGCTGGCGTAGGCCGGCACGGTTGCGCTCGACGTCCCGCCGAGATAGCGGCTTAACGGCAAGCCGGCCGCTCGCGCGTTCCGGTCCCACATGGCGATGTCGATGATCGACAGTGCCCGCATGACCGATCCCGCGCGCCCTTGCAGCAGCGACTCCTCGTACATTGTGCGCCACAGGCCTTCGACATCGAGGGCGGATCGCCCGTGCAACAGCGGCGCAAACAGTTCGCGCACGGCGTAGGTGACCAGCATGCCCGCGCGACTGCCGCTGTAGCAAAATCCTATGCCGTGCTGGTCATCGGCCGTGGTGACGCGCACGACCGTGTAGTCGCGGGCGGTAACGAGCCGCGTCGAAAATGCAGTGTGGCGATCAAGCGGCACGCGGATGGTGCGCGCCTCCACCGAAACGATCCGCGAAGCTGTCTGATAATCGGCTTGTTGAGGTTCAAAGATGGCTTGATTCATAGCAATAGATCAACTCAGAAAAAGTAGCGATACTCCTGGCGTGACAGGACGGGAAGGCTTATGCGGCGGTGGACTGCCCCTCGGCTGCCTTATCTGCCGTACGTCGGCCGATGACCAGCAGCATGGCCAGCACACCAATCAGATCGATCACCGCACCGAGCACGAAGCCGCTGCTGTAACCACCCAAGTACTGGACCGCAATTCCCATCATGGTCGGCCCGACGATCCCCGAAATGTTGCTCATCAGGTGAACAAAACCGCTCACGCCACCCAGATGCCTGCCTGGCACAAGCTCATGCATCACTGCCCAGCACGCCTGCGACGAAGCTGTCAGGAACATCACGGCGCACGCGACAAGTATCACTGCGGGCGTGACAGAATCGACCATGCTGACACCGAGCAGCGCGAGGCCCGACAATGCGAGAGGCACCGTAGCCGACACCTTGCGTGCCAGCAGCTTGTTGTTCACGCGCTTGAAGTAAGCGTCGGCAAGCAGGCCCCCACCGAAATATCCGATCCCGCCGCATGCCCATGGCACCGCGCTCAGGACACTCATGTGCGCCATGTCCAAGTGCAGCGCGTTGGTGAAATAGCTCGGCATCCACGAAATGAACACGAACAGCGTGTAGTTCACCGCGAAGAGGCCGACGCCGAGCGCAAGTGTGCTCGGACGAAACAGGTAGCTGCGTAGCGGCGTGTCCTCGCTGCCTCCTTCCGCCGGGTGCGCGGCGCGGCGGCTTGCTTCGACCAGCTCACGTTCGGCCGCGCCGACCCGGGCGTTTTCAGCGGGCCTGTCGGTCGCGAAGATGCGCCAGGCGACGATCCACAGCAACCCGAGCGCCGCGATGATCACAAACGACGTGCGCCAGCCATAAGCAATGGCGATCAGTCCGACCACCGGTCCGGCGATCGCGCTGCCGACCGTCTGGCCCGAAAACGTAAACCCGACCATGGTCGCGGTTTCGTGGCGGGGAAACCAGTTGGTAATGGTCCGATTGGTCGTCGAGTTCATCGGCCCTTCGCCGAAGCCGAAAAGCGCCCGCGCAATCAGCAACGTGCCGAATCCGGTCACGGCCGCGGTGAGCCCGCAGAGGATCGACCAGCTTCCCATCGCCCAGGAGAAAACCCGACGGGGTCCGTACTTGTCAGCCAGTTGACCGCCGACAAACGCGAAGATGGAATAGCCGAAGAAGAAACTGCTGAACACGACCCCGAGTTGCGAGGGAGAAAGACTCAGCTCTTTGTTGATGATAGGCGCGACTACCCCAAGCGCCGCCCGGTCCATGTAATTGATCGCGCCCGCGATAAACAGCAGCAAGGCGACGACGTAGCGATACCTGCCAGTCTTCATGTTGTCTCCACTCCACAGTAAGTAAGTATTCCGAAATTTATGATCTGGCACTTCTGATGAGTGGCATGGACTTACTACTTGTTGACAAGCTTTGCAGGAAGGCGCGTCAGGATGAGACACGCGGACGCGAGCAGCGACCCCGCAATCAGGAACAGACTCGAATCGAGTGAGTGCGTGAGGGTCTTCAACCATCCAACCAGCGCCGGGCTGACGAATCCTGCAAGATTGCCTGTCGAGTTGATCAATGCAATGCCCGCGGCGGCGCCGGTGCCACCGAGAAAGGACGTCGGCAAGGCCCAGAACATCGGCAAGGCGGTAATCACGCCCGAGGCGGCAAGCGTCAGACCTAGCAAAGCAACATAAGTGTTGTTGCCCGCATAGGCGCAGATCACGAAGCCCGCTGCCGCCACGCACTGCGGCACGACGACGTGCCAGCGGCGCTCACGTGTGCGGTCCGCATGGCGGCCAACCAGGATCATCGAAATCAAGGCTACGAGATAAGGCACCACGGTCAGCAGGCCGATGGTAAACGCATCGGTGATTCCCGAACCCTTGATGATGGTCGGCTGCCAGAAGCCCACTGCATATGAGCCCATCACAATACCGAACAGAATTGCGCACAAGAGCCAGACTTTGAGCGACGTGAACACCTCGCGCACAGAACCGTGGCTCTTGGTGCGCGCTTCCGCGTCAATCTCCGACGCGATGAATTCGCGCTCGTGCACCGGCAGCCACTTGGCGTCCTTCACCCGGTCGTCGAGAAACCAGAAAATAATGACCGCCAGAAGCAGCGCGGGAATGGCTTCCAGAATGAACAGCCACTGCCAGCCGGCAAGCCCCGCGTTGCCCGCCAGACGCTGCATGATGAAGCCAGATATCGGGCCGCCGACTATGCCCGCCACCGGATTGCCCGCCATCAAAAAAGCGACCATCTTGCCGCGCCGGTGCGCTGGAAACCAGTAGGTGAGATACAGCACGAGCCCCGGAAAGAAACCCGCTTCGGCCACGCCGAGAAAGAAGCGCAATACGTAGAACATCGTGGGCGTGCTGACCCATGCGGTCGCCGCCGAGAGAATGGCCCACGTGAGCATGATCCTGGCTATCCATCGGCGCGCGCCGAGCCGGTGCAGCAGCAAGTTGCTCGGAACTTCAAAGAAGAAGTAACCGATAAAAAAGATCCCGGCGCCGAAACCATACATCGCCTCGCTGAAATTCAGGTCGCTGAGCATCTGAAGCTTGGCGAAGCCCACATTGACCCGATCCAGATACGCCACGACATAACACACGAACAGCAACGGCATGAAGCGCCAGGTCACTCGCGTGTAGATCGAGTTGCTTGCCGCGCTGTCAGGTATTCGTATGGCCGAGGTTTGCGTGCTCAAGAGCTGTCTCCACGATTCTGTTTGACCTATTGCCGGGCGGCAGCTTTTCTTATTTTGTAAATGGCCATTCGCCCTGCGGATGCGCTGTGCCGCACGGACTTAACTCATGATGCCGATCTGCCACGGCACGAATTCGTGATCGCCGAGCCCGAGCATTTCACTCTTTGTGCGCTCGCCCGACGCGGCTGCAAGGAGCGCGTCGAAGATTTCCTGGCCCGTGCTTTCGATCGACGCGACGCCGTCCAGGATTCCGCCGCAGTTCAGATCCATGTCTTCGGTGAGGCGGTTGTACATCGGCGTGTTGGTGGCAAGCTTGAGCGATGGCACGGGCTTCGCGCCGAACATTGATCCGCGCCCCGTGGTGAAAGCGATCAGGTTCGCGCCGCCGGCAATCTGGCCTGTCGCCGAGACCGGGTCGAAGCCAGGTGTATCCATGAAAACGAGTCCGTGTTTCCTCACCGGATCCGCGTATCGATACACTTCCATCAGCGGACCGGTACCGCCTTTCATCGATGATCCAATCGATTTTTCGAAGATGTTCGCCAGTCCACCCACCTGGTTGCCAGGGCTGACCTGGCCGTTGATCTGGACGTCTCGACCGACCGAATACTCGTCCTTCCACCAGCGAATCCGTTCGACCAGTTTTTCACCGACTTCGCGACTGACCGCACGCCGTGTCAGCGTATGTTCAACGCCGTAGATTTCGGGCGTCTCGGAGAGGATTGCCGTGCCGCCATGACGTACCAGCAGATCCATTGCCGCGCCGAGCGAAGGATTTGCGGTGATAGACGAAAAGCCGTCGGAGCCGCCGCATTGCAGACCGATTTTCAGGTGACTCGCGGAAACCGTCGTGCGCTTCACGCGATTCGCCTCGGGCAGCAGCGCCTGCACCGCAGCCACACCGGCCTCGATGGTCCGACGGGTGCCGCCGCTCTCCTGCATGATGAAAGTGTGCAGCCGGGAATCGACCTGCAGGTCTTCCTGATCCATCAGTCCGGCCAGCTGATTGCGCTCGCATCCCAGCCCGACGATCAGGGCCGCGGCGAGATTGGGGTGGCGTGCGTAACCCGCCATGGTCCGGCGCAAAAGGGCCATGGGCTCGCCGCTCATCTCCATGCCACAACCGATCGAGTGACTGAACGCGACCACGCCGTCCACATTGGGGTAGTCCGCCAGTCGTTCCGGCGTAAACCACTCGGCAATCTTGTGGACCACAGTGGCCGAACAATTGACCGTCGACAACACGCCGATGTAGTTGCGTGTTGCGACCTCACCGTTGTCCCGCACGATTCCCTGGAAGGTGGCGCGCTCGGCCTCGGGCACCATCTCGACCGGCCGGTAATCTGCCCCAAATGCGTAGTCTCGATCAAACTCGCGGAACTCTACGTTATGACTGTGCACCATCGTGCCTGGCGCGATGTCCGTCGCGGCGAAGCCAATCACTACGTTGTACTTAAGTATTGACTCCCCCTTCCTGATCGTCCTCGCCGCGATCTTGTATCCCGCTGTCACCTGGCTGCGGCAGACAAAATCCTCTGACGGGACCGGGGTGCCGATTGCCACATCAATGCGTGCAATCACCACGTTATCGGCGGGATGCAACCGGATTACCGGCCCGGTTACGGTCTTGCTGGACATCTCGATCATCAGGCATTGCCCTTTAAAAATGTCTTTCAACAGGCTGTCGAAATCACTCGCAAAGAAAGCAGAATATGAGTAATCGCTTTCTTAAATGATCATTTAGCCTGACGTATCACTGATACAACCTCACTAATTTCAAGCATCTTATGGCAGTCTAGTCGCAATTTCAAGAGAAAGCGCTTACTCATTTGCCGCTATACTACCGTTCAACACCAGCCGGACAGGTGGAACGCCGGAACGCAAAACAGGAGCTAGAGATGTGGCAACAAGCTGAGCGATACCCCGACCCTCGCGTGATTTCGCTAGACCCTTCCTTCGATAAATACCGGGTGGCATTTTCAGCCGTCGAACGGCTGGCTACCGGGTACCGCTGGACCGAAGGTCCGGTATGGTTCGGCGATGGCCGTTACCTTCTTTGGAGCGATATTCCGAACAACCAGATGCTGAAATGGGAGGAGGAAACGGGCGTTGTCAGCGTGTTCCGCAAGCCCTCCAACTACGCCAACGGCAACACGCGTGATCGACAGGGGCGGCTTGTCACCTGTGAGCATGGCCGCCGCGTTACGCGCACCGAGTACGACGGCAGCATGACGGTCCTGCTCGACTCCTTCGACGGCAAGCCCCTTAACTCTCCGAATGACCTCGTGGTGAAATCGGACGGTTCGATCTGGTTCACTGATCCGCCGATGGGCATTCAAGGACATTACGAGGGGCTCAAGGCGGAGCAGGAACTTCCGCACTCGGTGTATCGGATAGATGGCGTGACGGGCCAAGCATCCGTGGTGACGCGCGAGTTAAAGGGGCCGAACGGCTTGTGCTTTTCACCCGACGAGAAATTGCTCTACGTCATCGAGTCGCGCGGTGTGCCAAACCGGATGATTCATGTTTACGAAATGGATCCCGACGGTCGCGAAATCGGTCGAGGCCGTGTGTTCCACGACGCAGGCGCAGGGACAATTGACGGAATGCGTGCGGACGTCGACGGCAATTTATGGTGCGGCTGGGGCATGGGTAACGACGAACTCGACGGCGTCATGGTGATTTCGCCCCAGGGAAAGATGATCGGCCGGATCGCGCTGCCAGAGCGTTGCGCGAATCTATGTTTTGGCGGACGCGCACGTAACCGGTTGTTCATGGCTTCGTCGCAGTCCATTTATGCGGTGCATGTGAATACGCAGGGCGCCGTGGGTGGATGACGCGGGTCGCGGCAAACCTTGTTCCGAGCGCCGGCATGCGTCGGCAAAGACACTTCAACACAGACTTTAGAGCCACTGATATGCAAACCAAATCCGTATTGACCGTTGTAGAAGCTACGCGAATCCTCGAAGCCGCGCGCGCAGAAGCCGAGAAGAATCTATGGAAGGTCGCGATCGCCGTTGTCGACGACGGCGGCCATCCGCTTGCCCTGCTTCGCCTCGATGGGTGCGCCCCGATTGGCGCTTACATCGCGACCGAGAAGGCCCGTACCGCAGCGCTTGGACGACGCGAATCGAAACAATACGAAGACATGATCAACGGCGGCCGGACCGCCTTCCTGAGCGCCCCACTCGTTGCGACACTCGAAGGCGGCGTACCGGTAGTAGTCGACGGACAGGTCGTCGGTGCAGTCGGTGTGTCAGGCGTAAAGCCGGATCAGGATTCGCAAGTGGCCAGGATCGGCGCAAACAGCCTCAACGGCTGATTAATTAACACTGGAAACTGTTGGAGCACATGATGGGTGAAATGATTGAGCGAAACGGGTTGCGAGTCGCCGCTGTTCTCAGAAAATTTGTTGATGAAGAGGCTATCCCGGGGACTGGCGTCGACAGCGTCGCGTTCTGGAGCGGTTTTGGCCAGTTGGTCCACGACCTCGCCCCGAAGAACCGCGCGCTGCTTGCCGAACGTGACCGGTTGCAGACGGAGCTGGATCAGTGGCACAAGGCGAATCCAGGACCGGTGCGCGATCTGAAGGCGTACCGCGCG
>Ga0105856_1000945_pt1 | contig 13340 bp, 12 predicted proteins | sample OrgsoiDNA_201060_FD_89681 | JGI IMG/M metagenome (GOLD analysis project Ga0105856, IMG submission 89681) | Permafrost soil microbial communities from the Arctic, to analyse light accelerated degradation of dissolved organic matter (DOM) -... | ecosystem: Environmental > Terrestrial > Soil >...
ACGCCAGGGCGCTCGCGAATGCTAAGGCTCCTGGGAAAATCAAACTGAACCGCATTTTCATGACACTTTCCTGGTGAATGGACAGGTCCACCGGCTTTCTCACGGCGTTAATGCACCGGAGCGACAGGCGGCAGCGGAGGTGCGCCATATGCCGCGCCACCATTTCCCTGCGCGACTGTCGCCGACGGATCGCTCGTATCGGAACCTCTATAAATGATCACCGCGCGCGGTGCGGCCGGCGCAGACGGAGCGCTCATCACGTTCACCTGCTGGGCGCGCGACTTAGGCAGTTCGCGCACCGCGCGGGAGATGTCTCCCGCCCAAACGGGTGCTGCCTGCGAGGCGGCCGCTATCGGATCTGCAGTGGTCGTATCAGGGTCGCGCATGGCGGTTGCAAAGCTGCGCAGCGCAAGCGACAGGCTGCCGAGGCGAGCCGCCACCGAAACCACTTCACCCATGCGCGGCGTCACTTCCAGCGTGACGGTGCGGGCTCGACTGTTCGCATCCGGGGCGTCACTCGTCTTGGGACGGCTGATTTCCGAGCCGACAGCGAGCACGCGCACTTGCTGCACGACCGTTTCGCTCGATACAGCGAGGTCCGGAGAATCCGTGCGGCGGTCCATTTGCTGGGTCAGCAGCAGATCGACATAGTCGCCCGGCTGAATCAGGCCAGCATTGCCGGACACGTCATCAACGGCCACCGACACCGCACGCATCCCCGGCTTGAGCGTCGCGGCAAGGAAGCCAGGCGAGTTCGGCAGGATGACGTCGTCGGCGACGAGCACCGTGCCGCTTAGCGTCGCGTGACGCAATAGCGCACCTTTCAGTTCGACGGTGTTGGGGGTGTCGGCGACGATCGCATTGGGCGGCACTTCAACCGCTGGAATGTTCTTCCAACTGAGGTCGTCGTCGCGCAAAAGCAGGCCTTGCGGAAGGTCGGCGGCGCTGACTCGCACCTTTTGCGTCGTGACTGTGGGTGTCGATTGGTGGGAAGCGCTCGCAATGACCGTGCGCACGATCAGGGCAATCAGAATCGCGCCTACCAGGAGCACCGAAATTTTAATGATTTTCGACATACGGGCGCCGTCCTATCGCGTCAGAATCAAAGGCAGCAAGGCAGGCAACATGATGACCGTGCCTCCGCCTGCAGCAATCGCCACGCCGTAAGGCACGCCGCGTGCGCTCGAAAACATGGCGAGCGCTCGCATTGGTGCCAAGCGGTGATGCCGGTCGATGTTTCGTGTGGCAAGACTGATCAGGGATACAACTGTCCCGATCACGGAAATAAGGGTTAAGGCAGGCCACGAAAGATGCAGGCCAGCCCACAGAAAAATCATCGCTGCCAGCTTGGCATCGCCACCACCGAGCATCTTTGCGGCGAACAGGCCGGCGCAGACGAGAAAGACCACCAGGGCCATGGCGAGATGCACCATCAGCTCTCCGAGCGAGATATGAAGGACCAGCGCGTCGGCGAAAAAGAGCACACCAATGATGAGCACGAGCTTGGTCGGCAGGCGTCGCGAACGAACGTCGATCACCGCAAGCCATAACAGAACACACAGTACGGCGAGGCGAATGGCGAGAGACACTAGCTGCATGATGGTCGGCCAAAGGAACGGGGCGGGGGAATTCGAACGGATGTCCGAATTCCGGAACTTCAACGATCAGGTGGCCGAAGCGGTCGTGATATGCGCAAACAGTGCTGTGAACAGGCCTTGGAGGCTCGTGGAGAACGTAGTACCAACGGCGGTCAGAGCGACTACGACGATTCCGGCCATGATTGCGTATTCCAATGCACTGACGCCACGCTCATTGCGAACAAACGCATTCAGAAATGTGTACATTTTGGTCATCCCTCTACGAAAAAGTAAGGTGGTTACAAGTAACGACTCGCTTTTTTTAAAGTCGCAGGCCGTACCAACGATCCCTGGATTGCCGTACTTGTTTGTAACGGACGGGGTGTGGGTACACCTCTTAACGGCGAAACCAAAGTAATCTTGAGTAAGACCAAAATAAACTCTTCAGCTAGGTAAAATCACTGATAGAGCGGTTTGCTTTGAGCAAGCGCTTATGCGTCGCCTTGAGCTCAAATTTTTTACCGAATCCAACGAACGCGTTTTACGTGTCGTGGTTCTTGTTGTGGAGGTTTACCCGTGCTAATTGCGGCGCCATGGCCACAGCAGCGCCGGCATGAGGCCACGGGGCGCGACGCCTGAATTGAGGTCCCACATCGACGAATTCATCGCGCGCCGGGGGAAAGCTATAGGGTTCACTTAGTCGTTAGTTGGTTCGGATCCTTAGTTTTTCGCGGCAGGCTCCAACCGAAGTAAATATGGGTCGTTTTTGAGAATTAAGGGTAAGACTTGAAAATCGAACTATTGAAACGCGTGGGGTTCCGATTCAACCGCTCGCTGTAGGAGTCCGAGAAAACGGGTGGCGTCCTCCACCGCATCAATGCATGCCCTGTAAATCGCAAGCTTGGTCGCCGGATCACTACGCATCGCACGTGAACAGCAGATAGGCGCGACATAGCATCCATCGCCTTTGCTGGCGCTAGCCCATGTGTGCATTGACCACCTGGTTCACCGCCAATTCCGTCATTGCCGTCGAAATCGCTTGGTACTCACGAATCGGCACATGCATAGACTCTGACGGAGCCCATCGGCTTTTGGACGCGTGTTTTCGGCGCCGGCAGCCACCTCGCAAGTGCGTTTTTACTAAGGCGATTTAGAATTCCTCATCGCACAAGCTCACGCGTTCCCCCCTAATGTGAGAGCCCGGCAACCGTTATAAGCTTGCCTCGACAGTCCGCTGCTCGCTGGTCAGCCAAAAAAGTACGGACGAACTCATTGCGCGAAACTCATGAGTAGGGTCACCAACTTGCTCGGTGGCTGGCCTTTCTGACAATAACCATCAAACGAGTGGTCAGCGAGGTACGTGTGCACCTCGGCATCATCATTCAACGCAGTAAAGGCAAGAATTATGGTTTCGCTGGTGCGACGATCCTGCCGCAATGCGAAAGTGGCTTCGTATCCGTTACACCCGGGCATCGAGATATCCATGAGGATGACGTGAGGTGTCCACTCGGTTCCGATCGTGATGGCTTCCAGGCCGCCAAAAGCTACCCGGCATACCATGCTTTCGAACGACAGATAAGCCACCAGTGCTTCCGCGGCATTGTGGTTGTCATCGACTACCAGAACCCGTAGCGCCATGCCAGCAAGGTCAAAGCTGCGCCTGATCCATGGATCAGGAACTATTTTGCTGACGCTGACGTGTGAAGGCATTTGGTCTCCGCGATAAAGACTCTGGACGCATCAGACGTGCCGCGTCCATGTATTGACGAATCATCGTCAATCACTGCTGTGATAACTTTCTTTTTGCCCTTTCAGGAGAACGCCTTGGCCAGGTCGAAAACGCTGACGTGAGCCGTGGCTCTCGGACTCGGCATTAACTCGACGGACCCTTGACACGACGCACCACGTACATACAAGGCCGGGAGCGGCGAACGCATGATGCGGCTCTGGCAATTCGAGTCGCAGATCCCACTACTGGCGGTCGTTGCCAAGTTGAAAAGGCGGAAATCCAGTTTCTGAAGTTGTTTGCCTCCAACCTCCGTAAGCCCGAATACATGCGTGGATTTCCAAGCGCGTCCCCAAATGCGTTCACTGCCAGCCCTCGCGTCAGCTCTTGGCTACCCGCTCCCGACAGCGAACGATGACACCGCGGACATTACACTTCGCTGCGCTTGAGCAAGTAATCGAGCCCGCCGATGCGATACCACCGATAACCGTAAGGCTCGAGAACGACGCTATGGCGGCCATCGGCGGCCGCTTGGCTGTGGTCGTCGGACAGAAGGTTGATGAGGATGTCCTCGCCGGGATTTGCACAGCCCGACTTGAACTTCACCGTGCACGCCTCAGCGCTGAAGTTATGCAGGCACAAAACCGAATTGTTACGCCAGTCGTAGCGCAGGGCGAGCACATCGTTGCGGGAAGCGCGTAAAACCGCGAAGTCGCCCCAACTGATCTCCGGGACCTCTCGGCGCATGCGGATCAGTCGCTCTGTCCAGTTCAGGAACGAATTGGGGTCGCGCCGCTGGTCGGCCACATTGACCCGTTCGTAACCGTACGGACCACCCGAAATGACTCGTGCGACGGGCCGCGCGTGCTTGGTAAAGCCTCCATGCGGCTCGGTGGACCACTGCATCGGCGTGCGCGCACATTCGCGCTCTGGCAGACGCAGATCGTCACCCATGCCGATTTCATCGCCGTATCGAAATACGGGGGTTCCCGGCAGCGTCAGCATCAAGCTGTAAGCGAGTTCAAGACGACGCCGGTCGCCGGAGAGCATCGGCGCAATCCTTCTGCGGATGCCTCTTTCGTATAGCTGCATATCCGGATCCGGACCGAAGGCCGCGAATACGGTGGCGCGTTGCTCAGGGCTCAGGCGGCCGAGATCAAGTTCATCGTGGTTGCGCAGGAACACGCCCCATTGCGCCGTTGCCGGCCGCGGCCTGGTCGCCAGCAGCGCTTTCTTCAGCGGTGCCGTATCCGCGCTCGCCAGCGTGTAGAACGTATTCTGGTTGACCTGGAAATTGAACATCATCTGGAGACGCTCGCCGTCATCGCCGAAATACTCCAGGTCGGTATCAGGCAAGACGTTCGCCTCCGCGAGGATGATCGCGTCGCCCTTGCGCCACTGCAAGAACTCCCGGAAGGTGCGCAGCATGTTGTACTGCTCGACCGGTTTCCCGACCTTGGCGCCCTTCGTGGATATCACGAAGGGCACGGCGTCCATCCGGAAACCCGACACGCCAAGTTGAATCCAGAAGCCCATCACCTTCAGTATCTCCGCCTGCACATGCGGGTTGGCCGTATTCAGGTCCGGTTGAAAATCGTAGAAACGATGAAAGTACCAAAGCGCTGCTTGCTTGTCGTACGTCCACGTCGACTTCTGAACGCCCGGGAACACGATTCCGTCTTGGGCGTTGCGGGGCTTCTTGTCGGACCACACGTACCAGTCGCGATATTTCGAGTCAGGATCGCTACGTGCTTCGCGGAACCATGCGTGCTGATCGGATGTGTGGTTGACCACGAGATCGATCATGACTCGCAGGCCGCGTTGATGGCAGGCATGCGCAAACTCGGCGAAATCGCCGAGCGTGCCGTAGCGGGGATCGACGTTGTAGTAGTCCGAGATGTCGTATCCGGCATCAAGGCCGGGCGACGGCTGAAACGGCATCAGCCAGATAGTGGTAATGCCCAGGCCCTGCAGATAATCAAGGCGACGGATAAGGCCCTGGAAGTCCCCGATGCCGTCGCCGTTTGCGTCCATGAACGTGCCGACCGAAAGGCAATAGACGATTGCATTCTTGTACCAGAGATCGTTTAGCATTTAAGTCTGCTCGTTGGATCCAACCTGTGCAGTCATTCAAGGAACGAAAATGTCCGAATTGGCGTGGTGGCAGCGAGGCGTGATCTACCAGGTCTATCCGAGATCTTTTCAGGACGCAAACGGCGACGGCATCGGCGATCTCGCGGGCATCACGGCGCGTCTGCACTACCTCAGAACGCTTGGCGTGGACGCCATATGGATCTCGCCGGTCTACCCGTCGCCGATGGCCGACTTCGGCTACGACGTCGCCGACTATTGCGCCATCGCGCCGGTGTTCGGAACGCTCGACGACTTCGACCGACTCGTGACACACGCGCATGAACTGGGCCTGAAGGTCTTGCTCGATTTTGTTCCCAATCATTCCTCCGACAAGCATCCGTGGTTCACGGAGAGCCGCTCATCACGCGACAACCCAAAGCGCGACTGGTATCTGTGGCGCGATCCCGCGCCCGATGGAGGACCACCGAACAACTGGCTGAGCCGCATGGGCGGTTCAGCGTGGGAATGGGACCGCCTCACCGGCCAATATTACTATCACGCGTTTCTGCGCGAACAGCCCGATCTCAACTGGCGCAATGCCGACGTACGCACGGCCATGGACTGCGTCTTGCGGTTCTGGCTGGATCGGGGCGTCGATGGCTTTCGCGTCGATGTGCTTTGGTTGCTGATCAAGGACGCTCTTTTCCGCGACAATCCGCCGAATCCACAGTTCAAGGCCGGCGAACCCGATCATCATCGGCAGTTGCAAACCTATACGGAAGATCAGCCCGAAGTCCATGACATCGTCCGGTCGATGCGCGCGACGCTCGACGAATACGGTGAGCGCGTGCTTATCGGCGAGATTTATTTGCCCGTGCCTCAACTTGTCAGCTATTACGGGCCGAACGGCGACGGCGCAAACATGCCGTTCAACTTCCAACTGATCAGCGCGCCCTGGAACGCGACGGAGATTGCACGGATCGTGTCCGAATACGACCACGCGCTTCCTTTGCATGCGTGGCCGAACTGGGTGCTCGGCAATCACGACAACCCGCGTGTCGCGTCGCGCATCGGCGCGCGCCAGGCGCGAGTCGCCGCTATGTTGCTGCTCACCCTGCGCGGCACGCCCACGCTCTACTACGGCGATGAAATCGCCATGGCCGATGGGGTGATCCCGCCTGATCGCGTGCAGGATCCTGCCGAGTTGCGGCAACCCGGCATCGGTCAGGGCCGCGATCCGGAACGAACACCCATGCAATGGGATGGATCACCAAACGCCGGTTTTTCGAGCGGTGTACCGTGGTTACCAATAAGCGGTGGTGATTGCGTCAACGTTGTTGCTCAGGATAGCCAAGCATCGTCGATGCTGACGTTCTATCGACACTTGCTTGCGTTGCGTAGAAGCGAACCGGCGTTGGTGGAAGGAGCGATTGAACGAGTTGTCTCCAGCGGGAACGTACTTACCTACGAACGCTGCCTGGGCGGCGACCGGTTTTTCATCGCGTTGAACATGGCCGATGCGGATGCACCGGTGGAAGTACCTGAGGGGACCCTGGCGTTGTCGACCACGGCAGGTCATGAGGGCAAGCGGATCGAAGGACCCAGCTTACTGCTCGCCGGCGACGAAGGCATCGTCATTCGTGCTTCGGAGCCGATCTAGCGTGTGTCTCAACGCGTCCTGGACCAACCGTCAGCGTCAGTTGGCCCTGCTAGCATGGAACGCCGGGATTTCAGGACGGCCCCCGATCCGCCATATCCGCATACAGACCCCGCTCCCCTACATAGCCGTGTGTTCTTCATTGACTCATTGGAGTCCTGTACTGGGCACCGAATGAAGACAATTGCGTGAAAGAATCGGGCTTCAGAAAGGCGATTCGCAAGATCGCCTGCAATTGCGAAGCGCATCGGTGATGCATCCTCCGGCACATTTACGTTCGCAAAAAGAGATTATCAAAAATCGCCATCATGTGCCTGAGATAAGTGTTATGGGCGCACGACTTTGCAGAACAGGGCCGCGGCCAAACATATGCAGAATAGATTTGACCTGATGAGCAGAAAATCCGTGGTCATAGCAGTAGTAGTGATCTTGAATAAATAGCGATCGGCCCCAGAATGCGGAAAGACCTGATAAGTAATTGAGTCGATCATGCTGCAATCTCGAAAGCACATATTGATATGATGAATACGAAACGCCTCAACCCGACATTACGATAATGTCGCGCTTGTGCTATAAAATGTCACATCCGTTTGACACGCCGAATCTCGAAAAGTTATTTCATGATCATCGGGACTGCGTCAAATAAACTTGACATCTTTTCAACTATCCGACGATGCAATTCGATTGGTACCAGTTATTCGATGAGTTGAAACGTAGGGGCCATTTCGGCAGCGACGCGCAGTTGGCCGATAGTTTGGGGCTTACGCGTTCGCAAATTTCCGCATGGCGAAAAAACAAAAGCGATCTCGGAACACTGACTAAAATCAAGATTCTGGATGCGCTGGGTCATGACACGCTGCACTCGGCAGTACTGAGCCTTTTGCCTGAAAAAAACCACCAGGAATTGATAAAACGGCACGAGCAACTGGTTGCTCGGGTCAACCGCAGTGAACAGCCACGCGATGAGGCATTTTCAAATCACCGCGAAGACTCTCTTTCACAAATGAATTATCTCCTGGCTGCGCTGCCACCGGATGAGCGGGAACGTATCGCCCCTCATCTGTCACCCGTATCCATGAAATTGGGACAGGTGGTCTACGAGCCCGGTGACCATCTGAGCCACGTCTATCTGCCGACCACGGCCATTATTTCGATGTTATACGTGATGGAAAATGGCGCTTCTGCTGAGATTGCCGTAGTCGGTCGAGATGGGCTCCTGGGCGTTGCACTATTTATGGGCGGAGAGACGATGCCGAATCGCGCAATCGTGCAGAGTGCCGGACAGGCATTCCGCCTAAGTGGCGAGATCGTCAAGCGGGAGTTTGCTCGCGGCGGAGCAATACAACGTCTCTTTCTCCGTTACACGCAGGCGCTCATTACCCAGATGGCGCAGACAGCGGTTTGCAATCGTCACCATTCAATAGCGCAGCAATTCTGTCGCTGGCTATTGCTTAGCCTTGACCGTTTGGAAACGAATGATGTGCGGATGACCCAGGAACTCATTGCAAACATGCTCGGTGTGCGTCGAGCAGGCGTGACGGAGACAGCCAAAAAATTACAGGACGATGGAGTGATCCGTTACAGCCGTGGCTTGATCGAGGTATTGGACCGCCGTGTACTTGAAGTAGAGGTTTGTGAGTGCTACAAGGTTGTAAAACGCGAGAGCGATAGGCTCTTCAGCAGCCTGTGAATCGCGCAGCCTTGACCGGCAGAAACAAACTTGCGATTGGGCGCTCCGCGATCAACTCCTCGGACTGACCGTCCGTCATCCCGCTACGCAAAGAGTCCGCGTGAGACTCCTTCAACATTCGGACTAGGGTATCGAAGGAGATCGTCCATTCTTGCAAAATACATCGCTGTCTAAAAATAGAGTGTCTGTACGATACTCGCTGTGCGTTCCGTCTAGTCAGAAATCGAGGCCGCCATGTACAGAAAACCGTCAGCTTTCACGCTAACGCTCGCCCCACGCGCTTCAGCAGAGCACCCTGCCCGGTTCATCAGACGACAAACTTACTCCGATAGAAGCGGTACGTTACCGTACCGACGAACACGACGGTCACGCGCACTATCGCCCGGAGGTGACGCCTTTTCCAGATCAAGATGCTCAATGCTCGCTGCAGAAACCCTTAATTAAACTCACAATAAGGTTAGCTGTCTCTTGAGAAATTGGTGATGCGCCCGTGTGTCTGCCCATGCTGGTTTTGTGCCCCCGCGTTCGCGAAATCCGTTGGACATAAAATTGCAGAATTTGCGCTTTACTGCTTCCGCCTTGCTTTGCTCTCGTCTTGCCTAAGTCAACGAACAGGAGTTACAGCGACTGATTTCAAATCGATTACGCGATACGCACCGGTCCGGACCGAAACCGTTCAATAGAACTGGAACGCCAAAAAACGTTTGTCCAGAAAATTCTCCAAGCTAGTTTGCCACCGACGGATAACAGGCCCCTGTAGCCGATCGTCCGATTTATTAGTGTGTTGTCACCAACTTGCTCGAGCAACTGCAAACCACTTAGGCTCTGATGCTATGCATCAGAAAAGCGCCAACTGCGCATTGGGGGAACGTTGACTGATCGATCCGAAGACGACTACGCAGAGCAATTTGCGACATGGCAGGTCAAACGATTACCGACGCCATTTGCGAGTCGTCGAATCTTGATCGGGCACAAAGATAAGGTAGTTGCCGATTCACTTGCATTCTCACTGCGACTCAACGGGTCGCAAGTGTTGCATGCGCAAAGCCCTCAGTCCTTGCGATCCATGGTGGTAGCTTGGCATCCTCACGCTTTTCTCTTGGATACCCGTCTGGACGCTGCCTCCGGATTTGCCTTTCTCCGAAGTCTTCAAGGTAAGGACAGTGAAAACATGCTGCTCGTTGCAATGAGCAACGGCCGACCATTCGATCCAATAGACGCTCTCAAGGCAGCGGGTTTTGACGCGCACTGTCGTCGCCCCTGTGCGACTTGGAGGATTGCTGGCCTTCTCGACGACTACTTTGCCGAAACGATGTTGCATGAAAGGCCGTTACGACAGGCCTGAAAAGATCGATCTCATCCGTGACTATCGAGTAGGCTTTTCTGAACGAACACGCTAGTTCTCCGTCATGTGGCATTAAGATTGACCTTAGGTATATCGCTTAACTGAGCTTTCATGCGTGCATGCTGCAATTGCTGTGCAAAGCCCTACTTTCGAAGGAGTTGTACGGCAGCGTACCGACGCCTATTGTCGCCGCAAGCAATATATCCTCACCCCTTCATCTCGTCGCAAGATCCGCTCTGACCGCCTGAATTATCACGGCGTTTTCAGGTAAGCCGGACTGATGTGCACTAAAAGCGAAATCCGATAGGTCGCCCAAAGACCCGTAACGTGTCGAATATCACAGGGATATTAAGCACATTGCCGGCCCTGGTGTTCTGACGCGGTGCGCAACGGTGGTTTCCTCTGATTAATGCTATTCCGCTAATGCCGAGGTGACGCGATAATGCACAAATTTCTGCTGAATAATCGTGAATCACTGATTCAACGATGCCGGGCGAAGTGTGCACAGCAACCTGCGCGCATGGCGTCCAAAGAGCAATTGCAAAACGGCGTTCCACTATTTTTGGATCGGTTGATTGAGACGCTCAACATCGAACAAACAATCGACCCCTCGACACACCGGAAGATTTTGGGATCTTCAGGCAGAGAACCACCTGCATGCAACGTCGACACATCGGCTGCGAAACATGGACGCGAGCTCCTGCAGCTTGGTTTTTCGCTTGATCAGGTCGTTCATGGCTATGGTGACCTGTATCAAGCGATTATGGATCTCATTTACGAGGTCGATGCGTCATTTCTGGTTGAAGAGCTCCGAACGCTCAACCGCTGTCTAGATAACGCAATCGCAAGTGCCGTTACCGAGTTTGTAACCCAACGTGATTCAATCGCGGCGCACGATACTGCGGTTCAAATCACGGAAAAGATAGAGTACTTGACGCATGACCTGCGGAGCCTTATAGGAACCGCTATGCTCGCGTTTGCAGCGGCAAAGGCTGGCAATCTAGGTCTATCCGGCGCGACCGGCACCGTTCTTGAGCACAATTTGTTCGGGCTTCGGGACTTGATTGATCAGTCGCTGGCCGAGACTCGCGCCATGATCGGAAGCTCCATTGATCGGGATGTGTTTTCCATCGCCGAGTTTATCGAAGAAGTCAGATTCGCTGCGGAACTGGCTGCTCACGTTCGTGGCTGTGCGCTTGTGGTCACGGCCGTGAGTCCGACGCTCAACGCTAGAGGTGACCGAGACCTGCTTTATTCATCTCTGGGAAATCTGGTCCAAAACGCATTCAAATTCACTCGCCCGCACACCGAAGTTCGTTTGAGCGCATACACAGAGGCAGACCGCATCCTGATCGATGTGGCTGATCACTGTGGTGGACTTCCTGACGGTGATGTCGAAAAAATGTTTTTACCATTTACGCAAAGCGCCAATGACCGAAGTGGTCTTGGACTTGGACTGGCGACAGCTCGGCAAAACGTCGAACTGAATGGCGGGAGCCTTAGCGCCCGTGACCTGCCTGGAATCGGGTGCGTCTTTACCATCAGCCTCCCTCGATACGATATGGCTGAGGGCTAAGGAAGGTCCACACAACCCGTTTGCGGCGCGGTCATGCTGGTGCCGCTACCAATGTGTGCCGAGTGGGGGAAGGTCCAGGCGTCTCAATCGTTCGTCAAGATGACGACTGTCGCGCGCGCGATGTGATGACGGTATCAACTTCCGAAGGTTTTGTAGGGTACCGGGCAGTCGATCGTCAGCAAAGGGATTTGCTTGACCACGTATCTTCACGTGCCGAACATTTGGAATCATCGTAGCTCGAAGCAGCCGAGTTACTTTCGGCCACATTAAACAACCGCTTCATCGTCACCTCGATGGCGGCCTCGACCCGCAACCGTCTAATGTCGTTGGTGCTAGGATTATTCCAACGAGGAGACGCTCATGCCGAGAAAAGTGGAAGTTCACGAATACGAGATACTCGTCACAGCGTCCGAGGTACTTGGCTCTTTGTCGGCCGGCACTGCCATAGAGGGTTACCGAGTCACCGCAGTTATCAGCCGAAAGGATGGCGGTGCTGTCGTTGGTCATTTCCTCTGCGACGTTATTGCTCGAGGCAGCGTGCATGCGACACTCGATGCAGCGCTCGACTATGGCGAGCAAAAGGCGCGCGAGAGAATCGCGCACGGATTTGCGGAATAGCGTCAGCGCTCACCTTTCGTGTCCGATGCCCGTGCATCAATTCCTTGCCCCATCTGTCTATGCGACCGATACGATCGTTCAAGATAGCGCGCCATTGCGTTGCTGAAGAATGAGATGCCCTTTCCCTCCTTTCCCTTTGTATCCGGCGTGGTCATGCAAGCGCGCTTATCGTCGAGTTTCACGAGGCATGCCCAACGGGTAAGGTAAGGACGCACCGAACATGGGTCGCAGCCCGCAAAAGCCGCACGTCAACCCCGCACCTTGCTATCACAAGACGCCCTCTGGCTCTGCCGGTTCAACGGGCGGCTGCGCGTCCAGGTCAAGTCCAGGAAACACGACACGCAAAATCTCCTGCAGTTGCCCAGCGCAGCGGCGCGCGTCCTCGGGCGCGTTTGTGTTCACGACTTCAAACAGATTGACGAAGGCTGCCAGAAACGCGTCGGAGACCGGCGTTTCGCGGGAACGAGCGCGAAGAAACTCGCAATAACCAAACACGCGCTGGATGAATTCAACCTGATGGGCGGCGAATTCATCATCATCGAGTGAAGGCGGGAGAACGACCAATGGCGCGTCGGAAAGCGCGGAAGGCAGACGAATGTACGAAGTTGGAGCGTTCATGCAGCAATCCCGTGTGTGCACGAGAACGGCATGAATGCGAAAGGTGTGAACCCGGCATCACGACAAGGTCGTGCGTGTGCTATAAATGTCGAATGCGTTTGACGCACCGGGTCAAAGGACAGTATTTCATGGTCACCGGGTCGTGTCAAATAACTTTGACATCTTTTTGGCTATCACACGATGCAGTTCGATTGGTACGAGTTGTTCGATGAGCTGAAACGTAGAGGTCGTTTCAATAGCGATGCGCAATTGGCCGACAGCCTCGCCCTGACACGCTCGCAAATCTCCGCGTGGCGAAACGACAAAAGCGACCTGGGAACGCTGACGAAAATTAAAATCCTGGATGCTCTGGGTCACGATACGCTGCGCTCGGAGGTATTGAGCCTGGTCCCGGAAAAAAACCGTGAAGAGCACATAAGACAGCAGCAGCGGCTCATTGCACGAGTCAACCGGAGCGGAG
>Ga0105856_1000954_pt1 | contig 13274 bp, 16 predicted proteins | sample OrgsoiDNA_201060_FD_89681 | JGI IMG/M metagenome (GOLD analysis project Ga0105856, IMG submission 89681) | Permafrost soil microbial communities from the Arctic, to analyse light accelerated degradation of dissolved organic matter (DOM) -... | ecosystem: Environmental > Terrestrial > Soil >...
ATTCAGTCGGTCGCCAGTTGCGTGCAGCTAAGTCATTGGCCGCAGCGACCCTTTCGTCAGCCCCACCACTCGGCATCAGGCCCGGCACTGGTCGGTGGCGGCTGTGACATTTCGCAATAGATGCAACTATTGCGAAATAGATGCAACTGATGGAGCTGGCGGCGCAACGACTGATCACCTCCGAACCCCAGCCAATGCGGGGGCCTGAGGACTTTTGATCTGCATAGCGATTGCTCACCCTGATTCGCCGGCCCGAAACCCCTTTTTAGCCAGATCGAAGTATGTGGAAAATCCTCGCGCCATCCCTTTTGGAAATTTTCCTCGAAGCGGAGTTCAGAGTTAGAGTTGAAGCATCAAGACCTCCGAGCGAATCGCAGGTTACCGGGGTAAGGGATCAGAACTATGGCGTCTAGCCGACAAGTCTGGCAATTTCGGCCGTGGCGATCTCTTGCTTGCGAAGCATTTGCTTTGCGATGGCCATCCGCCAGGCCAGCAGGTATTCCATCGGGGCAACTCCTACACAGCGGCTGAAGCGTTCGAAGAAGGATGACCGCGACATCGCGGCTTCCTTTGCAAGCTTCTCAACAGTCCAATGCTGCTCAGGGCGTTCGTGCAAGCGTCGTAGTGCAAGGCCCAGCTTGGGCTCCGCGAGGCCGCGTAGGACGCCTGGTGATGCCGCCGTGGTGGCTGATGAGCGAAGCGCCTCTATCAGCAACACTTCAAGCAGGTGTGCCAGAACGATGTCTCGTGCCGGACGATCCGCGCGCGACTCATCGCCGACGAGCTGCACAAGCGTCGACAAGGTCACAACACCTCAGGTCTTTCTGCAGATACGACACCAACGCCTCACGAAAATCCAGTTCCTAGCATCATCCTACGCGCCACAACGTTGCGAGCGATCTCATCCGTCCTTCGGTGATTGACCGTCTGCAAGGTAGCGTAATTCTAAATCTATACGCCCTAAAAATTCTTCAATTCCAGGTGAGTCTTCCTTTTGCATGTAGCATGCCGCCACCAGGGTGACTGGATGAATGCCTAGTACGGTGCATATCGCCTCAATCTTTTCCAGCGTTGGACTGGTCCCTCCCCGCTCCAGCAGGCTGACATTGGTGCGGCTGCTCACAAGCGAGAAGTCTTCTTGGGTAATGTTTCGTTGAACACGAGCCCGCCTCAGCGTAGCTCCAAATGCTTCTTTCAGTTCCATTTGTGGTCTCACAAAAGGAACGATAAAGCGTTATTGCACAATATATGACTACAACATACATTGTTCATTTGCGGTATCGAGGTGTCTGCCATGAACACGGATCACGAGGGGGCGATGATCGTTTCCAGTCTTTTCAACAGCGCACTGGGCCGTCCTTTCATTCGGCAGACGGTGATGATCCCCTGGTTTTACCTCGAAGCGCAGATCCTTGAAGGTAAGGAGTTTGTCGGCGAGATGTTTATGGTTCCGTCATTTGATTCACTGAAAGACATCCTTGAGCTGCAACACGAGTCCTTTCAAGTCCAGTCCATTCAGTACGTCACTCCAGGGTTTGTGAATGAAACAGACCGATGGAAAATGGAGCCACTCCTGGAGGCAAGCGAAGCGATCAATAAAGATGGAGAGCTGGTTCCGCTTTTCAAGGTTGCCGACCGCACCTACTCGCACTTGGGGGTGAACACCGAGGTGGGCCTACAAAACATTAAAGTCCTGTTCACCGCCAAGCCAAGAACGCTCGGCTGATGCCGGCGCACTCATGTGTGTGCGAAGACCGGCCGGCAGCGGTAACCAAGACACGCCCTATTGTTGCTGACCGTCCGAGGGATTTATGTCTGTCGCCGCGACCATATCCAATAGGCTGAAATACTCACATAAGGGGCGACCGTTTAGTGTCAATCGTTTTGCTGAGGTGGGTTCGCGAGCGGCTGTCGCTCAGGCTCTGGCGCGACTCGTGCGTACGGGTAAGCTGGAGCGAATCACTCGCGGCATCTACATGGGCCCGAAGTTTAGCCCATATGCCGGCTGGATCCGTCCTAGCTTGTGGACGGTGCTCAGGATCCTCACTCAGCACAATCAAGAAACGCTCCAGAGCCATGGCGCCGAGGCGATCTGAGTACTCAGATGCAAATTCAGCCCGTTTATTATACAAGCGGCGCCAGTCGCGAGATTCGGATCGGTAGACAAACCGCGCGTCTCCTGCACGTTCCCCCTAAGTGGTTGCAGCATGCGGGCACTCAGGTAGGGCTTACCCTAGTAGCGATCTTTTACTTGGGGGAAAAGGAAGCGAGTCCGGTTGCCGTGGCGAAGATCAGGAGCGAGTTGACGCCGGCCGAACGCCAGAAGTTGGCCGCCAGCAACATGCCAGCCTGGATGACCAAGGCTCTGCATGAGGTCGAGTCAGTTTCAAGGAACCACATCGGTGCTGGTCCGCGATCTCCATCAGTGAACATAAGAGGGTGATATATCTGTCATGACTACGGTTTATGAACGTACCCGCAGCGTTGTCCAAACAGAGAGCTTCTTACGAGAGATCGCCCGGGACATATCCCTACCAGAGGCCGTAAGATTTCGAGCCAAAGCTCTGCTGCGTCACTACCCAGGGGCTGACGATATTTGGCGTGCTGGTAAGCTTGAGGAACTCCGGAAAGCAGAATTGCATCTTCTAGAGGAGAAACATGGGCTGCTGCCGCCGGCATTGAGTATTTGGTTGGTTGTTGAGCCTATGTTTTGTGACGGTCACCCGGATACCGGCTCTCGTACATAGCGAGCCAAACCTTTCCTGTTTAAATACATAGTTCTTGGAGATAGTCATGACCACCGCAGGCCTCTCTCGCAGCGTTCTTCCAAATGAGAAGGAAATTGCCGCGGCTGTGGAGTCAAGCCGACAGATAGCCGCACTCCTCTCGGCAAAACTTGAGACCCAGCGCATTGAACTGGTTGGCGAAACGCAACAGCGTGAAGTCGTCGAATTACCTACGGTCGCGCTCCGTTTGCTCGGCGAAATCCTCAGCGAGCTCGCATTGGGTAACGCCGTCAAGGTCGTTCCCATTCACGCAGAGCTAACCGGCCAGGAAGGTGCGGAAATGCTCAATGTTTCGAGGACTCATTTGGTGAGACTGCTGGATGAAGGTGCGTTACCACACACTAAAACGGGCCGTCATCATAGGATCAAGTTCGCCGACCTGAGGGCCTACAAGGAACAGCATGACCAAGCGAGCCGTGCAGCGATGGATGAGCTAGCTGCACAAGCCCAGGAGTTAGGGATGGGGTACGGCGCCTGACTACCCGATCATCAATTGCGGCCATGGGCACTTGGTCGCTCGAACTGATTATTCGCGGAATCATCACGCAGCGGCAAACGCGCGGCTGCGATGAGCAGATCTCAGAGGCGGTTACGCGCTTTCCTCTTCGGCCTGAAAAACTTCGATCAGCTTCTGATTGTAATCGTCGAGGTACCTCTGTAACCCTTCGCGGTCGACCATTCGCACACCTGCCGTACTGGCCAGCTCCTTCGCGGATTTAGTGTAGTAGGAGTTGGTTACGACCATCGCTGCATCGCATCCGTAAAAGGCTTTGGCTGAGATGACCTGCTGAACAGCCGAGTTACCCACGGAGCCAGCGTAGTTCTTCGCCTGGATCACCGTGTTCTTGCCAAACCGACTTACGAACAGGTCAGCTCCCTGGTCGGCCGTTCTCTTGGTTTCTTTGACGTCGTAACCAATGGTTTGGAATATTTGAACCAGGAAATCTTCGAACTGGAACCCGTCCATAGCATCTACGAGATACATCGTGACGAATCTATTGGGGTTGAAATGCTCGAGCTGGCTACCCAGCCGTTCAACCAAGATGTCGAAGAAGATCTCTTCGCAGAGACTCAATCCGTTTCGAAACGCCGGCATAGGTAGTAGTGGAACCCCTACCGTAGAAATTGCCTGGGGGTTAAACTGGACTCCTGGGTACTGAACTTCATTTTCCCAGAGGTAGTAATAAAACAGGGCAAGGTCAGCCCGGAAAGTGGTGCCGGCCTCCTCAATCCAAGACCGCAAGGTATCTGCTAATTCAACCTTGATATGACGGCTCAGTTCCCTCGAAAATCCGAGATACGCTGAATTGAAGCCGGTGGTTAAAAGCAGCTTATTCAATAGGGAAGGCAGCTCTTCAAGCTCGTCAAACCCCTTGCGGATCAAGACCTCCCTGAACAGCTCACGCTTCGTATACGACCCGCCCATTCTTGGCCCGGGAGCTCTGGCGTCATCACCACCGTTTGCTCCCTCGCGCGTGGTGTGAATAAAGTTTGTGAAGTACGGTTGCTTGAGTTCGGAATACTTGCGCAGGACGTTGTTCAGCAAATCGTTAAGCTGAGCCTGCTCCTTCTTTTTGCCCAGAAAATCTTTCAGAAGGCCTTTGGATCTGTACTGAAAATCTGGATAAAAGGATGGATCCAGCGGTGTCAGGTGGCTAGAACCTAGCTCTGACGATGGCGACGCCTGAGAGTTCGCGCACCACGGACACGCTGTTTCAAAGGTAGTCCTGTTGCATCCGTTGCATTGATAAATCATCGACATCCGTCCAAAACAGAAAATGACGACTCACCTAGCTTTTTGATATGAAGGCGAGTCCTGCAGGTAAGACCCGAAAAGACTGCTATAGCAGCGTATACCTCGCGCGGGTCGTATGCCTGGCGCGTGAGTCGCGACAATAGCTCAGCGCCATCATATCGTCTACGAAACACCGGTCAGCTAAAGGTATTGATCCTCCAACACGGACGGCATTATGAATCACTTCAGCCCGTTCAGCACTTAGGTACTGCGGGTCGAGATGTAGAGCTGTTGCTCCTCTGCTGCAAGTCCTTCGACTCGGCAAGGAAGCGTTCGCGGCGTGTTTGCTTGCGTTTGCCGGCGTACGAAATCGGAAAAGCTCATCTGGTTCAAGGGCGGCTCGGATCAGGTGGTCCGGCGTATTTCAGCATATTTGAGGACTTGTTCGGAGATTCCCTAGAACGCACGCTGAGCCCCAGCTTTGCCGCGCGACTCATCGGTAAATCATGGTCACGACCTGGGTCCCGCTATCCTTTCAAAGGGTAATGACTCTGGATGCGTGACAAACCAAACCTATGCTCGTAGCAAGATGTTGACGGCTTCATAATTTAAAGCTAGATTGCTTGAAAAGATGACCCTTTTGTTGAAGCAACCAATCCGAGCGTACCCTTACGTTAGGTTCTCCGTCTTGACTATTATCGCTAGCTCCGAGAGTCATCAGGATGCTGGTAAGGAAGCTATATGCCAACTCTATTGAAAATCGATGTTAGTCCTCGCGGTGAGCAGTCGGTCTCCAGACTGCTGGGCAATCAATTTGAAGCTGATTGGGGAAAACACCACCCCAATGGTGAGGTCATAGGTCATGACTTGGCAGAGTCTGGCATGCCGTTTGTAGATATCACCTGGATCAGCGCTGCTTTTTCCCCGGCAGAGGGGCATACCAGTGAACAGAAAACTGCACTGGCCATCAGTGATGAATTGATCAAGCAATTGGAGTTGAGCGATCATTATCTGATCACTACGCCGATGTTCAATTTCGGCCTGCCTGCGATTTTGAAAGCGTGGGTTGATAATGCAGTCCGCGCAGGCAAAACGTTTAAGGCAAACACCGATGGTTCCTACACGGGTTTATTGACCGGTAAAAAAGCCACGTTAATCATCTCCAGCGCCGGGGTTTATGATGCCGACACGCCAGCTCACTCGTACGATTTTATTACCCCTTACTTGCGCCACATCTTGGCATTCATCGGAGTTACCGATGTGACGGTGATCAGCGCTGGCGGCACCTATGCCATTAACGGGGAAACGGTAACGTTGGACAATTTCGCAGGCGCCTCTGCCGCTGCAGTAACCAGTGCAGCAACAAGATAATAAAACGTGCCAGCGCGGCACGACCGAACGGCGCACCACTCAGAGAGATCATCATGTATTTTTTACATATTAGCCTAGCCAAAGTACCAGCCGATGTTGAGCCGTTTAGGCCGTCGCACTTGCAATGGGTAAAGAAATACGTGGACGAAGGACTTTTCTTAGTCGCGTCTACAAAAGTCAACGGCCTGGGTGGTATGATAGTTGCCAAGAGCATTAACAAGGATTTTTTGCTCAGCATCATCGCCGAGGATCCTTATGTCGCTAATGAGCTCGTCGAGTATCAAATCATTGAGGTCGAGATCAAGCTGACTCAACCAGAGCTGGAATTTTTGAAAGGCATTTAATTTTAATAGTTAACGCTAACCTTAAGGCCTTCCTCAGCGTGGCGTCGACGGCCTTATTTTCGAAATCGAAAATAAGGCCCATGGGTATGTGCATTCGATACAGACCTATTATACTCCGTACGATTAGAGCTTTTTTGCGCTGGCTCTGAGAAAGCATAATAGCGAGAAACTGGATACTGAAGTGGTCTTGCGGTGTGAAGATCCTGCGCTGCTGCGCTCATGCACCGTAGCTACTGTTGCCACATCCTCCAAGAGACATTGATGCCGCGGGTGTCCCGCCAACAGGCTAAGCTTAATCGCGAAACTATTGCTCAATACGCCTCACATTAATTTCGCGAACATGGAATCAAAGGTGTGAGTGTCTCCGAGCTAAGGAATATCATTGTCGGATAAGTTGCTCGAAGCAGCCCGACAGAGCCTTGCCCAGATGAGATCCACTCAAATGGCTTGAGGGTATCGCTAGGCCAGCTCCCTGCTGAGTAATGGTAATAGCTTCTGGTTTTTAATGTTCACCTCAGCTTTTGTAACACCTGTCTACCGTCGACCTTCAAGCCTTTTATAATCGAAAGCAGATGAAGCCGTGAGCACAGCCAAGGATGATGCAGAGATTTTCTCGGACGGAAAAAACTTATAGCGATCCATGAGTACAAGAGGCTCTATCATGCACAAGAAAAAAGTATTAGTTATAGGCGCCACCAGTACGGTTGGACGGCACGTGGTCGATCAATTGGCGGCCGCAGGAGAAGTTGAAGCCATCGCAGGGGTCCGCACTCCAAGCAAGGCAAAAGCATTCAACGATGAAGGTATTTCGACTGTAGAATTAGATCTTTACAGTGTTGAATCCGTCCGAAATTCCCTCAAAGGTATTGATCGGATATTCCTACTCACCGGTTATACCGTGGACATGCTAATTCAGAGTAAGCTTGTTGTCGATCAAGCTCAGGCTTTGGAAGTTGAGCACATTGTCCACATGGGTGCTTGGGCACCGGACGATACTGATCTCGGTCACTTTGCATGGCATCAATTTGTCGAGGCTTATATCGAGCTTAGTAAGCTCGGCTGGACCCATCTGGCACCCGGTATGTTCATGCAAAATATGCTTGGAGGGGGCACCCTTTGGGGCGCCTTTTCTAGCGCGGGTCAAAAAGCCTCGCGCCCTCTTCATGCGTTTACTGGTGAAGGCCGACTTGGCTGGATCGCCGCAGAAGACATTGCTCAGGTGGCAGTCGCAGCCCTGCATCAACCTTCAAAGCACGACGGTAAAAAATATAACCTCTCCGTTGAAGTCAAGTCGGTACGCGAAATAGCCGAGACACTCGCAACAACGTTGGGCCATCCTTTTCACGCCGAAATTCATGAGCCCGAAAAATTTTATCAATCGCTCATCGCAGGGGGAATGGAGCCCACTTACGCCGCCTGTGCAAGAGAGACTCTCTTGCGCTTTGGCCAAAGCGCAATCCCTGGGCAAGAAAACACATTCCCTTTCGAGGAAATCACGGGCGTCAAACCAATAGATTGGCCGCAATTTGCTCGACTACATCAAGCTCAATTTCTCGGCAGTTGATAATACGACCGGTGTGTCGGGGCAGATGATTGAAAACCCTAGTTTTTTTAAAAAAACGCCTGAATCGTACCTATGTTGATAGTTTGCCTTCGAACCAGCGATTAGGATCGCCCAGCCCACCTATTCAATTTAGGCTGCACCTATAAAAGTCGGACGTATAAAACGCTCCCTTATAAGTGCCAGTTTGGAGGTCAATAGGTCTCGATGACGCATATTAAATTACAAAAGAGGAAGCGATCATGAAACAAACCTATAAGGCGGTACAGGCCACCATGCCAGGCGTGCTTGAGTTGGTAGAGCGCCAACTTGCATTGCCTGGGCCTGGCCAGGTTCGCATTCGTATAGAAGCCTGCGGCATTTGTCATACCGATTCGTTGACCGTTGAGGGGGAATTTCCTGGCATTATTTATCCACGCGTTCCCGGCCACGAAGTCGTTGGGAAAATCGATGCGCTGGGCGCTGGAGTAGGTAGCTGGAGTATCGGACAACGTGTGGGCGTTGGCTTTCTTGCCGGTAGCTGTGGGCAGTGCAAAAGTTGCCGCCGCGGCGAGTTTATGACGTGTACAGACCAGCCTCTTTCCGGAATAACGTTCGATGGCGGCTATGCCGAAGTGATGATAGCCCAAGCGAACGGCTTGGCTCTGATCCCTGATGACTTGCTCCCCGCGGAAGCCGCACCACTGCTATGCGCAGGCCTGACGACATTCAATGGCTTACGCAATTCGATTGCTCGCGCAGGCGACCTCGTGGCGATTCAGGGCGTGGGCGGCTTAGGACACCTCGGAATTCAATTCGCTCGTTTCATGGGTTTTCGCGTGGTTGCGATTGCTCGGGGGACGGCCAAGGAAGCTCTCGCTCGCGAGCTGGGTGCACACCACTATATCGACAGCGTCGCCAATGATCCTGCTGCTGAGCTACAAGCACTTGGCGGAGCCAAGGTAATCCTCACCACGGCTTCTGACACTGCATCCATTGGACCGTTGGTTGGCGGTCTAACAGCCCACGGTCAGGTAGTCGTGGCAGGCGCTGGCGGCGCTGAACCTGTAAGCATTGATGTACTGCAATTGCTGTTCGGCATGCGCTCGATTACCGGCACCATGACTGGCTCGCCAATTGATGCTGAGGACACTCTGGATTTTAGCGTGCTTCAAAATATACGCGCCATGATAGAAGAAGTCCCACTCGAGCACGCTAACGAAGCCTATGCGCGGATGATGCGCAATGAAGCTCGCTTCAGGATGGTCCTTGTTACAGGGCAATAACCTCTTCCATGTTGCGCGCCCAAGGTCATTAATTTTCCTTAGGTGCGCTTCAAAAGACTGCGCACCACCAGCGTGTAATCCCACACCTGGTTTAAACGACACCCCTCTACATCCCAGGAGTTAACGATGCGCCCTGATATTCACCCACTCTACCGGAGCGTGTTATTTCACGACACCTCGGCCAACGTGTTTTTTCTAATTGGCTCTACCGCCGAAACAGATAGAACTTACGCCCATACCGACGGCAAAACCTACCCTTACATCGCCCTTGATGTATCGAGTGCATCCCACCCCATGTATACCGGGCAACAACGGCAGACTACCTCGGAAGGGCGTGTGGCCAGCTTCCAGAAGCGTTTTGGGGCCATCGGTACCAAACGACCTGATTAACGGCTGACTCCGAGCACCAGGCAGAGGCTTTTATACTTAATCCGCGTACTCTCGCTACGTACCCCTCGAGCGGTTTGCGGCCTCTGCCCCACTTACAAAAACACCCATCGGCCTGTTTTTCATGCACCGGGTGGCCTCCGATCCCTTAAAACATTACAAGAGCCCTTCCCCATGCACGATAGTGTGCGACAGGTAGAGACTGTTTTCTTCCTGCTCCTTTTTTTCGTCATTTTTTTTGGTGCATTGGCCCGCCGATTAAAAATCGCTTATCCCATCGTATTGGTAATAGCAGGATTAATCGTTAGCCTGGTTCCTGGCCTGCCAGTCGTCAGACTTAACCCTGATGTTGTGTTTCTCGCGGTCTTGCCTCCACTGCTTTTCCACGCGGCTTGGATAACCTCATGGCGCGAGTTTCGATACAACCTGGCCAGTATTCTGATGCTTGCCTTCGGCCTGGTTGCCTTTACCGTGATTGGCGTTGCGCTGGCCGCCGGCACGCTCTTTCCGTTACTGGACTGGCGTACAGGGATTATTCTCGGGGCTATCGTGGCACCGACCGACGCAATCGCCGCCACCTCGATCGCTCGTCGCCTTAGATTGCCTGAGCGCATCGTTGACGTACTCGAAGGCGAAAGCCTGGTAAACGACGCAACCGGATTGCTCGCACTGGAGCTCGGTATTGGTTTAGTCATAGGTAATAACACTCCTAGCGTTGCCGAAGAAGGCTTACGCCTATTTTGGCTGATCATCGCAGGTATCGGAATCGGGCTAACGGTAGCCTGGATCGTGCGTCGTATTGAGCGCTTTATTGATGATGGCCCCATTGAAATCACACTGGTACTGATTACCCCCTACGTCGCCTACATTGCGGCCGAGCAAGCGCATGCCTCTGGCGTACTTGCAGTAGTGGCGTGCGGTCTTTATCTGGGTCGTTATAGCTCTGACTTCTTTTCACCAGGCAGCCGGCTCCAGGCGTATGCGATGTCCAATGCGCTGGACTTCATCCTCAACGGACTGGTGTTTGTTCTCATCGGTCTGCAGCTACCCCTGGTTCTTGCCGGCTTGCAAGGCTATGGCGCTTGGGCATTACTTGCCTACGCCACCGGATTCAGCGCTTTCGTCATCGCGCTGCGGCTCATCTGGGTCTATCCCGGTGCCTACATTGCGTATGTTATTCGCAGACGATTTCAAGGCCAGGACGAGTCCCTACCCTCAATTAAATCGCTGTTTGTGGTCGGATGGACCGGAATGAGAGGCGTGGTTTCGCTGGCAGCGGCGCTTTCAATCCCGGAATACATGGCTGATGGACAACCCTTCAGCAGTCGCAACCTGATTATTTTCCTCACCTTCAGCGTCATCCTGGTCACGTTGGTCTTGCAGGGACTTACTCTGCCTCCATTAATTCGCCTGCTCGGTTTAAGCAGCCACAAGGGTCCTGACTGCGAGGAGCACACCGCACGCCATCTGATGATCAGCGCCGCCCTGGACTACCTCGACAAAGCGCACAGCAAGGCACTAATCCATCTCCCCGAAGAGATGGCGCAAATGTATGACGACTTGCGCTCCCTTCACCGAACCCGTCTCGAAGGGTTGCTTGATCAAGAGGACCGCTACTCCGATATACAGGGATACGCCGCGTATAAGGTGGTCTCCCACAATTTACTGAAAATAGAGCGGGCCACCGCCCTGGAACTACGTCGCGCCGGCCGAATCAACGACACGGTACTCCGGCGTCTGGAGCGCGAACTGGATTTGAGCGAAACGCACATCAGCTCACTTTGACGAGTCGGACATGACAGCGAGGTGCAACAACCCTACTGCGCTGATGCAGTGAGAGCTGGAAATGTTGCCACATAATACAGCTTTAAAATAAGAAGCAACTGCCGTAATCTTCAGGCACAGACTGTGAACACCGTAAGCGTATCCCGCAATAGAACGTATACATGAGAACCATTCAGCTAAAGATTTTCGACAATCAATGGACTGAGCAAGGGCGAACGCAAACAACGCTTGCTCTGCTGGATAGCACATCTGGGTCTGCAGTAAGTACCTAAGCGGCAACAAGGGGGGCGCGTTGAAAAGCGACTCATTTTCCTTATGTTTTGGACCATTTTTGATTGAGCTTCCCCAACGCACATTGTCACGGGCAGGCCAAACGCTTCGCTTGGGCAGCCGAGCGACCGATATTCTGCTGGCCTTGATCGAAGCAAAAGGCGAGCTTGTTGCCCAAGACTCTTTGATCGCTCGTGTATGGCCAGACACCGTTGTCGACGAAGGCGCATTGAGGGTCCATATATCCTCGGCCCGCAAAATTTTGGGTGACGGCGTCGACGGTGCGCAGTACATCATTAACGAACGTGGCCGAGGATATCGATTCATCGCCAGAGTCACCGGGGACGTTTTGACGCCAAGCAACGCCACCAGCCATACCTCTCACAAACACAACCTGCCGGGTCAGATTTCACAGGCTCTCGGTCGCACAGACATTATTCAAAAGCTCGCCGCACAACTTACCGAAAGACGTTGCCTAACCATTGCTGGCCCCGGAGGCATCGGGAAGACAACGGTAGCCATTGCAGTTGCACACCGCTATCTGGAACAGAATCCCGGGCCGGTTTGCTTTGTGGATCTGGCTTCGTTATCAGACACAACCTCAGTCGTCCATGCCTTGGCCGCAGCGCTTGATATACCGTTTTCCGCTCATTATCCTATGAGTACTACCGTCGCCAGGATGGGGGATGGTCCTCGCCTGCTTGTGTTGGATAACTGCGAACACTTGATCGAACAAGTCGCGCCCCTGGCCGAGCGCATTCTGCAAGATGCTCGCGCCGTTCAATTGCTGATAACGAGCAGAGAGCCACTGCGCGCCGAAGGTGAATGGATACATCGCCTGTCAACACTGTCGATACCGGCAGCCAACACCAGGATGACCCTTGAAGAAACAGCCGAATTTCCAGCGGTACGCCTTTTCATCGATCGAGCGACTGCCGTTCGAGATGACTTCGCGTTCACCCATGAAAATCGTGACGCCGTCTGCGATATATGTCGGCAACTTGACGGAATTCCGCTGGCAATCGAGTTCGCAGCTGCGCGTGCCGACTGGTTGAGCCCGCAGGCAATTGCTGACCGTCTGGACTCGCGGTTCAAGCTCTTGACCAAGGGGCGACGTGCCGCCCTTCCCCGCCATCAAACACTTGAGGCCACACTTGATTGGAACTTCGATCAATTGACCCCCTGTGCCAAGGCGGTATTAAGGCGCACCTCACTCTTCAAGACATCCTTCAATACCAGTGCAATGATCGCGATTGGCAGCTGCTCTAGCTTCGACGAGTCTCGCGTATTCAGCACAGCAAGCGATCTGGTTGCCAAGTCGCTGCTTACCTGTGATGTTTCAATGGGCGATACCCAATATCGCTATCTTGATACCACCCGTTATTACGGACTGGAACAGTTACTACGCAGTGGCGAGGACAACTTTGCCAGACGCAAGCACGCTCAATATTGTCGGGATCTGTTTGAGGAAACGCAAAAAGCCTGGGACGGCAACGCTTGACTCGATTGGCGTGCGCTGCAAAGCCGACACATCGATGACATTCGCGCGGCAATTGATTGGGCGCTCTCGGAGCAGGGCGACATTGAACTGGGCATTGGCTTGCTCGTCGCCTCTTCCTTCCTGTGGTTTCATTTATCCATCGCCAATCAGTTTTTTACGGTGGCGACAAGAGCACTCACGCTCATCCACCAAACCGAGCTTGCCGGCACCGCATTGCATGTAGATCTGTTGACTGTTTACGGGCAGTCAAGCTGGCATACATTCGGCCC
>Ga0105856_1000956_pt1 | contig 13257 bp, 11 predicted proteins | sample OrgsoiDNA_201060_FD_89681 | JGI IMG/M metagenome (GOLD analysis project Ga0105856, IMG submission 89681) | Permafrost soil microbial communities from the Arctic, to analyse light accelerated degradation of dissolved organic matter (DOM) -... | ecosystem: Environmental > Terrestrial > Soil >...
GCTGACCACGGCGCTGATCCGCAATAAACGCCCCTCATGGACCGCCAAACGCGCACTGCGCAAAGGCATTAAAGAGCTGCTGCAATTTACCAACGAAATCAAAATTAATGCGTCGTCCCTGCTCTCGCGCCAGCAATATGTCGCCAGTATGCTGGATAAAGTGAATATTATTCTGCCGCGTAATAAAGTTGACCCAATTCCTAATGTGGCGCTCGGTGGCAACTTAATTACTGAAATCTGGCTGGGGGTAAACTGCTACGATTTTTATGCACGCCATCAGGATATTTTGCGCAGCCATACGTTTGAAGCTGATGCCCTGATGTACGAAATTAATCAGTATCTGAAACGGCGGTTAAAAAATATTTATATCGGCCCGCCGGATTCATTGTTAGAAGAATTAAACCGCGCATTGCTTGAGCTTGAACAACTCTGCCGGGCGGATATGCAGCTGTTCGCGCCACTGTTTCATCTGTTTAATATCCGCATGGCGCTGTATCCTGCTGAGCGCTGGCCTGAGGCGTCAGCGGCGTGATCAGCGCAGCTGACAAGCGGGCTCAGCGCTTTGACTGACTAATTGTGTGAAAGTTTGCAGCGGGCAATATCCTTCTGCGGTCTGGTCACGGCACCCCGGTATGTTTATCTGCACATTACCTGCCGGTGCTTGCAAGGTCAGCGGTGTCTGTTCGCGCAACTGTGCCAGTGTCTGATACAGCATAGTGACGCTGACATACTGTTTGCCCGCTTGATCTGACCAGCGCTCAAAGGTCAGTGCGCCGCCCGGCGGAGTATTGTCTGGCTGACCTGGCAGTGTCCATGACATATCCAACATGCCGGAAATATTGGCAATATTGGTGTCGTGCCCGGCGATAAACAGGATCTTATCCTCTGGTGAGATATCGGGCAGTTTGCTGGTGGTGTTCGGGTCGAGCGCATTGGCGATGGTTTGCAATAATGGCGTGCCGTTATGTCTGGCGATATAAGGTGTGCGCGACATCAAATTAAACTGCGCGTTATGCAATTTCAGCAAGGATGCCCATTCTTGTGCTGAATGAATGTTGCCCCATGCAGGCTGTGGCATCCCCTGTGACTGTTCAAGCAGGAAGATTTCTGCCAGCGTTGACGAAAGCCCGACGGCACCGCCAAGTGCGACTTTGTTTCCGTTGTCGGTTACCGATAATTTAGTTGGCATTGCCTGCGCAAAATCACAGGTTTTGTCTGCGTGATGCTGCTGACAATAGGCTGATTTGGGGAAATTGAGCACGTTGCTCATGAGCGTCAGGGAAGGGAGATATTGCTGATTAAGGGTATCAAGCGGCACTCCGGCCTGCTTTTCGACGGCCTGCTGCACCTGCGTTTTGTCCATTGAGCAAACACCTGCCTTCACAGGGTGAAACAGCGGATCAACCTGCTTGAGATTCTGCTGGTGGTGAATGGTTAAGCCGCATTGCGGGGCAAGGCCGGCCAGAAACGCCTCGCCGGTTTTGCGGGTGCGCTGATCGACATCTGCCCAGACATACACCGAGCCCGGTGCCGGACAACCTTCTTTTGGCAGAATACCTCGCTGTTGAAAATTCTGCCGGTAAAACCCGCCCATCAGGCTAATCAGATGCTCGCCGCGCGGCGTGAGGTAACCGAGTTTCACCGGCCACTCCGGCCAGACCTCAGGCGTCACGTCGCGCATGGTTTGCGTCATTTTGGTGGGCGCCCGCACGCCGTGGCGGCTGAGTATGACCACCTTTTCTAACTGGTAACCAGAAGGCGGAGTGTCGCTGGCATAAGCGGCGGTGCTCAAGGAAGATGCAGAGATAAGGATGAGCAGAATTCCATTGCGAAGGATAAGGTTAGTGCGTTTAAACAGAGAGATTGTCATTTACAGCCTCTTTATTATTTGCAGCGTTGAACTGGGGTTTTAGCCGAGCGTACTTGCCCGCATCTTCAATCTTCCCGCCATAATCACCCGCGTGGCAGCATCTTCGCCGGAGCAGAGATATTCCACCGCCATGCGCCCAAGTTCGATATAGGGCAGTTGGACGCTGGTCAGCTTGGGTGTCATCTGGTCGGCGATACGTTGATCGTCGTAACCGGCCACCAGAATGTCCTGCGGAATACGCAGATGCAGTTCAGTCAGCGCCTGATAGCAGCCGATGGTCATCCAGTCGCTGGAGCAGAAAATCGCGTCCGGTGGTTCAGGCTGTTGCATCAGTTGTAACGTGGCGCGATAGGTTTCGTTCAGCGACCAGTTGGTGGTTTTGACCCGTTGATCGTCGTGTGGTATTCCGGCTTGTGATAACGCTTCACGATAACCTTCGAGGCGCATTTCACAGGCTTCCATCCAGTGATCGCCCATGATGTGGGCAATGCGGGTCGCCCCCTGATCGATAAGATGGCGGGTGATTTGCAACGCATTGGCGCGGTCGTCCGGTAAAAAGGTGGGCAGCAGCGGGAAAGCGCGATCGTAGACGTTCAGCAGGACAACGGGGAGTTGCGTCTGGTTGACGAAGGGGGAGAAGTCCATCGCCTGTGTGACGGGTGAAGCGATGATAATTCCCGCGCAGCGCCGTTGATTGAGTTGGGCGATGATACGTACCGCCAGTTCGACGTCGTCGCCGTAATCATAAATCGTCAGCAGGGTATCATGCCGCCACGCAGCTTCACGGGCTTCACTCAGGGCATCTACAAAAGGGTCGTAACTGGGCATGGTGTTGATCAGTAAGGCAATCTCTTCCTGACCATTATCGCGATGCGGTGCAGGCATTTTCTTGTAGCCCAGAGCCAGGGCGGTGTTGAACACCCGCTCACGGGTTTCATCACTGAGTTTTACTGAGCGCGAATTGTTTAAAATCAGTGAAACCGTGGCCTGAGAAACGCCCGCTTCACGCGCGATATCAATCATCGTGACTTTGTTTTTCTTCTCCATTTTCCCTATCCCGTCGCCCATTTTGCTCCCCGCGCACTATATCACAACCGCTCATTTTCCCAGACCACAGGACAGTGAAGGTCGAAAGAGTGTGATCTCACTTCCAGAACCTGAATGTCTGATTTGCAGCCAAAGTTAATTGGTAATAAAAATTAGCTAATAATATTAGTTGATGCATTTTTATTCTAAAACTAAGGGTGATGAGATGAAAGAGAAATGGAGTGAACAACAGGCGGGAGAGTGGGGAAAGCAGCAGGGATGGATCTGCGCCTTTAACTATTTGCCGCGCACGGCGGTGAACTGGACGGAACTCTGGCAGCGCGAGACCTTTGATGCCGCGACCATTGATCAGGAGCTGGGTTGGGCGCATGACATTGGCTACAACCAGCTGCGTATCAATCTGCCGTTTATTGTCTGGCAGGACGACCGCGAGGGTTTACTGGCGCGTATCGATCAGTTCCTCGGCATTGCCGACCGTCATCAGATTAACGTGATGCTGACACTCATGGACGACTGCGGATTCTCAGGCGACGAGCCCTTTCTCGGGCCGCAAAAAGCCCCGGAACCGGGAAAACATAACAGCCAGGCGGCGGCCAGCCCGGGGCGCGATATTGTCTGCAACCGCGAAAAGTGGCCGGAGGTTGAGCGGTATGTTCGTGACGTGATCCGCCGTTTCCGTAACGATCCGCGTATCGCGATTTGGGATTTATACAACGAACCGGGTAACCGGGGTACGTTCGCCACCGGGCTTGAAGAGGTGTTGTACGACGAAAAGCTGGAGGTCTTTGCGCTTGAGCTGATGAAGAAAGCCTTTGTCTGGGCGCGTGAGGAGGATCCTGTGGCACCGTTAACCATCGGCGCATGGCATTTTTCGCAAGATCTGGATCAGCCGGAAAGCGAGTTTTTCACCCATCCTATCGATGTGGCGGCGGCAGAGCTGTCCGATATCATCAGTTTCCATGCCTATGTGGCGACGCCGAAACTGCTGCAGGCGTTGCGTTTCTGGCAAAAATTCAACCGTCCGGTGTTGTGCACTGAATGGCTAGCGCGTCACGTCGGCAGCGTATTTGAGGAGCAGTTACCCTTGTTCCGCGCCTTCAACGCGGGCTGTTATCAGTGGGGATTAGTGCGCGGCAAAACCCAGACCACGTTGCCCTGGCCCATCGTGCGTAAGGGGAATCACGATTATGCCCATTTATGGTTCCACGACGTGCTGGACGAATACGGTATCCCGTTCCGTCGCACTGAAATGGATCTGGTCCGCCGTTTAACACTCATAAAATAACTCTTACAACAGACAGCACAAGGACGTGCGGGGCGATAAAAATGACGATTTCAATGAAAATCCCTTCCAGGGAATTGTGGTCTTATTTCGGTTACGGGTTGGGGCAGTGTTTCAGTTTCGGGTTAGTGGGTTCTTTTATTAACTATTTTTATACTGACGTACTGGGTATTTCAGCACTGGCTGCCAGTACCATCTTTCTGGTCGCCCGCGCATGGGATGCGATTCATGACCCGTTATTTGCCAGCGTGATGGACACTATTCAGACCCGCTTCGGCAAATTCCGTCATTTTATGTTACTGGCGCCCTTTCTGATCACGCTGGTGACGCTGGCATTATTTTATAATATTGACGCGCCGATGGGCACGAAAATTATCTATGCCGGTGCAACTTATATTCTGTGGGGAACGCTGTACGCGATTTCGGATATCCCGTTCTGGTCGATGAGTTCAGTAATGAGTTCAGAGCCTAAAGAGCGCACCAAGGCTGTGACCGCCGCGGTGCTGGGCGTCAACGCCGGGATAGCCTGTGCGTCGATTTTCTTCCCGCGTCTGACGGCATTTTTTGCGCCGGGATCCGACGACCACGGCTACTTCTGGGCGACAGTGGTGATGATGGTGGCTGGCCTGCTGCTGATGCTCAACGGTTTCTGGCATATTAAAGAACGCGTGCCGCCGAGCAGTGAAAAAGTCACGATGCGTGACACTTTCCATAATCTGAAAAATAACCGGCCGCTGTTTTTCGTCTTAGCCGCGTTCTTTTTCTGCGTGCTGCATAATATTGCCAACGGTATTTATATCTACTTCTTTATTTATAATATGGGTGACGGCGCATTACAGGCGGGCATCGGTATTATGGGAATATTAGCGGCGCTCACCTGCCTGACAGCGCCGTTATTAACCCGCCGTTATAAAAAACGCACGCTGTTTATTGTACTGTGCATGCTGGATATTGTAGTACGCATTGTGTTGTGGTTCGCCGGTTATCACAACCTGACTGTACTGTTTATTCTGCTGGGATTAAGTACCGTCTTAGTGATGATGAGTAATCTTTTCACGTCTGCCATGATTGTCGATACCATCGAATATGCCGAATACAAAACCAACAAACGCTGTGCGGCCATCACGTTCTCCGGCCAGACCTTTACCGGCAAAATGTCGGTCGCGGTAGGCGGCGGGCTGGTGGGGATTTTTCTTACGGCCATTCATTACGTCCCTCATGCGGCGCAGCAAAGCGAAAGCGTGCTGAACGGACTTTTCTTTGGTATCAGTCTGTTACCCGCCGTCGGATCACTTATCCGCATTGGCTTTATGTGGTTCTTCGACTTTACCGAAGATAAACATGCCGAAGTGCTGGCGATTCTGGAACAGCGCCGCAAGTCGGGCGGGGTGTTTGAGGCAGGGGAAGAAGCCAAGGGAAAATTGCTGGAAGTCTGATTTCCGGCGATACCCTACTTGCCAGCCGGGCCTGTGTATTCACGTGGGTTCGGCTGGACCGGATGAGGCGTTACTGGTTGTTTTCACCCAGTGCTTCTCTGAGCGCAGTGATAAAGCTGCGGACTTTAACCGTTTGCCGCATTCCCGCGGGTGTGAGTACGTGCATTGGTCGCGAAGGTCCTTCGTAATCGGATAACACCTGTACCAGACGTCCCGCCCTGATCTCTTCGTTTAGCACATCCTCCGGGCCCAACGTTACGCCGTACCCTCTGACCGCCGCATGAAGCAGCGCTCTCCAGTCATTAGCACGAAAGCGGCCTGTGGGCTGGATCTCCTGAGCTTTCCCTTCTATGCAAAACAACCAGCGGCAGGGTATCTGCGGCGACCAAATTCCGTAGATAAGACACGAGTGCTGTGCCAGGTCGTCGGGGGTTTGCGGCATACCGTGCTGCGCCAGATATTCCGGTGATGCGCAGGCAATCAGCCGGTAGGGCCGCAGCGGATAGGCAATCATCGGACTGTCGTTCAGTTCACCAATACGCAGGATCACCTCATAGCCTTCTTCAACCGGATCGACGAAGCGGTCATTCAGCGTCAGTTCAACCTGCGTGTCGGGATATTTATCGAGATACTGCGTAATAAAAGGGGCCAACGTCGAGGTCCCAAAGGTCACGGGGGCATTGACGCGCAGGGTGCCTGAGGGCGTCGCTTTCATCTCCAGCGCGATAGCATCGGCGGTTTCTGCTTCGGCAAGCACGACCTTACAACGCTCATAGTAACTGCGTCCTATATCCGTCAGGTGTTGGCGGCGGGTGGTCCTGCTCAGGAGTGCGGTCCCCAGCCGTGATTCGAGCCGGGCGATATGTTTGGCCACCATCTGTGGAGAAATTCGCAGCGCGTTAGCGGCCGCCGCGAAGGATCCCAGTTCTGCGGCCCTGACGAAGACATTCATGCTGGTTAACCGGTCCACGATTCCCTCTCTTTTGTTGTTTGTCTATAGCTTCGATGGGTATTTATCAACACTGAGTATCGAATTATCTTAATCTTTCGGTAGCTAAATGAAAGGTGAGAATGATGAACATAGGCATTATCGGAGCGGGATTTGTGGGCCGTGCGGTCGCGAAACTGGCGACTCAGGCCGGGCATCGGGTCATGGTCAGTAATTCACGTGGGCCCCAGACGTTGTTCAGCCTGAAGCCAATGTTGGGTTGCGAAATCGGTACCGCCACGCAGGCGGCGAGCTTTGGCGACATCGTGGTGATTGCGGTTCCTCTTACGGCCATCGGGCAGTTGCCGGTGGCCGAACTTGCCGGTAAACCGGTTATCGATGCCGTTAACTATTACCCCGAACGCGACGGGCAGGTAACTGAACTGGATCAGCAGACGACCACGACCAGTGAGTATCTGGCGGGTTTTCTGCCGCAATCGAAGATAACCAAGGCCTTTAATGCTATTCAGATGACCCACCTCGAAAACGAGGGGCTGCCCGCCGGAGACTCTGAGCGCCGCGCATTGCCACTGGCCGGGGATGACGCAGAAACCAAAAAACAGGTAATCGCTCTTTACGATGCTTTTGGCTTTGACGCGGTAGATGCGGGCGCACTCCCAGAAGGCTGGCGGTTCCAGCGCGGAATGCCGGCTTATTGCGTACGGATGACAAAAAATGAGCTGAAGGGCGTTCTCGCAGAGGCGCGTCGCCCTGAGCCGGTGGCAATTTAGCGGGCCACTTTCTCCATTGCTCAATAATGGATAAGTAATTAATAAAATCTTTGATGGCAAAGGGGGCAGCCAGTACTGTTTCTGAAACTTACCCCACTTAATAGGATGAAAAGGTGAGCAGTCAGGCAGCTGAACCCCTTTATAATTTATTGGTACATCAGGTTTCCCGCCCAACGGGCGAACCGTCGCCGCAGCATTTTCACTTTGTGGAAAGCCTCTGCCCGCTTTGGCTGACGGCGCGGCTTTAGTCGAGAACATCCATTTTTCGGTCGACCCTTACATGCGTGAATGCATGGATGGGGACTGAGAACTCAATGAAGCGCTGGAGGGGCGAACCATTATTAGCAGCGGGCGTCCGGGCTTATTTAATTTCAGTCACAAAATCTTCGCGGCTACGACGCACTTTCTTCAGGTTCACCAGCCAGTCGCCTTCTGTTGCACGATAACCCAGCGGGAGCATCACCACGCTGCGTAATTTTTTCGATTTCAAATCGAGGATCTCATCAACTGCCACCGGATCAAAACCTTCCATTGGCGTTGCATCCACCTCTTCGAACGCTGCGGCAATCAGCGCCGCGCCAAGGCCAATATAAGCCTGACGGGCTGCTGCCTGATAATTCGCTTCGGTTCCCCGTTCAGCGACAATCCCCAACAGCATCTGGCGATAGTTTTCCCATCCTTCGTTTTTAAAACCCCGGACGTCATTGGTCAGGTCGAACATCATATTGACGCGATCCGCGGTGATATCGTCCCATGCAGCAAATACCAGCAGGTGGGAGCAGTCGGTCACCTGCGCCTGATCCCAGGACACGGTTCTGATTTTTCCGCGGATATCAGGGTTGCTCACCACAAAGAGTTCAAACGGCTGCAGCCCGCTTGACGTCGGTGCCAGCCGCACAGCCTCTACGATACGTTCGAGTTTTTCGGCAGACACTGTTTTTGTTGCATCGAATTTCTTGGTCGCGTAACGCCACGCCAGTCTTTCATTTAAGGTCGTCATTTTGTTTTCCTGAAGAATAATGTGAGAAGCGGTGCGTAGATGCCCGTAATACTCATTTCCCCGAATAGCGGCAAATAATCGCATTATCCTCAGGCTGTGTTTTGTGAATTTGAGCCCTGAGTTGCGGGAAAAAGCATGCCCCGCAGATCCCTGAAAACAAAAAAATCCACGCTTTCGCGTGGATTCTCAAATTGCTCTCTGTACCTAGCAACGCCAACCGGCGGCGGAGGGATCAGACGTTGAACAGGAAGTTCATTACATCGCCATCTTTAACGATGTAATCTTTGCCTTCTGAACGCATCTTGCCGGCTTCTTTCGCGCCTTGTTCACCTTTGTAGGTGATGAAGTCGTCAAAGGCGATAGTTTGCGCACGGATGAAGCCTTTTTCGAAGTCAGTGTGGATTTTACCTGCTGCCTGCGGGGCGGTGGCGCCAACAGGGATGGTCCATGCACGGACTTCTTTCACGCCAGCGGTGAAGTAAGTTTGCAGGTTTAGCAGCTCATAACCGGCGCGAATCACACGGTTAAGACCCGGTTCTTCCAGGCCCATTTCAGCCATGAATTCTGCACGGTCTTCATCTTCGAGCTCAGCGATATCAGACTCAACGGCGGCACATACGGCAACCACAACGGAACCTTCAGCTTCGGCAATTTTGCGCACGATATCGAGATACGGGTTATTTTCATAACCGTCTTCGTTGACGTTAGCGATGTACATGGTTGGCTTCAGGGTCAGGAAGCTCAGGTAGCGGATGGCCGCTTTGTCTTCATCGGTCAGATCCAGCGCACGCAGCATCCCGGCTTCAGAAAGCTGTGGCAGACATTTTTCCAGCGCCGCCAGTTCGGTTTTGGCATCTTTGTCGCCGCCTTTGGCACGTTTCTGTACGCGGTGAATGGCGCGTTCACAGGTATCGAGATCCGACAGGGCCAGTTCGGTGTTGATAACGTCGATGTCGTCAGCCGGGTCAACTTTGTTGTTCACGTGGATGATGTTGTCATTTTCGAAACAACGCACCACGTGGCCGATAGCTTCAGTTTCACGGATGTTGGTCAGGAATTGGTTGCCCAGACCTTCACCTTTAGACGCGCCTTTTACCAGGCCCGCGATGTCCACAAATTCCATGGTAGTCGGCAGAATACGCTGCGGCTTTACGATGGCGGCCAACTGGTCGAGGCGTGAATCTGGCATCGGCACCACACCGGTGTTGGGTTCGATGGTACAGAACGGGAAGTTAGCTGCTTCGATACCCGCTTTGGTCAGCGCATTGAACAGAGTAGATTTACCGACGTTCGGCAGGCCCACGATACCGCATTTGAATCCCATGTTGTTCTCACCTTAATATCTTAATAATCAAGCAATTAACGTTAATTGCGCGATGTAATGACCATAATAGGCCGCATTATACACGCAATAGCAGTTTTTCTCGAATACCCGTCATCCTTCGGGCCGTCACTGCATGGAATCAATTCTTGCCTCACCTCACCCATTTTTAGATACTTGTCACAATTATTTAACTGACTGGAAATAAACCGGATGTTTTATGTTTAGCCTGCGTGACCTGAAGATGTTGGACGTGAAGAACGAAACGCTGGCAGGATTTGTGGTGGCGGTGTCTATGATCCCGGAAGCCGTCGGGTTCTCGCTGGTGGCGGGACTGTCGCCGATTGTCGGGCTGCACACGGCATTTATCATCGGGCTGATCACCGCGTTATTTGGCGGCAAACCGGGAATGGTGTCAGGCGCTGCAGGCTCTATAGTTGTGGTGCTGATGAGTCTCGCCGCGCAGCACGGTATGGGCTATGTACTGTGGGCGACGATTTTTGCCGGAGTGATTCAGATACTGATTGGTGTGTTCCGGTTGGGCAAGTTTATCCGGCTGGTGCCGCTGCCCGCCATTCACGGTTTTGTTAACGGGCTGGCGATTGTCATCATGCTGGCGCAGTTAAACATGATTGCCGGGCAGGGGCTGCTGATGTACGGACTGGTGCTGCTGGCCATTCTGGTGGTATTGCTGTTTCCAAAACTCACGCGTGTGATCCCCGCGTCACTGGCGGCGCTGATTGTGGTGTCGGCGGTGGCGATTGGGTTTAATCTGCATACGCTGCGGGTAGGGGATCTGGCGGACATCTCCGGTGCCTTACCGCATTTCAGCTTGCCGGCGGTGCCGTTCAATCTTGAGATGATCAAGGTGGTGCTGCCGTATGCGGTAGTGATCGCGTTAGTAGGGCTGATCGAATCCCTGCTGACCATGACGGTGCTTGACGAAATGGGCGGCCATAAAGGCAATGGGAATCGTGAAAGTATTGCGCAGGGGGCCGGTAATACAGTCTGCGGACTGTTCGGCTGTTTTGCCGGTTGTGCGATGATTGGTCAGTCGATCATTAACTTCACGTCCGGTGGGCGTGGGCGCATTTCCGGTATTGTCGGTGCCATTTTACTGATTTTGTTTGTGGTCAGTCTTTCCGATTACATCGGGCTGTTACCGGTGGCGGCACTGGCAGGGATCATGCTGGTAGTGTGCTACAACACCTTTGAGTGGAGCTCACTGCGACGTTTACGCCGAATGCCTAAGGCCGACGCGCTGGTCATGGTGATCGTCACAGTGATCACCATCTTTACCGATCTGGCTGTCGCGGTCATCAGTGGCGTGATTATCGCAGCGCTGGTGTTTGCCTGGCAGCAGGCGCGTATTCGTATCCGTTGGCATAAAACCAAAGGTGAACTGACGGTCTATAAGCTCGACGGGCCGCTGTTCTTTGGCTCTGCCGCGGCTTTTGCGGAACTTTTCGAACCGCAGAATGACCCGCAGAACGTGGTGCTGGATTTTGCCGGTACGCGGGTAATGGATTCAAGCGGAGTTGAAGCCATTGATAAATTGACGGCGCGCTATCTGGAGGCAGGAAAAACCATCCGCCTGCGCCATTTGAGCAGCGACTGCGTCAGTTTATTGAAGAAAGCCGGTCCGTTTTGCAGCCATGAGCTGGATGACCCGCAATATTATGTGGCGGAAGATACACTCTGATTTACGGAAAACCAGAACGGGGTTCGGCTGATTGAACCCCGTTTGAAGGGGGCGTTTACGCCTGCGCTTTAAAGCTGTGCAGACGCTGAACCGTTTTCTCCAACCCTTCTTTCATCAGCATTTCGGTGCAGCGAAGCGACTCGTCAATTGCATCATCAATCAGTTTTTGTTCGCTGGCCGGTGGCTTGCCGAGCACAAATCCCACCACTTTGCTTTTGTCACCCGGATGGCCGATGCCGATGCGCAAACGGTAAAAGTTCGGGTTATTGCCAAGCTTGCTCTGAATATCTTTCAGACCGTTATGACCACCATTGCCGCCACCGAGTTTGATTTTTGCCACGCCCGGCGGAATATCCAGCTCATCGTGGGCCACCAGAATTTCATCGGGTTCGATGCGGTAGAAATTAGCCATCGCCAGCACGGCTTTACCGCTGAGATTCATGAAGGTGGTTGGCACCAGCAGGCGGACGTCCTGACCCGACAGCGACAGGCGTGCGGTATAGCCGTAAAACTTACTCTCTTCTTTCAACTGCTGATTGTGCTGGCGGGCGAGAAGATCCACGTACCAGGCACCGGCGTTATGTCGTGTTTGGGCGTATTCCGCACCGGGATTGGCCAGACCCACTATTAATTTAATGCTGCTCACGTTGGTTTCGCTTCTTCATGAGGTGACGTTCAGGGCGCTAGTTTACCTGCGCAGGTCTGCTGTGCCAAACCCCGGAAGGGTATTCCCGTTTATTACTTCGTAGGGTTAATAATATTGATCGAGTATTATTCACCCTCCAAAGGTAAATGACCGAATAACGTAAAGATTTGTCATTTGATGTTTCACGACTGTGATCGTTGCCGCAAAGTTAAATCTGGTCGCCGACTACACTTTAATCAGGAAAAGCAGATAAGCATGGCTGTTTAATTGATGGATTACAGGAGGTGACATATGAAACGTAAAACCGCAGCAGTATTAGGCAACGTGCTGATGGGGCTTGGTCTCGTCACTATGGTCGGCGGAGTAGGATACTCCATTCTTAATCAACTGCCGAGTATGAATTTACCGCAGTTTTTGGCCCACGGTGCCGTCGCCAGTATTTTCCTCGGCGCGATCCTTTGGCTGGCCGGTGCCAGAGTCGGCGGACGTGAGCGCGTCGCTGACCGTTACTTTTGGGTTCGTCATTACGATGCCCGCTGCCGTAAAAGCCATCGCCACCCTTAATGGCCCCGAATAGGACTCTGGTAAAACAGTTTTCTGGTAAAAGAAAAACCCGTTATCGCCAAGGCCATAACGGGTTTTTTATTTACTACTTATTACTTACCGATGTTTGAACGGATTAATTCATCTCCCTTCCCCAAGAGGAAGGGAAAATGATTAATGTTCAAACATGGCAGAAATAGATTCTTCATTGCTGATACGGCGAATAGCCTCGGCCAGCATACCTGACAGGGTCAGGGTGCGGACTTTTTTCAGCGCGCGAATTTCCGCAGACAGCGGGATGGTATCGCAAACAATCACTTCGTCGATCACGGAGTTTCTGATGTTTTCAACAGCATTGCCGGAGAAGATCGGGTGAGTTGCGTACGCAAATACGCGCTTCGCACCGCGTTCTTTCAGTGCTTCAGCCGCTTTACACAGCGTACCACCAGTATCAATCATGTCATCAACCAGTACGCAGTCGCGGCCTGCCACATCACCAATAATGTGCATCACCTGAGAAACGTTTGCGCGAGGACGACGTTTATCGATGATAGCCATGTCGGTGTCGTTAAGCAGTTTAGCCACGGCGCGGGCACGGACAACACCGCAAATATCCGGAGAAACCACGATTGGGTTTTCCAGATTTTGTTGCAGCATATCTTCCAGCAGGATTGGACTACCGAACACGTTA
>Ga0105856_1000957_pt1 | contig 13256 bp, 9 predicted proteins | sample OrgsoiDNA_201060_FD_89681 | JGI IMG/M metagenome (GOLD analysis project Ga0105856, IMG submission 89681) | Permafrost soil microbial communities from the Arctic, to analyse light accelerated degradation of dissolved organic matter (DOM) -... | ecosystem: Environmental > Terrestrial > Soil >...
AAGTTAAAAACTACAACATTAATTTTAAATGGTCAGCAAGGCATTACCACAAGCCATGATTATTCACTAAGTACTGATGGTAATGAATTCACTATAAGCACGACGCAAAAAGGGGCTGACGGTAAACAGTTAGTTTATTCAGAGACCGCCATGACCCGAACCGGGTGGCCAGTTTGCATGACTGATGCATTGGGTGTGATGACTGTCCTTACTTACGATAAGGTCGGCCGCATTGTGTCTACGACCAGAGCCAAGGGAACAAACTATGAAAGCACAACAAAGTACACTTATGGTTATTATCCTGTAACGAATTTTTTCACGAAGGCCACTCTTGCCCCGAATGCTAGCGTGGTGACTGAAACCTATGACGCATTAGGCAATGTGGTTAAACAGGTTATTGACGACAAAGTTATATGTATCGCTAATTTTAACACGCAGTCACAGTTATTATCAGAAGTAACCTATGACTATGATGTTCCACTGTTAATGAGTAACAATGGCGACCTGACGTTTACCGAGACTTATCTCTATGATGCATTGGGTAATGTACGTGAAGTGAGAAAAAATGATGATATTGTCAACTGTAGTCGGTTTAATATCGGAGATGCGGTACTCGTTGAATATATTAAGGTTGCGAAAAATAATGACTTTTACTGTTATGAAGAGAACGAATATGACCGTAGGAATGGACTTCCTTTAAGCTCTACAGATTATAATAAAGACGGCAAAACCAAGATATCGCAGAAAAATTATTATTATGATGTTTTCCATCGGGTAAACAAAATTTCTTCTAATGATGCCATCAGTGGCTCGAAATTCACTGAAAATTACGAGTATGATTTTTTCGACCGGCCAATATCAAGAGTGGAAAGTGAGGAAGAGGGCACTGACCGTACACTGAAAATGCAGTATTGGGGTTATGATCAGGAAAGTAAGTTGACCGAGATTGCTATTGATAACATTTCTGTCGGTTATCAGGACTTTGATACCTTAGGTCGAATAATTAAGCAGGACCGCAATCCGGCGCAAAAAGATAAATTTATCACTCGCTATAAATATAAGGATAACTACACTTCAGCTTATGAAAAAATCACGCCTAATGGAGAAGTGGTTAACTATGTCTATATCCCTGAGTTGGACCTTCTTCCTGCTGAGATAACCATACCGGAGAAGAAGGAAAGTTTTAGTTATGTCTATGACAAAGATACGGTCAAACTGGTGGAAGAAACCCATAAAATGGGTTCTGGTGAATCTATTCGCACGCTTGAGTATGATAGCCAATTAAGACTTATTACCGAAGAGTTTTCCGATAATCTAGGCAAGAATAGTGGTCATAATGTTTTCACTTATACTTATTGTGGCCGGTTAATTTCGATCACTAAATCTTTAATGGGGCAACCGACCCAAACAACCTATTATCGTTATGATGAGAAGGGGCGTTTGCTGACTATTTCAGCAGGGCATGATAATGAAACCGATCTCGAAATAGAGGTGTTATACCTTGCGGGAAATTATCCTTCACTCATCAAGTATCGGATGATTCAATCGGTTGGTAAAGATGTAAAATACAGTATGCAATTGGTTTATGACCATAAATTTAGAATATCAGAAAAACGTTACTATGATGAAGCCGGAAATCTTATCTCGACAAATTCTGAAAAATTCAATGGTGTAGGAAAAGTAGTAAGCAAGGATGTTTTTGTTAAGCCTGATAAAAAAACAAAAACAAACTTTAAATTTGATTACCTTGGTCGTTTAATCAGTGCAGCAATAGAGGATTCATCAACCCACTATCCTCTGGACCTCAATGCCAAAGAGGTCAGTCGGTTCGATTATCAATATGATAAATTTGATAATATGACGTCCAGCACCGCCCGTGAGAGATGGTCGGGGGATATCAATAAAGCGAGTTACTCATATAATGGAAAGAACCCCTTTGAAATGACTTCTGCTTCATTGAGCGGAAACAACCCAGATAGCCCAATACGCCTGACCTATGACGCCGCAGGGAATGTCATCAAGAAAAAAGCAGGTAATAGAAATGCAGTGGAATATCAATATGATGCATTTAATAAGTTAATGAAATCTACCTCATCAAGTGATGTTGTTTCACTGGGTTATAATGGCAGCGGTAATATGCAAAGTTCGGAATTAACTATAGGCAGCGCCGAGACACAATCTCGCACAAGTATTTATCACTACAGTAATGGTGTTTTTGATGTATCAGACAGGAAGCAATCGCCTAATGCACGTAGTCAGGATATTGCTACCTATATTAAAAGTCCTATTGGCGTAGAGGCGATCAATATTCTTAGTGGCAGTTCTGGTGCCTATACGAAAGAACAAACATTATTGTTAAGCGATCGTCTTGGTTCCGTCTATGCTGAATTAAAAGATCAAAACACGGATAGCATTACGTCCTTAACCTATACGCCTTATGGACATCTGTTAAACAGTGCATCAATACCTGCGTATGATCCTGTACGGTTTGCCGGAGAAAAATATGATGATCTTACTGAGTTATATCATTTAGGCAATGGAACCCGATCCTATGATCCTCTCCTTATGCGTTTCATGCAGTACGATTCGATGAGTCCCTTTGGCGAGGGTGGGATAAACCCTTATAGCTATTGTGGCGGTGACCCGATTACGTTCTCAGACCCTTCCGGGCATGGTCGTGATGTTGCCATTATGTTCGCCGCAATAGGGTTGGTTTTTTCGGTGATCTTCCTTGGGCTAGGCGTGTTGGCGCTATTAGGTGGGGCGGCACTCCTGCTGGGCGGAATAAGCATTGCATCTGGAATACTGGGGACAACTGGCGGTGCGCTAGGCGTGGCTGCTGCCGCTGTTGAGGATGATGAACTCTCGCAAAAATTATCACTCGCCAGTTGGATCTTCACCGGGGCATCATTTGCTTTAGGTTTATTCCCGGCGGTGATGTTTGGTGGTCATAAATTATCGTGGAAATTAATGCAAGCCTTCTCGAAAGGCCGCATATTTCAGGTAAGGGTGCAGAATGTTAAATTTTATCCTGGTGCCAGTTATCGTATATCTGCGCCGTTTAAATATAACAATCAATCAGTCAGGCTCATTAACGCACATGGAAATGGAAATAAAGGGCTATTAGCTCACGCTGTCGAAAATAGCGATCATCCGGGCCAGTGGATCGATAAACCGGTTTCTGTCGAAAAGTTTGCACAATTTACCAAAAATATTTTGATCAATAAATTGAGAGACAACGATAGCGCACTCTTTATTACCGCGTGCGGCGGTTCACAGGCTGGTGCGAACAGTAATGCTCAAAGTTTGGCTAATTATATGAACCGAAGTGTTTATGCTTTTCCTGCGGGCGTGGTTTCTTCTAACATTCAAGGATCAATGGCTGGGGCGAATGTGACATATTATGGTGTGCCGTGGTTTGTAAAACCTAAGCTTTTCACCCCGGTCACTGCGATGGGCAATGCTGTACCTATGTTACCGTTAGCGTGAATATCTTGAAAAAACCAGTCAGCTATTTTCCGACATTGTAATGCGGTAATGGCAGGTTGGTCTGAATAAAAACGCACCGAATAATAGGATATCGGTGCGTTTTTTCTAAATCACGCTTATTTCTTTAATACTGCCAGCGCATCGTCATAGTTTGGCTCGGTGGTAATTTCATTCACCAACTCGCTGTACAGCACATTGTCCTGACCATCGAGAACCACAACCGCACGGGCAGTCAGGCCGGACAGCGGACCATCGATGATCGCCACGCCGTAGTCATTCTTGAACTCACCGCCACGCAGGGTGGAGAGTGTAACAACGTGCGATAAGCCTTCAGCGCCGCAAAAACGTGATTGGGCAAACGGCAGGTCAGCAGAAATACACAGCACCACGGTGTTGTCGATTTCGCCGGCCAGTAAATTGAATTTACGCACGGATGCGGCACAAACACCGGTATCAATGCTTGGGAAAATGTTCAGCACCTTGCGTTTACCAACAAAACTGCTCAGGTTGACATCAGAGAGATCTTTTGCGACTAAAGTGAAAGGCTTGGCAACGTCACCTTGTTGCGGAATCTGGCCAGCAACGCTGACCGGGTTGCTCTGAAAATGTACTGTCTGGGTCATGGTATTTTCCTTTGTACAGATGAGACAAACGGCAGTCAGTTTAGGGTATCAAATGTAAATTTGGTATATAAAGTTTGCTAATCATTTTAGTGAACTATGTTGAGTGATGACCTCCGTACATCAGCCGGAGGCAGCGTAAAGCCATCAGGAGCCATCGATGAGAAGTGTGCGCTTTTATCCGCAAGCCTGGCCGTTGCATACGGCCTTTGTCATTTCCCGTGGGAGCAGAACCGAAGCCAGAGTGGTTGCGGTTGAGATTGAAGAAAATGGCGTTCGTGGTATCGGAGAGTGCACGCCGTATCCGCGTTATGGCGAGAGTGAAGCCAGCGTGATGGCGCAGATTGCCAGCGTACTTCCGGCCATTGAGCAGGGGGTGGACCGGGCAGCGTTACAACATCTTTTGCCTGCCGGGGCCGCGCGAAATGCACTCGACAGCGCACTGTGGAACCTCGAAAGTCAGCTCACCGGGCAGACTCTGTGGCAGCTGACCGGCATCGCGCCGCTCTCGTGCATCAGCATGGCGCAAACTCTGAGCGTGGATACCCCGGAAGCGATGGCGCAGGCTGCGATCGGCCATCAGAAAAACGGGGCCACTCTGCTCAAGATCAAACTCGATGACCATTTGATCGCCGAACGTATGGTGGCTATCCGCAGTGCGGTGCCGCATGTGACGCTGATTGTGGATGCCAATGAGTCGTGGCAAAGCGAAGGGCTGGCGGCGCGCTGTCAGCTGCTGGCGGATCTGGGTGTGATGATGCTCGAACAGCCATTGCCCGCCGGGCAGGACGAGTCGCTGGAGAACTTTATTCACCCGTTACCGATTTGCGCTGACGAAAGTTGTCATACGGCAGAGGATTTGCCGCGGCTGAAAGGGCGCTACGAGATGGTGAATATAAAGCTGGATAAAACCGGCGGACTGACCGGTGCGTTGGCACTGGCAGAGCAGGCGCGTCAGCAGGGTTTTGAGATCATGCTCGGCTGTATGTTATGTACTTCGCTGGCGGTTCGTGCGGCGTTACCGCTCACCGTCGGGGCCAAATTTATTGACCTCGACGGCCCGACCTGGCTGGCGCAGGACGTCGAACCGCCGCTGGCGTTCCATTGCGGCGTAATTGATCTCAGCGCCTCACAGTGAGGCTACTGCGCCACACCGGTGAGTAAATCTATCAGCGCCTGCAGGTAGATTTCGCTGGCGTGATCGGCTGAGACCGGCGGGTATTCAGCCGTTATACACGGCAGGCTGATGTCCGCGCACCAGCTGCCAAAAGAACCCGGCGTGGCGTAACCCACGCTGGTCACCAGCGGTAATTTAAAGGCTTCTGCTAGCCATGCACCCAGGCTGGAACTGTGCGGGTCTTCAATACAGGCCAGCGGCTCGTGGAAGGTCACCACCCATTTCGGGGCGAGTCTGTGGATCAAATGACACAGCGCCAACGTTTCCAGTTCTGAACCCGCTTTCTCACCGGTAGACAACAGCACATCTCTTTCCTGCGCCGCACTGTTCCAGCGATAAACCGTTTCACCGCTCTGCCAGTTAGCGCTGGGGAAGTTACGGTTGAGATCGACGCCGTTGGCATTCGCCCGCAGCCCCAGCTGACAGCCATCCGGATTCACCGCCAGCACCACATGATGTTTGAGCTGCGCCGGTTCAATGCTGCGCAACGCGCAGGAGAGTGACACCACCGCCGCCGTTTCATCGCCGTGCGTACCGGCCAGAATCAGGCCCGTGGTGTGATCCGGTTTGGCGGCCGGGAAGTAGATCAGCGGCGCGCCGAGCAGCGATTTGCCGTAGGGCGTACCCAGCGTGCTTAACCGTCCACGCAGGCGGCGGGGGCGAACATCTGTCATAAAAGTTCCAGAACAAGAATGGGATGAGGATGGCTTTTATTTACCGCAGTTTGCCGCTGAAATGTAGCTTTATTGTTCTGCGGCGGGCATTTATCACCTTTTCCCCTTTATCTCAGCCTCATGTTGATGAAGTTTTGTGCGCTGAGACAGATCTGTAACGAATTTTTATAGGGTATGAATTCAATGAATGATACAACTCCTGAACATCATTAAATCAATTGCTTGTCAGGGGAAGTTCATGCTTGAGGGAAAATTGTTTCGTCCATTTTCTTACACCGTTTGCGCCGGGATGATTGCGCTTTCTTTGGGCAGCGCGACGGCGGCTCAGGTTCCTGCGGGAACCCAACTGGCGGATAAGCAAGAAATCGTCCGCCACATTAAAGATGAACCCGCTTCGCTGGACCCGATTAAAGTCATCGGTTTGCCTGAGGCTCAGGTGGCCCGCGACCTGTTTGAAGGGCTGGTGAATCAGGATGCCAACGGCAAAAATGTGCCGGGTGTGGCGCAGAGCTGGCAGAATCAGAACAATCAAACCTTTATCTTCACCCTGCGCAAAGATGCCCGCTGGTCCAACGGTGACCCTGTCACGGCACAAGATTTTGTCTACAGCTGGCGTCGTCTGGTGGATCCGAAAGGATTATCCTCCGGCGCGTGGTTTGCGGGGCTGGCCGGAATTCAAAATGCCGACGCGATTATCGCCGGGAAAATGCCGGTCGATAAACTCGGCGTAACGGCCATCAGCGACCATCAGCTCAAAGTGCAGCTGGAGCGTCCGGTGCCCTATTTTGTCAGCCTGCTGGCAAACTTCAGCCTGTTCCCGGTGCATCAGGCGACCGTGGAAAAATTCGGTGAAGACTGGACCAAACCCGGTAATCTGGTGGGTAACGGTGCCTATGTGCTCAAAGAGCGCGTTGTTAATGAAAAACTGGTGCTTGAATCCAATCCGTACTATTGGGATCACGCGCATACCGTGCTGACTAAAGTGACCTTTGTACCCATTAACAAAGAGTCCAACGCCACCAAGCGTTATCTGGCTGACGATATCGACATCACTGAATCCTTCCCGAAAGATCAGTACCAGAAACTGCTGAAAGATATTCCGGGGCAAGTTTACACACCGTTCCAGCTCGGCACTTACTACTACGCGTTTAACACCCAACGCGCACCGACCAACGATCCACGCGTGCGCCAGGCGTTGTCCTATAGCATCGACCGCAAAATCATTGCCGAAAAAGTGCTGGGCACTGGTGAAATACCGGCCTACCACTTCACGCCGGATGTCACTAACGGCTTCACGCCAACCAAAAGCGTGCTCCAGCAATATTCGCAGGAAGAGCTGAACGCGCAGGCCAAGAGCCTGCTGGCAGCGGCCGGTTATGGTCCGGATAAGCCCCTGAAACTGACGCTGCTGTACAACACCTCAGAAAGCCACCAGAAGATTGCTATTGCCGTGGCATCGATGTGGAAAAAGACGCTGGGGGTTGATGTCAAACTGGTGAATCAGGAGTGGAAAACTTACATCGATAGCCGTAACACCGGCAATTTCGACGTGATCCGTGCCTCATGGGTGGGAGATTACAACGAAGCCTCGACTTTTCTGTCGCTGCTGACCTCAACGCACAACAGCAATATCAGTAAGTTCAGTAATGCCGATTATGACAAAGCCATCAGCGAGGCGAGCCGCGAAACCAACGACGCGCGCCGCAATACCGATTACAACCAGGCCGAGCAGATCATCGCCGAGCAGGCACCGATCGCGCCGATTTATCAGTATACCAACGGTCGTCTGATTAAGCCCTGGGTGAAAGGTTATCCCATCACTAACCCTGAAGACGTGGCGTACAGTCAGGAGATGTACATTCTCAAGCACTGATTTTCCACATCATAAAGACAAAGAGCGCCGTTGTTAGCCAACGGCGCTCTTTTTTTGCAATCAGCGCATCAGTGCAGACGGCGGCTCAGCATACGTACCGTCAGGCTGACGGCCGAGGCAACGGTTGCCAGTAATACCACTGCTGGCCAGCCGCCTTTTTCCAGAGCCAAACTGCCTAGCGCGGCTCCGGCCGACATGCCGATAAACACCAGCGTAAAGAGCAGGGCATTCAGCCTGCCACGTGCTGCGGGTTCCAGCCCGTAAACCAGCGTCTGGTGGGCGACCAGCGTGGCCTGAATACCCAGATCAAACCCGATGGCACTGACGGCGATCAACGCCAGCTGCCCTTGGGCAGGCAGCAGCGGCAACAGGAACATCGCCGCAAAAGAGATCATCACCAGAGCCGCACCAAACTGTGTGACCCGCGCCGGTCCGGTTTTGTCGGCCATCGCTCCGGCCAGCGGTGCTGCCAGCGCGCCTGCCGCTCCGGCCAGCCCAAAGGCACCGGCCACGGCGCTGCCAAGGTGATAAGTGTCATTGAGCATAATCGCCAACGTGGACCAGAATGCGCTGAACGCGAGTGAGAGCAAACCCTGTGCGATGGCGGCGCGGCGCAGCGTCGGGTAATGCTGCCACAGGTGATACATCGACAGCAGCAGGCTGGAGTAGTTAAGGCGCGATGCCGGTGTGAAACGCGGCAACACCCGCCACAGCGCCAGACCAATCAGCGCCACGCTCACGGCCGCCAGCTGGTACATCACCCGCCAGCCCAAATATTCGGCAACAAATCCGCTGATCACCCTCGACAGCAGGATACCCACCAGCAACCCGGTCATCACCGTACCAACGGTTTTCCCCCGTTGTGCGGTTGGAGCCAGTATTGCCGACGCCGGAACAATGTCCTGCGCCATTGTGGCCGCTACGCCGGTGACCAGGCTGGCCACCAGCAGGCCGTTTATCGCCGGTTCAATGCTGCAAAACAGCAGCGCGATGGCCAGTAAAATACTCTTCAGCAAAATGATCTTGCGGCGATCGTAGCGGTCGCCAAGGGGCACCAGTAACAGGATCCCCAGCGCGTATCCGGCCTGCGTCAGCGTGGGGATCATGCCGACAGACGACGGTGTGGCCTGCATTCCCTGGCCCATCAGGCTGAGCATCGGCTGGCTGTAGTAGATGGAGGCCACGCTGAGGCCTGCACCGGCCGCCAGGGTAAAGACTATTTTTCCTGACAGCGCGGTTTCGTTTTCTGCCGCAGGGGCAGTGGTAAGTTCTGACATGATGTGATTCCCGGTGGATGAGATGACCTGAGCGCTATTTTTCATCCAAACGGTTATAAGCGGTAGCTAGCCGGAAGGTAAAACTGTTATACGTATAGCGTATGAATACATTGAATCCCAGCGGAATTGACCGCATAGACCTGATGCAAACTCTGGTGCGCATCGTTGAGAGTGGCAGCCTGTCAGCCGCGGCTGTACAACTTAATACCAGCCAGCCGACCATCAGCCGCCGGTTGCAATCGCTCGAGCGGATGCTGGGGGTGAAACTGATTCTGCGCACTACCCACGCGATGAAGCTCACCGACGACGGCGAACGCTGCTACCAGCAGGCAAAGTTACTACTTGAGCGCTGGGCGGCGCTGGAGGATGAACTGCACGGCGCCGGAGATGAACCGGTGGGCACGCTGCGCGTTCGTGCGCCGCACGCCTTCGGGCAGGATCAGATGATTGAACCGCTGACCCGTTATTTACAACAGTACCCCAAAGTGACAATTGACTGGATGCTTAACGACCGCACGCCGGACTTTATCTCTGAAGATATCGACTGTGCGATTCAGGTTGGTAAGGTTGATGACCCGTCGATGGTCGCGCTGCTGCTGGCTGAAGTGCCACGCATCGTGGTGGCAACGCCTGAGCTGCTGGGTCACTCTCCGGTGACGAAGGTCAGTGAACTGGGGCAGCTTTCCTGGGTATCGTTCAGTACTTATTATCGGAATGAGGTGACGCTGCGTCACGACAGCGACGGGCGCACGGAAAGTTGCATCATTACACCCCGGCTGGCAACCGACAGCCTCTATGCGGTGCGTAAGGCGGCGCTGTCCGGGCTGGGGGCGGCAGTCGTCTCCGCCTGGGTCGTCAGGGAAGACATCGCCGAAGGGCGGTTACAGCAGATTTTACCCGGCTGGAGCGCCTTGCCATTGCCGGTCTATCTGGTTTATCCCTATTCAACCTATTATCCGGCCCGGTTGAGGAAATTCTTCGACATGATGCGCAGTGTGATGCCTGCACTGGCTGAAATGCAGCTGCCAAACCAGGGTTCCGCAGGTTCGCGTTAAACGCTAAACTGGCGGACAGAAAACGAATAGCACAGCGAGGAATGTCGTGGAAGTCATTAAGGGTAAAGAACTTCAGGTGTCTGATGCGGTATACGCTTACCAGTTCGACGGCAAGGGTGGCGTAAACGAAATTAATACCCAGTGTGTCGCCACTGATGACAAGCCGTGCTGGTTGCATCTGGACTACACGCTGCCGGCCAGCGAAGAGTGGATCAACTCCACGCCAGTCCTGCCGGATACCGTGCGTGAAGCGCTGGCCGGTGAGAGTGTCCGCCCGAAAGTCCTGCGTATGGGCGAGGGGACGCTGATCACCCTGCGCAGTATCAATCTCAATGCCGACTCTCGCCCCGACCAGCTGGTGACTATCCGCGTTTACCTCACGGGTAAAATGATTGTCTCCACGCGTCACCGTAAACTCTTTTCGATGGATGAAATTATCTCCGACATGCAGCACGGCACCGGGCCGAGTGATACCGGCAGCTGGCTGGTGGAGATTTGCGATGCCCTGACCGATCACACCAGTGATTTCATTGAAGATATGCATGACAAAATCATCGATATCGAAGATGACCTGATGGAACAGCAGGTGCCGGAACGCGGCCAGATGGCGCTGCTGCGTAAGCAGTTGATCGTGCTGCGTCGTTACATGTCGCCGCAGCGCGATGTCTTCTCGCGTCTGGCCAGTGAACGCCTGCCGTGGATGAACGACGACGAGCGCCGCCGTATGCAGGAAATTGCCGACCGGCTGGGACGCGGGCTCGATGACCTCGATGCCAACATTGCGCGTACCGGCGTGCTGGCTGACGAAATAGGGTCGCTGATGGCCGATGCGCTTAACCGCCGCACTTACACTATGTCGATGCTGGCGATGTTGTTTTTGCCAACGACCTTCCTGACCGGGCTGTTTGGGGTCAACCTAGGGGGTATTCCGGGTAATACGTCGCCCTATGGTTTCACGGTTTTCTGCCTGTCGTTGCTGGTGTTAGTGAGCGGGGTAGCCTGGTGGCTGAAGAAGAGTAAGTGGTTATAGCGGCGGAAGTGGGGCGAAAAAAGGCAAAAAAAAAGCCGGTCAGAAGACCGGCGTCGTTCGAATTAAATATCTAGCGGATTAATTCTAAAAAATTGGAAATAAGACAATATGGAGCACAACGCCCATCGCTTGACGTTGCATTCACCTGCGGAATAGATACTGGACCTGTTACGGGGCTCATATGTTGATTTCGCGCAATCTTTTTGGGATTTTGTCGCCAGCCGGTGCTTTGCTGAACAGTTCTGTGAAGCACATAGGGCCAATTTTGTCAGGCAGGGAGATTTTATGTCGCCGTTAAAAAGCCTTGATCAGGCCTATGAAGATGTGACTCAAAAAACGCTAAAACTGTGGGAGAGGTCCGCCGGACAGGGTGCCGTACGCGATGAGCCGTTTTATCCGCCGACCAAACTGGCGATTTCCAGCGGTAACCGGCCCCCGCTGAGCCCCGAATTGCTGTCACTGCTCAGTGAGATGAAAGCGTCCACCCAGGGCGACCCGCTGGCAGATCCCAACCCGGCTGAAGGCGTGCATTTTAGTTTCTTCCCGGTGACCAACGCTCTGTATAACAGCGTGGAAGAGGCACAGGACCGCAACGAGGTGGCTGCCATTTTTACCCGCTGCTGCGCAGATCATGTCATGCACATCAGCCAGCTGCGGCTGGTGGCGTTGCCTAATCAGATTCTGCTGGCGGGGCTGCCCGATGCGCAGAGCCTGCGGGTGCGCAAGCAATTTGCCGAGGCGCTGCTGGCTTCAAAGTGGGCCGGTAAGGTGCGGGCGCGCTATCCTAACGGAGATATCCCCCAGCCGTTCTGGCACAGCACATTATTGCGTTACAGCGCCGGTGTGGTGTCGCCCGAACTGTATGCGCTGTTTTTGCGTTTTCAGAATCAGGATTTCGGCAGCGTTTCAGTGCCGGTCAGGTTAGTCATGTGTAACTACAACTGGCAGCAGGTGGAATTTCTGGCCTGAAAATGGCGTAAAAAAAGCCCGTTTCATGATAAAACGGGCGAATTTTTTAGTCGTGCTTTTTTTATTGCTCTGAATTATTTAATTTCTAACACGTTGAGACGCTCAATTGTTGCAGCGTTTTCTTCGTCTTCAGGCTGCCAGCCAACCGGCTGCATCGGGATGTCTTCCCGGTCAAATGCCAGATCACCGCCGTCTACTACTTCACCGCCGTGCTGAATGCCTTTGAAGTCAAACAGGCTGGCGTCGTTAAGATGTGATGGCACCACGTTTTGCATCGCTGTAAACATGGTTTCGATACGGCCGGGATATTTTTTGTCCCAGTCATTAAGCATGTCACCAATCACCTGACGCTGCAGGTTAGGCTGTGAACCACACAGGTTACACGGAATGATCGGGTATTCGCGCGCAATTGCAAAACGCTCAATGTCTTTCTCACGGCAGTAGGCCAGCGGGCGGATCACAATATGCTTGCCGTCGTCACTCATCAGTTTAGGTGGCATACCTTTCAGCTTGCCGCCGTAGAACATGTTGAGGAACAGGGTTTGCAAAATATCATCGCGGTGATGGCCGAGCGCGATTTTAGTACACCCCAGTTCGGTTGCCGTGCGGTACAAAATGCCGCGACGCAGGCGTGAACAGAGTGAGCAAGTGGTTTTTCCTTCCGGGATCTTATCTTTCACGATCGCGTAGGTATCTTCGGTGACAATCTTATATTCCACCCCCAACTGCTCTAAATAGGCAGGCAGGATGTGCGCCGGAAAGCCCGGTTGTTTCTGGTCAAGATTGACGGCGATCAGTTCGAAATTCACCGGCGCGCTCTGTTGCAGGTTGCGCAAAATTTCCAGCATCGTGTAGCTGTCTTTGCCGCCGGACAGGCAGACCATAATGCGGTCACCTTCTTCAATCATGCCAAAATCTGCAATGGCTTTACCCACGTCGCGACGCAGGCGCTTTTGCAGTTTATCCAGGTTATATTTCTGTTTTTGAATTGGAGTTGTCACAAAGATCTCTTTCGTATTGGGAACTGCGGCGCAGGCCGCCTGACTCTATGCGCAGTAGGGTACGGATTTTGCTCCCTTCTGTCAGGTGGAT
>Ga0105856_1000959_pt1 | contig 13242 bp, 7 predicted proteins | sample OrgsoiDNA_201060_FD_89681 | JGI IMG/M metagenome (GOLD analysis project Ga0105856, IMG submission 89681) | Permafrost soil microbial communities from the Arctic, to analyse light accelerated degradation of dissolved organic matter (DOM) -... | ecosystem: Environmental > Terrestrial > Soil >...
GAAGGGCAACTACCTGCCCACCATCTCCGGACAGGCCAACTTCACGCAGGGTGGAAACGCGCTCGACAACCTGGGTTGGAACTTCAACTTCGGCGTCGTAGCCTCGTGGTACCTCTTCTCCGGCGGCTTGACCGTCGCGCAGATGCACGAGGCGCAAGCGAACCTCGCCAACGTCGCGGCGCAGCTCGACTTGGAGCGGCAGCAGATTCGCGTCGACGTCAACGCCGCGCTCCTGGCGGTGCGGGCAGCGAAGTCTTCGCTCTCAGCCACGGCGGAAGCGCTGGAGAACGCGAAGCTGCAGCTCAAGCTCGCCGAGCAGCGCTATCAGGTTGGCGTGGGCAGCTCCATCGAGCTCACCGACGCGCAGGTCGCGCTGACGCTCGCCGCCGGGCAATCGGTGCAGGCGGACGACAACCTTTCCACGGCTCGCGCCCAGCTTCTGCGCGCCCTTGGCCGGCAGTAGGGGAACGACATGAAAGACCGGCGCATCGTCATCATCCTGGTTGCGATCGTGGCCATCGGCCTCATCGCCTTCTTCCTTCACAAGCGCACCTCCGAGAAGGCGGCTGCGAGCGCGAAAGAGGCCTCGGCGGCCGCGAACCGCGCCGTGCCGGTGGTGGCCGCGGCCGTCACGCGCAAGAACGTGCCCATCTACCTGGACGGCCTGGGGACGGTGACCGCGTTCAAGACCATCACCGTCCACACCCAAGTCGACGGGCGGCTCGACAAGGTGCTCTTCCGCGAAGGCCAGGCGGTGCACGCGGGCGACAAGATCGCGCAGATCGACCCGCGGCCTTTCGTGAACCAGCTGCACCAGGCCGAAGGCGCGCTCAACCTCGACAAGGCGCAGCTCAAGGGCGCCAAGGTCGACCTCGACCGCTTCACCTCGCTCGCCGCGCAGAAGCTCATCGCGCAGCAGCAGGCCGACGATCAGGCCGCGCTGGTCGGACAGCTGGAGGGGGCCATCGTGGTCGACGCCGCCACCATCGACGTCGCGAAGCTCAACATCGACTACGCCAACATCCGCTCGCCCATCGACGGCATCACCGGCGTGCGGCTGGTCGATCCGGGCAACATCGTCCACGCGGCCGACGCCACCGGCATCGTGCTCATCACCCAGCTCGAGCCCATCGCGGTGCTCTTCAGCCTGCCGCAGGACAATCTCAAGAGCGTGCTCGAGCAAATCGTCGGCAACGATTCGCTGCCGGTCGAATCCTGGAGCCGCGACGGCTCGCAGAAGCTCGCCACCGGCAAGCTCGCGCTGGTGGACAACCAGATCAATGTCGCCACCGCCACGCTGCGCCTCAAGGCCGTGTTTCCCAACCCGGCGCACCTCCTGTGGCCGAACCAGTTCGTCAAGTCGCGGCTCTTGCTCACCACGCGGCAGAACGCGCTGACCGTGCACTCGACCGTGCCGCAGCGCGGGCCGGAAGGAATCTTCGCCTACGTCATCCAGCAGGACCAGACGGTGCAGCCGAGGCCCATCGAGATCGAAACCACGGAAGGAGACCTGGCGGTCATCTCCAAAGGCCTGAACGAGGGCGAGCAGGTGGTGTCCGACGGCGCGGCGCAGCTGCGCGCGGGCGCCAAGGTGCAGGTGCGGCATGCCGGTCAGCAGCAGGCGCGGCCGCAGCGCGAGGGCATGGCGACCGTGGGCGGAGACAAGCCTGACGCCGGCACTCCGGACGGGTCGCACGCTCCAAAGGCCGACACTCCGCCACGAGGGCCACGCCAGTGAGCATCTCCGAGCCTTTCATCCGGCGGCCGGTCGCGACCTCGCTCCTGACGGTCGGTCTGCTGCTCGCGGGAATGATCGGCTACCGGCAGCTGCCCGTCTCGGCGCTGCCACAAGTGGACTACCCCACCATCGTCGTCTCGACGCTGCTTCCGGGAGCTTCCGCGGAGACGATGGCTTCGGCGGTCACCACGCCGCTCGAGCGCCAGTTCGGGCAGATGCCGTCCTTGACGCAGATGACCTCCATCAGCAGCTTCGGCACCTCGCAAGTGACGCTGCAGTTCGACCTCGACCGCAACATCGACGCAGCAGAGCAGGACGTGCAGGCCGCCATCAACGCCGCCTCGAACCTCCTGCCGCGCTCCCTGCCCGCGCCGCCGACCTACTCCAAGTCGAACCCGGCCGACACGCCGATTCTGACTTTATCGGTCGCCTCGAAGAACCTGCCGCTCGACCAGGTGGACGACGCGGCAGACTCCATCCTGGCGCAGAAAATCTCGCAGGTGAGCGGCGTCGGCCTCGTCACCATCAACGGCGGCCAGAAGCCCGCGGTGCGGGTGATGGTCGATTCGGCAGCGCTCGCCGGCGCCGGCCTGAACCTGGAAGACGTGCGTCTGGCGATCGCCGCGGCCAACGTCAACCAGCCGAAGGGCAACCTCGACGGCCCGCGGCAAGACTTCACGCTCGCCACCAACGATCAGCTCGGCAAGGCCGACAGTTTCCGGCCGATGATCATCGCTTACAAGAGCGGCGCTCCCGTCCGGCTCGACAACGTCGCCGACGTCGAGGACGGCGTGGAAAACGATCAGCTCGCGGGCTGGTCGGGCAACGATCGCGCCATCATCTTGAACGTCCAGCGGCAGCCCGGCGCCAACGTCATTCAAACGGCCGACCGCGTGAAGGCCTTGTTGCCGCAGCTCAAGGCGACGCTGCCGCAAGGCGTCGACATCGCCATCGTCTCCGACCGCACCGAGACCGTGCGCGCCTCGGTCGAAGACGTGGAGTTCACGCTCTGCCTCACCATTCTTCTGGTCGTCGGCGTCATCTATATTTTCTTGAAGAGCCTGCGCGCGACCTTGATTCCGGGCGTCGCGGTGCCCTTGAGCTTGATCGGTACGTTCGGCGTCATGTACTTATGCGGCTACTCACTCAACAACCTATCGCTGATGGCTTTGACCATCTCGACCGGCTTCGTCGTCGACGACGCCATCGTCATGATCGAGAACATCGCCCGCTATGTCGAAGAAGGCGAGCCGCCGTTCGAAGCCGCATTGAAGGGCGCGAGCCAGATCGGCTTCACCATCGTCTCTTTGACGGTCTCGCTCATTGCCGTGCTCATTCCGCTGCTCTTCATGGGCGGCATCATCGGCCGGCTCTTCCGCGAGTTCGCCATCACGCTCTCCATCGCCATCGGCGTCTCGGCGATTCTCTCGCTGACCTTGACCGCGATGATGTGCGCGCACCTCTTGAAACCGCACGCCGAGATGAAGCAGCGCAAGTTCCACGACTGGACCGACAAGGGCTGGGAGAAGCTCGTCCGCCTCTACGAGAGCGGCCTGAAGTGGGTGCTCGATCACCAACTCACGACCTTGATCGTCACCATCCTCACCCTGGTCCTGACGTTCGTGCTCGCGGTGATCGTCCCCAAGGGCTTCTTCCCGCAGCAGGACACGGGCCTCATCACCGGCACGTCCTATGCTTCGCCGGACGTCTCTTTTCCGCGGATGATGGACCGCCAGACCGCGCTCGCGCAGGTGGTGCTGCAGGATCCGGACGTGCTCTCGGTGGCTTCGTTCATCGGCGCCGACGGCACCAACGCCACCACCAACAGCGGCCGGCTGAACATCACCTTGAAGAACCGCAGCGATCGCAAATCCAACGCGCAGGAGATCATCGAGCGGCTCGGGCCCAAGCTGGAGGCGGTCGAAGGCATCCAACTCTACTTGCAGCCGGTGCAGGACCTGCAGATCGAGACCCGCACCACCAGCACGCAGTTTCAATACACGCTCGAAGACGCGGACCCCATCGAGTTGGCGGAGTGGGGGCCAAAAGTATTGGCCAAGATGCAGGCGCTGCCGCAGCTGCGCGACGTGACGAGCGATCAGCAGACCACCGGGTTGCAAGCCAGGCTCACCATCGATCGCGACACGGCTTCACGCCTGGGAATCCTGCCCGCCACCATCGACGACACGCTCTACGACGCCTTTGGCCAGCGGCAGGTCTCCACCATCTTCACCCAGCTCAATCAATACCGCGTGATCCTGGAAGTGCGTCCGGAAGACCAGAAAGACCCGCACGCGCTCGACCGCATCTATTTGAAATCGCTGACCGGCGATCAGGTGCCGCTCTCGGCGATTGCGCACTACGAGTCGGGCATCGCCGCGCTGTCGATCAACCACCAGGGACAGTTTCCGGCCGACACCATCTCCTTCAACCTCGGGGCCGGCGCGGCGCTGGGCAACGCCGTCGACGCCATCCACCAGGCCGAGACGGAGATCAGCCTGCCGTCCGGAGTGCGCCCGGCCTTCACCGGAACGGCGCAGGCCTTCCAGGAGTCGCTCGCGAGCGAGCCCATCTTGATCCTCGCCGCGCTGGTGGTGGTCTACATCGTGCTCGGCGTCTTGTACGAGAGCTACATCCACCCGGTGACGATCTTGTCCACCCTGCCCTCGGCCGGCGTGGGCGCATTTCTGGCGCTGATGATCACCAACACCGATTTCAGCATCATCGCGCTCATCGGCATCATCCTGCTCATCGGCATCGTGAAGAAGAACGCCATCATGATGATCGACTTCGCGCTGGAGGCCGAACGCGATCACCACATGGAGCCGCGGGAGGCGATCTTCCAGGCCTGCCTGCTCCGCTTCCGGCCGATCATGATGACCACCATGGCGGCGCTCCTGGGCGGCATTCCGCTGGCGCTCGGCAGCGGCACCGGCAGCGAATTGCGGCGGCCGCTCGGCATCAGCATCGTCGGCGGTCTCTTGATCTCCCAAATCCTGACTCTCTTCACGACGCCGGTCATCTATCTCTACATGGGCCGCCTCGGTAACTTCTTGAAGCGCAGCAAGAAGCCCGGGGAACACGCGGAGGCGACCGGAGGAGACGGCTCCGCCGGCGACGGGCGGAGCCCGCAGGGCGGAGCATTGGAGTCATGAACGTCTCGGCGCCGTTCATTCGCAGGCCGGTCGCCACCACGCTTCTCGCGGTGGCCATCGTGCTCGCCGGCGGAGGCGCCTACACCATCTTGCCGGTGGCGCCGCTGCCGCGCGTGGACAGCCCCACCGTCAGCATCAACGTCGGGCTTCCCGGCGGCAGCCCGGAGACCATGGCCTCGGCCGTGGCCACTCCGCTCGAGCGCCGCTTCGGCCGCATCGCCGGCGTCACCGAGATGACCTCGGCTTCGTCGCTCGGCTCCACCTCCTTGACGCTGCAGTTCGATCTCGACCGCGACGTCGATGCCGCCGCGCGCGACGTGCAAGCCGCCATCAACGCGGCCGGCGGCGACCTGCCGCAGAACCTGCCGACGCGCCCCAACTACCGCAAGGTGAACCCGGCCGACGCGCCCATCCTCATCGTTTCACTGAGATCGAAGACGCTGCCGCTCGGACAGGTGTTCGACGTCGCGAATACGGTCCTGGCGCAGAAGATCTCGCAGGTGACCGGCGTCGGCCAGGTGTTCGTCGGCGGCGGGCAGCAGCCGGCGGTGCGCGTCTCGGTAGACCCCATCGCGCTCGCGGGTGTCGGCTTGGGAATGACCGACGTGCAAACCGCCATCGCCGGCGCCACTTCCAATCAACCGAAAGGCAGCTTCAGCGGCAACGCGCAATCGACCAGCATCTCCTCCAACGGGCAGCTCACCACCGCTGCCACCTGGCGGCAGCTGGTCATCGGCTTGAACAGCGGCTCGACGGTACGGCTGGGCGACATCGCGAAGGTCACCGACGACGTCGAAAACCAGCGCGCGGCAGCCTGGACCGACGGCGAGCGTACGGTCTTGCTCATCATCCGCCGCCAGCCGGGCGCCAACATCATCGAGGTCATCGAGCGGGTAAAGAAGCTCCTGCCGGAGATTGCCCATTCCATCAATCCGGCCATCGACGTCTACATCGCGCTCGACCGCAGCACGACCATCCGCGCTTCGGTCGCCGACGTGCAATTCACGCTCATCATCAGCGTGATCCTCGTCGTGCTGGTGGTGTTCCTCTTCTTGCGCAGCCCCTGGGCCACCATCATTCCCTCGGTAGCGGTACCCTTGAGCCTCATCGGCACCTTTGGCGTGATGTATCTGCTCGGTTATTCGCTCGATAACCTATCGCTCATGGCTTTGACCATCTCGACCGGATTCGTGGTCGACGACGCCATCGTGGTGACGGAGAACGTCTCGCGCTTCATTGAAATGGGCGATTCGCCGTATGAGGCAGCCTTCAAAGGCGCCAAGCAGATCGGCTTCACCATCGTCTCCATCACCGTCTCTTTGCTCGCGGTCTTCATTCCCATCCTGCTCATGGGCGGCGTGGTCGGACGGCTCTTCCGCGAGTTCGCGGTGACTTTGTCGGTGGCCATCGCCATGTCGGCCGTCGTCTCCCTGACGCTGACGCCGATGATGGCCTCGCGCCTGCTCCGCTCCGAGCACGGCGTCAAGCACGGCCGCTTCTACAATGCGCTGGAGAATGCCTTCGATTGGATGCGCGATCGCTATGGCATGGGCCTGCACTGGGTGCTCGAGCACGAATACTTCATGCTCGGCGTCACCCTCGTCACCATCGCCTTCACGGTCTTTCTCTTCATCACCGTGCCGAAGGGCCTCTTCCCGCAACAGTACACAGGCCAAATCCAGGGCTTCTCGGAGGCGCCGCAGGACATCTCCTTCCCGGCGTTGAAAGCGCGGCAGGAGCAGGTGATCAAGGTGGTCAACGAAGACCCCAACGTCGACCATTTCATCTCCTTCATCGGCACCGGCAATACCGGCAACGCCTTCATTCAATTGAAGCCGCAGGGTCCGCAGCGCAGGCTCAACTCCGACCAGGTCATCGCCGAGCTGCGCCCCAAGCTCGCGAAGATTCCCGGCATCACGCTCTTCATGCAGTCGACGCAGGACGTGCGCCTGGGAGGCCGAGCCGGCCGCACGCAGTATCAATACACGCTCGTCGACGCCAACCTGGATGAGCTCTCGCAATGGGCGCCCAAGATCCTCGCCAAGCTGAAGACCGTGGCGGAGCTGCGCGACGTGGCCACCGATCAGCAGACCAATGGCCTCTTGCTCAACGTCACCGTCGACCGCGACACCGCGAGCCGCCTGGGCATTACTTCAGCCGCGGTCGACAACACGCTCTACGCGGCCTTCGGCCAGGCGCAGGTGGCGACGTTCTTCACCCAGGTCAATCAGTACCGCGTGGTCCTGGAAGTGAAGCCTGAATATCAGACGCGGCCCACCGACTTGTCCAAGCTCTACGTCACCGGCACGGGCGGCGCGCAGATTCCGCTCGCCGCGATTGCGAAAGTCGAGCCGGCCCAGACCGCGCTCTCCATCAACCACCAGGGGCAGTTCCCCGCGGTGACCATCTCCTTCAACCTCGCGCCCGACGCCTCGCTCGGACCGGCCGTGACCGCCATCAATCGGGCCAGCGGCGAAATCGGCATGCCCGCAAGCATCCACGGCTCCTTCCAGGGCACCGCGCAGGCCTTTCAGCAGTCGCTCGACAGCGAGCCGTTCCTCATCGCTTTCGCCTTGATTGCCGTCTACATCGTCCTCGGCGTTCTCTACGAGAGCTACGTCCACCCGATCACCATCTTGTCGACGCTGCCCTCGGCCGGCGTGGGCGCATTGGTCGCTTTGTTGTTGATGGGCACCGAGTTCAGCATCATCGCCCTCATCGGCATCATCCTGCTCATCGGCATCGTGAAGAAGAACGCCATCATGATGATCGACTTCGCCATCGAGGCCGAGCGCGACGAAGGCCTCACTCCGAAAGAAGCCATCTACAAAGCCTGCGTGCTTCGTTTCCGGCCGATCATGATGACCACCATGGCGGCGCTCCTGGGCGGCGTTCCACTGGCGATTGGCCACGGCAACGGCGCCGAGCTGCGGCAGCCGCTCGGCATCACCATCGTGGGCGGCCTCGTCTTCTCGCAAATGCTCACGCTCTTCACCACGCCGGTCATCTACGTCATGCTCGACAAGCTCTCCTCGCGCGGCAAAAAGCACACAGTCAAGGTCGCCGACCCGAAAGAGCTCCAACCCGCATAGAGGCTGTCATTCGGCCTCTTATGACTGGCCAGGGTCTTAAGGTTTCAGTACTAAAGGGAATGGTTAGCTCCGAGCCGCGTGCGAGGTCGTCATGCTTACTGCATTGGCGGTTGAGTACTCGGCGGTCAAGCGGCACTTAATAGAAGCACAAGAAGTATCTCATCCGCGCGGCCCAATTTACAACGTAGGCTTTTTCGAGGACGCGGGGCGTAAACTGCGAGTTGCGATTGCTCAAATCGGAGCAGGGAATCAAACCGCCGCGATAGAGGTAGAGCGCGCGATTGCTTTCTTCAATCCGGCCGTTGTTTTCTTTGTCGGCGTTGCGGGCGGGATCAAAGACGTGAAGCTTGGCGACGTCTCGCTGCAACCAAGGTTTATGGCTATGAGTCAGGGAAAGCCGGCGACGAATTTATGCCGCGGCCCATCTCGTTTCTGTCGTCTCACGATCTTGAACAACGAGCGCGAATGGAGGCGTTAAAGGGCGGTTGGCTTCTCAGGCTTTCGAAGCTTAACTTCAACGCCCCGGAAGATAGTTCACCTATTGTGCATATTGGGCCAATCACCGCTGGCGAAAAGGCGCTTTCCGATACGCATGGAGAGGTATACAAGCTCTTGAGAAAAACTACGGTGATACCCTTGCGGTAGAAATGGAAGGTGCGGGCTTCTTTCGTACTGTGCATGCGAACACAGGTGTTCACGCAATCGTCATCAGAGGCATCTTAGACCTTGTTGACGACAAGGAGAATAGCGACCGAGCCGGATGGCAGGAAGTTGCATCAGATCACGCAAGCGCATTTGCCTTCGAGCTTCTTACAAAAATGGCTCTGGAAGGGATCGAGTCGGATACAGGCGGTGCAACAGCGCCTACCGAGTCGGAGATCGGCGTCGCGCCTCTGGGCACGGGCATACGCACTCTGGCGGTCCGGGTGTTCCGGCAGCCCTTTCTGCTCATCTTCTCAGAATGATTACTGACTAGGGACTTTAGCCGTCGACGAGAGCCGTCAGGCGGCGGGGGTGGCGGTGTCTTCGGCGGATTTCAGGCCTTCGGCGACTTCTGGGAGGATGCCGAGCTTGATGTAGATGGGGCGCAGTGCCGCGCGCAGCTTGGGAAGCTGGGCATAGGAGAAGCCTCCGGCGATTGCCACCACTACGCCGCTCGCGCCGATGGTCCAGGGCGCGCCGATGCGCGAGGCCAGCGCTCCGGCGAGCAGCGCCCCAAACGGCGCGGTGCCCATCACCGCCATCGTATAGAACGCCATCACCCGGCCGCGCATCCGCTCTTCGACGATGGTCTGCAATATCGTGTTGGTGGCCGCCGTCTGCAGCATCATCGAGAAGCCCACCGCGACCAGAAGCGGCAGCGCCAGCCACTCCGTGCTCGAGGCGGCAAAGAGCGCCAGAGAGACGCCGAAGACGATCGACATCGTCACCAGCTCGCGGGCGAGGCCCTTGATGTGCCTGCGCGCGGCCAGCCGGATGGCGCCGCCAAGTGCGCCCAGGCCGGTTGCCGCCATGAGGAACCCGAGGGTGTGCGGGCCGCCGTGCAGCCGTTCACTGGCGATCAGGGGCATCAAGACCGCGTAAGGCATGCCGACGAGGCTGACGATGCCGAGCAGCGACAGGAGCGAGCGGATGACCTGCGATTCGGTCACGTAGCGGAAGCCTTCGCGCAGCTCTTCGAGCGGCCTCGTCACCCGCGCCTCCCTCGGCAAGCGCTTGACAGTCATTGCCAGGAGCGACGCGATCACCGCGATATAGCTGATGCCGTCGATGAGGAAGCAGCCGCCCTCGCCCACGATGGCGATGAGCACGCCCCCGATCGACGGACCCAAGAGCCGCGCGCCGTTGAACATCGAAGAGTTCAACGCGATGGCGTTGGCGAGGTCCTTGCGATCCTCGATCATCTCGACCACGAACGACTGCCGCGCGGGCGTGTCGAAGGCGTTGACCACGCCCTGGAAGAGCTGCAGCGCGGCCACCTCGAAGACCGTGATGGTGTGCGTGAGCGCGAGAGCCGCCAGCACGAACGACTGCAGCATCGAGAGCACCTGGGTGATGACGATGACCCGGTGCCGATCGTGCCGGTCGACATACACCCCCGCGAGCGGCGAGAGGATGAAGCTCGGGATCAGGCCGCAAAAGCCGATGAGCCCGAGCATCGCCGCCGAGCCCGACAGGCGGTACACGAGCCAGCTGGTGGCGACCCGCGTGAGCCAGGTGCCGACGAGCGAGACGCTCTGGCCTGCGAAGAAGAGCCGGTAGTTTCTGTGGGCGAGCGCGCGCAGCGCGAACCGCAGTCCCCCTTCAGCCGCGGGCATGGTTTGACGCTAGCCCTTGGACTTGAGCTTCGCCACAGCAGCGCGCAGCACCAGTTGCGTTTCGGGTGCGAACCAGGTGTCGAGCCAGCCATCGCCCTCTTCGGCGGACCGCGCTCTCATCGCGGCGGCGATGGGCCTGCGCAGCGAAGCCTTGATCTGCCGGATGCCGCCGCCGGGAACGGCCGCGAACGCCTTCGCCTTGAGCAGCGCCTTCGCCAGCAGGTCGCCTTCGAGAACGACGTCGTGCACGAGCCCGAGCTTCAAGGCTTCGTGCGGCCCGAACAGCTCTCCGCCGAGCGCCAGCCGCGACAAGGACGATCCCGGCACCTGCTCGCGCAGCGGCTCGATCACCGCCGCCGGCAAGCCGATGCCGAGCTGGGCTTCGTTGAGGCCGATGCGCAAGGTGTCGCGGTCGGCGACGATGCGCACGTCGGCCTCCAGCGCGAGAACGCAGCCTCCGGCGATGGCATGTCCGTTGATGGCTGCCACGAGCGGAATGGGCAGCTCGAACGCCTGCAGCATCACCTTCTCGAACTTCGCCATGAAGCCGAGGATGGTCTTGCGATCCAGGTCGATGATGCTCGGCAGGTCGAGGCCTGCGGAGAAGAACTTGTCCTGGCCGGTGATCACGGCCGCCTTGGCGTCGCCCAGCTCATTCAACAGGCCCGAGAGCCTGTCGAGGAACTGCACGCTCATCGCATTCGCGCGCCCTGCTTCCAGATGCAGGACAGCCACCGCCCCGTCTCGCTCTATCCGCATCCCCGTCAAATACCACGCCACAAGCGATTTCTAACGCGAAGCGCGCCCCTCTCACGGCGTCAGCGGGCGATGGCTCCAGGCGGCTGCGCGATCGATTGGTTGCCTGCCGCATCGACGGTGGCAACGGCAAAGAACCAATCGTCGGTGGTCACCGAAGGCAGCGTCACTTCCGAGACCTTGCCCAGCGACTCCACGCGCTCCCAGGTCACGGCATCGGCCGGGCGGCGGTAGAGCACCACGTCGGCGACGCTCTTCTCGTCCAAGAGCTTCCAGCGCAGCTTCGCGTCGGGCGAGACCGCGCCCAGCAACGTCACTTCGGCGGGCGCTGCAGGCGCAAACGCCAATGAAGCCATTGCTCCGCCCAGCGCCTTGCAGAGCCGCGAGGCATAAAAGGCATCGAAGTGCGCGAGATCGTCGCCGTACTGAATGTTGTTCTCCACCCGCGGCGTCTGGTGCTGCCGGTGGTAGTTCTCGCGCGCCTCCGACAAGCGGATGGCGGCGAAGCCTTCGTGCGAGAACGACATGTGGTCCGAACCGCGGGCGATGCGATCCCGCCGCAACATCACCCGCAGCTTGAGGCCGCTCGAGTAAAGCTCGCCCACCCGCTGCACGTACCGCGCCCATTCGCGCGCCGGACTGTCGTTCTCGTTGCCGATGGCTAGCCGCAGCTTCTTCTGCGCCTCGTTCTCCAAGTCTGGCGCTCCCTCGGAGAAGATGCGGCCGTTGGTCGAGTCCTTGCTTCCGTCCATGCCTTCGGAGTTGCCGGCGATGTCGACGCTGGTCATCGCCAGCACGTTCACGCCTTCCTTGTGCAGCCGCTCCGCCAGGTGTTTGGAGCCGACCAGGCCCTGCTCTTCTCCCGCGACCGCGACGATGTAGATGGTGATGGCCGGCGACTCCTTGGCGAACGCGCGAGCGAACTCCAGCGCCATGGAGGTGCCGCTGCCATCGTCGTTCGCGCCCGGCGCGTCTGTCTTGGGGTCCTTGATGTCGCTCGGCATGCTGTCGTAGTGGCCGGTCATGACGATGGCGTCCTTGGCGCGCGCGGGGTCCGAGCCGGGCAACACGACGCCGACGTTCACCAGCTCGACCGGCGCGGGGATGCGCGCGTTGGGCTCGGCCATGAAGCGATCCTCGAACGGCTTCATCTTCGAGCCCTGCGCCGCCTGGGCGAATTGCTCCGCCAGCCACTTGCGAGCCGCGCCGATGCCGCGCTTCGGATCCTGCACGTCCGACAGCGTGTGCCGCGTGCCGAAGGAGACCAGCTTCTCGACCGTGGCCTGCATTCGCGCGGCGTCGATGCGCTGGACGATGGCGGTGACGCGCGGGTCCCGGCGCTCCTGGGCGAGCGCGGGTACGGCTGCGAGCAAGACGAATACGGCGAGCTTCATGTTTGGATCCTCCGTCGGTTCCAGAGCAGGTAGGCTGGTAATCCAGCCAGAGTCAATGCGAGCCCGTAGAGAGCGTGCACTGGATCGCGCAGCCAGGTGGCCACCACCACCCAGGCGCAGATGACGATGAAGACGAGCGTGGTCAGAGGATGGCCCGGCATCTCCAAGCCTCCTTTTGGCTCGCGCTTGCGGAAGACGAAGACACAGGCCGCGGTGAGCGCCATGAAAACGAAATCCATTGAAACAACCGTGCGCAGGATCGACTCGAAGGTGCCGCTGAGCGCGATGATCATGGCCAGTACGCCTTGCAGCACGATGGCCGTGACCGGCGCGCGGGTGCGCTCGCTCAAGCGCCCGACGCTCTTGAAGAAGACTCCGTCCTGGGCCATGGCGAAGTAGACGCGGGGCGCGGTGAGGATCGACTGGCTCAAGAAGCCCAGCGTGGAGATGGCGATGCAGGCGGCGATCAGCGAGGCACCTTTGGCTCCAAGAGTCTTGGTCGCCACCTCCGATGCGGGAGCGCTGCTGGCTGCGAGCGCCGACAGGCCCAATGCGCGGGCGCAGGCGAGGGCGACCAGCGTGTACAGCGCGATGACTCCGAGGACACCCAGCACCAACGCCCGTGGCAGGTCACGGCGGGGCTCCTTCATTTCGCCGGCGACGAAGCACGCAGTATGCCAGCCGCCGTAGGAGAAGAGCACCGCGATCATGGCCGCGCCCAGACCTTCGCCAGCAGGAGCCGGACCGGCCGCTGCCGGATGAACGGTGAAGCCGCAGAAGATGAGCCCC